>Ga0209666_1002296_pt1 | contig 14281 bp, 13 predicted proteins | sample SaaInlV_125m_DNA_FD_184679 | JGI IMG/M metagenome (GOLD analysis project Ga0209666, IMG submission 184679) | Marine microbial communities from expanding oxygen minimum zones in the Saanich Inlet - Saanich Inlet SI037_S3LV_10m_DNA (SPAdes)... | ecosystem: Environmental > Aquatic > Marine >...
TCCACAGCCGGCAAAAATAAAGTGTTTTCCGTGGCTCTGGTCTCTCGAGCGATAGCCAGTGTCTCGTTACGATTTTCCTACGGGAAGCAGTCAGGTCCAAAAAGGCCCATATTCTCGTCAAATTGCCCACCCCATTTTGGCAACAAAGTTTGGCAAACCTGACGAGGACCGAATCGTCCAATCGCCTCCCCGCCTCCGCAGACGTGGAAGCGCGGCACCGGAGTCAAAATCGATTCCGATGGCGGTATCCGATCCACCGAGTCGCCCGCCATCGAGCGTGGCCACCGGTAAGTCCTCCCCCGTCGCGGGCGGCGACGTCGAGGGGGACATGCTCGGCGGCAGCACCACAATCGACGACTCGAGCGAGTTCGCGTTCGGCTCCTCCGACGTCGTCGATGCGTCCGTGTCGCTGGAGGGCGACGTCGAGCGCACGCCCCCGAGGCACGAGCGCGGACCGTCCATCGTGCACGATATCGTGACGACCGCCATCGACAAGGCGGAGGAGAGCGCGGAGGCGTGGGAGGCTGTCGACGCGGCGATGGAGAGGGCGACGGAGGACATCAGTAAGAGTGCCTCGATGGACGGGAGCAGGCCGCCCACCGCGGCGTCGCAGGGCACTCAGGTGCACAACCTGGTCGAGGATGCGATTCACAACGTGGAGGCGGAGTCGGAGCAGAACACAATGATCCACGACCTCGTCGACGGCGTCGTCCAACACGTCATCGACTCCGCCGGGAAGGATCCAAACTCCAAACCACCATCCGTCGTCGCGCACGACGTCAGCACCGCGTCGTACTCGCAGGAGTTCGACGAGAGCAACGAGTACAGCGCCGATTTCGAGAGTGCGGACCCGACGGACCCGAGCTCCGGGGATATCGCGCGGTCGCTCATGCCGAGCAGCAAGCTGTCGTCCATGCAGGACATGGAAGCAGCCGGCGACGTGACCGAGATGTCGCCAAAGTCTGTGAGCGGCGCCACGGGAGACCTATTCGCCGCTGCCCACAAGACGACGCCCGAGCCGGAGCCCACGCCCGAGGTCGATCCGGAGCCGGCGCCCGAGGTCGAACCCGAGCCAGAACCCGAGCCGGAACCCGAGCCCACGCCCGTGGAGGCTAAGGAAACGTCGATGGCTGACCCGGAGTACAGCGCCGACTTTGAGGAGGCTCCCGCGGAGTACAGCGACACGTTTGAGGATCCAGAGACGCTGAGCAAGTCCAAGCTGTCCGGCGGGGGTTCGCCCACGCCCTCGCCGCCGAAGGATCCAAATCCCCCCGCGGCCAAGCCCAAGGCTCGCAGGCCCGCGCGCAAGTACACGTTGCCGCCGGTGAAACCCTCCATGCAGAGGTCCCAGCTGGGCAAGATGGTTGAGAGCGAGAAGAAGTCCGGGCCGTCGTTTGGGTTTGGCACGGCGACCAGGTTCGACTTCCAAAAGAAAACCCCGGAGGAGTCGCTGGCGATGAACGCGAGTTTGCGAAGGAACCGCAGCAGGCTCGGGGATACCGGTCCGCGGTACGAGGTACCCGGCCCGGGTTATTACAAGGCTGCGAACTCGGTGGGCAAACAGGGGTACTCGGAGCGAAGAACCGCGCCGAGCGGCTGCTTCGGGAGGGCTTCCAGGGACGCGGCTGGCAGGGCTGAGGACCGACAGAAGATCGCCCCCGCGCCCGTGGCATATACCCTCCCAAACTCCGTGGGCAGGCAGGTTCACTCCATGAAGGAGACCCTCCCGTCCATCTCGTTCACCAAGTCCAAACGTCGCGTCGGCGCCGCCGCGCTCGTGTACGACAAAACCATCTCCCCCGGACCGGTGTACCAGAGCGCCAGCGGGATCGGACGGCAGACCTTGAGCGGTAAGTACTCCGCCAACCCCATCAAGTTCCCCAAGGAACTGAGGAGCACGGACAGGACCAAGAAGAACCCCGACGAGGTGCGGTGGGCGTCGGTTCCGGGGCCCGGGACGTACCCGCTGCCGAAATCAGTCGGAAAGCAGACGGAGTCTCACCGCGGTACCCTCCCCGCCGTGTCGTTCGGTACGTGCTACAGGGACCAGGCCGCTAAGGCGAGCCTCGGGACGTTACAGGCTAAGGCTATCTTGGGCGGGATGTTGGGTCCCGGTCCCGCGGCGAGGACACTGCCCAGCGGCGTGGGCAGGCAGGCGCTCAGCGGCAACGCGACTCTGCCGACGATTGGCTTCACCAAGGGCGAGCGGTGGCAGACGCGGCGGAGCAAGCTGGACGTGCCGGGCCCCGGGGCGTACCGCGTGTGACGGTTCGTGCCCGACGGGTGATGTCTAGTAGGAGCGCGTCGACGGATCAGTTCTCGTTTGTTGTCAAATCGAATGTCAATCACACGCGCGTGGAAGATCTAAAGCTAAATTTTGACCAAAGACGCACCCAAAGACCACTTCGACTCGACTCACACCCCCACCAGTTCTACATCGTTCACACGCACTCGCTTAGAAGGCGAGGCGGGTGAAGAACCAACGAGACTTGCCAGTCTTGAACCTCTCCTCCAGAATCTTCTTGGCCTCCTTGCGCGCGGCAACCTTCTTCGTCGCGTTCTCCAGCGCGTCGGGGGTGACGGTAGCCTTGAGGTCCACGTCGAGGGTGTAGCGGGTGGGCATGAGGTGGTTGTAGTTGACCGTCTTGATGAAGGTCTTGACGCGAGAGTGCTTGTCCTGCTTCTTCTTATCCATCTTCTTGGTCACCTGGTTGATTGGGAAAAAGGGGAAAGGATGGTCAGCGCTCCGCCTCACATCACGAATCTGTGCCCACCACTGCGTGGGACTGGAAATAGGGTTTTTCCCGAGCCATCGCGCGTGCCCGGACGCGCGCGACGGACGCGACGCGACGCGATGACGCGATCAACAATCGCGCATCCTGGACAGACTCGATGGACCCGCTCTAACAAACACGAGGGGCGGCGCGGGTTCGACCGAATCGATCCCCGCGCGGCGCCCGCCTGAGCAGCGTTGGCCGTGATTCTCACCTTGCGAGGGTAGGTCGCGAGACCGCACACGAGAGCGTGACCGTAGGGGCGGGAGGAGGTGCCCTCGTCGTAGTTCTTGACGATGACAGCCTTCTTGCCCGCATAGCGGCCCTGAAGGAGCACAACGACCTTGTTGGCCTGAGAGAAATGGGGGAGAGGGATCGTCAGCGGCGATGTCCGGAGGGCGGCTTCGCGGCGAAAGCCATCTTTCCTCAGAGGAGGAGAAAAATAAGCCGGAGGGCGACGGATCGACGGCGCGAGACGGGCGCGACGCGCGTCTCGTCGTCGCACGACCCGCCGAGATGATGGCATGGGTCGTGACGCACCTTGAGGAACTTCACCATCCTGAAGCTACCTTAGCTTGCGTCTGAAATAGAGGGCGAGACGAGCGCCCGGACGCGGGTTTTACGAGATTGGGGTTTGGTTGGCGATCGACACTCTTCGATACCAGTTCGCAAAGTTCAGGCAACACTTCCGCAAAATATGGAAAGCGTTTCTCGGACCCACCTCGCATATGTCGCTGCCCCTGCCGTGCACGTGCGGGCCACACGAGCGAGCGCGCGTCGTCGGGTCGTCGGTGCGCGGTGCGCGGAGGAGGCCGGCGACCGTCGGGGAGGGGCGCGGCTCCATTACGGAGGCTCGCGCTCAAGAGTGGGCGTTCGCCATGGATGTCCAGGAGGGCACCCGGGAGAAGGGGCGCGCGGTAGGGGGCGCGGGGACGAGCGGGGGCGGTGCCGCCGAGCGTCAAGGCGGTGCCGACGTCACATTCGGGCGCAGTAAGCTGAGTGGGGACGTGCGAGACATGCTCTGGGTGCCCCCCGAAGCTGAGGACCACGGCGTTGGGCCAAACGATGACCCCGACGAGGGTTGGAGCATCGACCCGACGAGCGGCCTCGTGGACCCTTACGCGTTCCCACCGACACACACCGCGGAGTGCGACGATCGAGCGGCGGCACGAGTCCTCAGGGGACTGGCGCGCGCGTCGCTCAGAAGGATCCGCGCGGGGGTGCTGAGGGTGAGACACGACGGCGCCGCGCATGCGACTCTTCTCACTCGACTCGCGAAGGAGACCCGAGCGGGCGGCTGGGAAGACGGCGGCACGAGCTCGAGCTACCACACCCTCGCGTTGAGTTTGTCCGTGGTGGAGCGGCGGTGCGTCGACTTGTACGTATCCGCGGGCGGTACGTCGCGAGGGACATCGCCCATGCTCTCGGAGGTGCTTCGATCCACAGAGTTCTCCGACGCCCTCTCCGTAGGCGACGCAGGCGGGGAGAAGCACCGGGGAAGTGAGAAGCACACGGGCGCTCTTCTGTGGGCGCTGAGACGTGCGTTGAATCCCCGGTGCATGAACCTCCGCAACGTGGTCTGGCACGGGTTCCTCGCACCAACCGACGCGCAGCCGGAGCTCGCGGCGTTGGCTCTCGTCCTCGCCGCGTCCATACCAGCCCCGCGTCTGAGAAGTGCGTCTGGGGTGGGCACCGTGAGTCAGCCCACGGGTCGAACTCTGGCGCGACACGACGCCGATCTGGTGCAACAGATGCCCGGGTTAGTGAACGATGGGTGGTGGCGCGACCCACTCGCCGCGGACGAGGCGGCCGGGATCATAGCCGAATCCGAGTTTGTCCCGGACGGGTGGAGGGACGCGGCGGCCCTCGCGGCGAAGGACCTGATCAAACGGGGTGATGACGCGCAATTCGTCGCCATCGCGTGCCCCGCTCTCGAGGATGCACTGCGGACGATGTTCGCGACGGTCAACGACGCCCCCGAGGCACTCACCGCCCGGCTGGGTGCGTATTACGCCACGCTGGACGGGTTCGGTCAGGCGCGGGTCCACGACGTGATCCTGCATCCCCTCCGACCTTCCGTCGACCCGAACGACCCGGACGCGAGACGACCGAACGCGATGCCGTCGAAGCTCCCGCGCGGGGTGCGAAACGCGCTCGAGGACCTGTTCATGCGCGACAAAGGACCGGCGTTGCGAGCCGCCTACGCGCACGGGTCAGTCGCTCTGGATCCCGAGGTGCGGTTTGAGGATGTTGGTCACCTCGCGGACGGGGTGCGAGGGGCGGACGGGGCATGCGCCAGGCTCCTTCTTCTCGTCATTTTGGACATGTGCGTCGCGCTCGGGGCGCTCGGTGGCATCGGGGGTGACGGAAGTTCCCAGCGAGGGGCTGGCGGGGTCGGGTTCGGTCCGAGACGCGTTAACACTGTTCGTCCCACCCTCGCCGGGTACCACGCGCGCTTCCACCCGTCGGTGCGATTCCGTGCGTCGCTGGAGGGTGCCGTGCGATCCATGCGACCGATCACAGGTCCCTCACCCCGATTCACGTTCACATCGTCATCCGACGGGGATCAAGGAGGTCCGGGCGGCGAGGCGTTGGTGCTCGTGTTTGACTCTGAAGCCGCCCGGGAGGACGGGACGCTACCACCGCGCGCGGGGTTCACGGAGAAGGCCGGTGTGCTCGGAAAGGACACCGAGTCGCAAGAAACAACACTCAGGGAAATCGTAAACGCGTTTCTGGGCGTCGGAGATGCCCCCAACAGCACAGCCGCGGCGCTCGCGCATTCCGTCCTCGGGGATGAAAACTCCGTCGCGGAACCGGCGCACCCGCCTCCGCCGCCCGGACCAGTCTCAGGCGCCGAGGCCCTTCGCGCGACCGCCGACGAAGTCGCGTCGGCGTCTACGGCGTATGTGGACTGGATCGAACGCCTACTGGGCGCCGCCGAACGCAGGGAGGCGCGCAGCAATCAGAGGCGGCAACTCGTATCGCTTTTGAAAAATCAGACGAACGTCGCGCTCGGTCTGTGCGCGCTGCTGCTCGCGACGGAACGGATGGAAAAAATCGCGGGTGACTGCGCGACCGACGAGGCGGAGATCGGTTCATCGACGACCCGGCTCTTGTCGCACGCGTCGAGCATCAGGGCGGCGTGCGAGGCGGGGCAAGGGGCTGACGCGGCGAGGGCGGCTGTCGGAGCGTGGCAGACAAAGGCGGGAATCGCGCTGTTGCGAAAGTGCGTTGAAGCTTGACTGCGAAATGGTATTAGATAAGCTAGCTAGTGCGTAATAACCAACAATCCCCTCCCAAGCGCCTATCACTCTGCAGGGCGGGGCTCTCCAACTTTTACCAAGAAAAAATATCCGGGGCGCGCGCCCCGGCTTGCACCTCGCTCGATCGCGAACCGTGCTTCGACTTTCGACTTTGCGGCACCACCGAGCGACTCATCACAACGAAACGACTCATCACAACGAAACGACATCGACAACAATTTAGGGGGCGGCGGCGACCTTCTTGAGGAGCGCGAAGTTGTCCGCGATGATCTTCGTGGACGGGGAGATCCTGTAGTTGATGTCGTTAGCCTTGGCCCACGCCTGCAGGATGGGCCTCAGCTTGTGGTAGTTGTACCTGGGCATGGTGGGGAACAGGTGGTGCTCCAGCTGCGTGTCCATGCCGCCCCAGATCCAGGTTTCGAGCGGGCCGAACACCGTGTCCGCGTCGCGGGTGGATCGGAACTGACCCTCCACGTACTCCGCACCCTCGCCGTACTCCATGATCTCCTCGCTCTGGTGCGTCGCCGACACCAGGCTCGCGACGATGAACCCGGAGAAAAAGACGCTGCCGATGGCAACCTGCCAGGGCATGCACGTCGCGAGCCAGAGGTAGTTGACGCCGAGGAGCACGAGCTCCTTCTTGTCCTTGCGCTTCCACGCGCCCTCGACGCTGTGGAACCGCCAGAGCCAGAACATGATCGACAGGAGGGGGTACCCGTAGATGTGCTGGTACTTCCTCAGGGCGTTGTCGGGGCGGCCAGACTCGCTGGGGGGCCTCAGGAAGAAGAAGGGCTCCATCATCACGTCGTTGTCGAGGTGCTCCTCGTTGGTGAACGTGTGGTGCATGGAGTGCTTCTGCGACCACCACTCGACCGAATGCCCGTTGAGCAGCGTGGGCATGTACCTCAGCGCGTCGCACAAGGGACCGCGGCCGTGCACGTAGTCGTGGCCCAGCCAGCCCGCCTGCACCATACCGAGGCCGAGCAGCAGGGTCGCGAGCCAAGGGTTGGAGTACGCGAAGAACTGACCGGCGGCGTACAGACCGACCACCTGGATGAACGCCCACGCCTCCTTGAACACGTTGCGCTTGAAGAAGCCGTCCGTCTCGAGCTTACCCCGGAGCTCGCGGAAGTTCATGGACGCCGCGTACTCGCTCGGGGAAGGAGCCTTGTACTCCTTCTCGGGGGGAGCGTCGCACTTGGGGAGCTTGGCGAGCCTGTCGGCGGCCTTGCTGCTGCCGTTGGGCCCGTAGGAGTGGAGGGCGTAGAAGGCGTCGGTGGCGTCGCGGCCGTCGAAGAACCATATCCAGCGCTCACCGCCGGGGTGAGCCTTGGCCCATCCGCGTGCGTCGTACCACTGATCGTCGATCTTGATGCGCACGGGCTCACCCTTGGGCTTGTCGTTGGTGGGCATCGCGTACGCGGCGCTCAGCGGGTTGGCCCCTCCCACGCGCACGGCCTCGGTCTTCGGCTTCTGCTTGGGGGGCTCGGCGTCATCGGAGACGGGAGCGCTGATGGCCGCGCGGGTGGTCACCTTGGGCTTGGACCTGAGGGCGACGCGGGACTTGACGCGCGACGACGCGGCGGTGCCGCGCACGGTCACGCGCGCGGAGAGCGCCTGGTGGGGCGCGCAAAACGCGGACATGGCGTTCTAGTGCGTGGCGACCGGGTGGTAATCCGCGCGAAGGTGATAAACCTCGACCGTGGACTCGACCGTGGGTTCAAAGTTTTGGTCTCGACGGGTCGGCGCCTTTGCGCGATCCGACAACCGATGCGAGGGGCGAGGCGATCAACACGTCGACGACGTCCGATGCACTCGTTTTGCGACGACCTCGGAGGGTTCGTGCGCGTGTGTGTTGTGCGCACGCGGCGCGCGGGTCGAGGGGCAAAACCGAACCGCAGCGCAATCGTAGCATGGCGGTTGTTCCAGGGCGGAAAACATACGTGGACTATTCTGTGAGGCCCAACGCGACGCGAGCGAATCTTCGATTCAGTTAACCGAGCGATGACTCGATTGGTGGAACGTGCCAAACAGCCAATGAAATTACTCGAACGCTCAGATCTGCGGGGGCTCTCATTCCGGACAAAAGAAATCGGCTGTTTGCCAAAATCGATCGACACCCCCGATTGGACCCTGATTTTTCAGCTTTTGTGGCTTTTCCACATCTGCCCAACTTCCCCTACATTTTCCGGATCTGCAACCGGCCACCAGACACTCTCCCGTGCGTGGCACATTCGGTCGGGATTCCCGCCGGACGCGCCGGGTGAAGACCGTACCCTCGGTCACACACGCACAAGGGGCGTCGAGTGCGCGTTGGGACCGGGCGTAGTGTGTCTCGGGGCGCGTCAAAGGCGGCATCAATCGCGGTTCCAAATTTGGGACGTCGATCGATTAGAGCTCTTGGGACGCGGTCAATAAGATGGGTCGGTCCGAGAGCTTCATGCGCACGCCGGGCCACACCGGCGTGATCACTTACCGCTCCGACGTCATCGCCTTCGGGACCGCGAAGGTATCCGAGGCGGCGACGACCGCGCGGAGGGACGTGCGCGCCACCCACAAAGGACCCGATCCACTTGGTCTGAGGGGCAGCAGATGGGACCAGAGCGTGACCCCGGACTACGGCACCTACAACCGCCACCTGCAGCAGCACACGACGCGTAACCTGCTGGATACCGCCGTTGGGCATGTCGCGCCGTGCGCCAGCCAACGCGCGGTGATGGACGACGCGCTTCTCAAGACGGGATACTCCACGTCAATCGCCTTCGCCAAGGTTTCAACCTCGGGCGCCTGGCAGCCGTCGACCAAGGCCACTACGAAGGAGATGGGCGAAGGCCTGAGGCGGACGGGGCGGGCGGCGAGGGCGAACAGCGACGGGGCGAACCGCGAGATGACGCGACGGAGGGAGTACAAACCCCCGTGGAAGATCGAGGAGGAGAGGATGGAGGCCATGAGGGAGGCCAAGCGGAAAGGGCACTGGCCCGAACCGCCGCCGCCCGTGGAACTCGCGCCGGGGACCGCGCGGGCGAGGACACGACGGGCGGACCTGCAGGCCGTGCTCGAGCTGGACGATTGGGCTCCACCGCCGAGCAGGGCGCCGACCCCGGAGGAGGACCCGTGGTGAGAACCCTAGACCTAGAAGACACGATAGCATCGCCGGTAGTACGACACCGAGTGTTAGTTTCACTCATCAAAGCCCCGCGCCCTGTTGAAAATTGTCAGAATCCCGCACGCGGCTGGTGAAGTAAAGGGCCACCAACCGGACGAACGCGCGCGATGGAGCCCGAACCGCAATATCCCGTGGACGCCATCACCACCGAAGCGATGAAGGCCTCGGAGCCGGTGGGCATGGACATGAGCCTGGATGATATCGTCAAGCAGCATCGAGTCGCCAACAAAAAGCGCGGTGACGGGAAACTCTCGAGGGACGAACGCCTCAAGGTCAAGGCTGGGGTTAACAAGGGTGGACCGGGTAGAACCACGTCGGGTGGACGAGGCGCCGCCTCGAAGAAGGTGCGCGCACGGCTGACTCGGATGGATCCAATACCAAATCTCCACCGCCCTCACACATCGAGAGACTGACCTTCCGATCCCCTTCTCCATCCCATCAACACAGCGCGAGAAGGTGAATAGGCATCGACCTACTTACATCAAGCGGGACGACGGCGTGACCGTGGTGCAGATATTCAACAAGGACGTCGTGCAGGTGAACAGGGAAGGGGAGGTCTTGCTCGACACCGGCGGCGACAGAGGCGTCGGCGTGCTCCGCGCCGTGAACGAAGCGCTGACAAAGTTCGGGTTCAAGGTCACCGCGGCGCGGGATGACGCGGAGACGTGGACGGTGAGCGACGGGGTTCGGTACTTCAAGAGGTACGAGGACGGGCTGGTCATCCCCAAGCCGCATCCCCCCGGTCCGGGGCGCGCGTTGGCGCTGATGCAGGCGGATCCGCCCCACTTCCACAGAGCAGGGCGGGGGAGGGGATTCGGCGGCAGGGGCAGGGGATTCGGCGGCCGTGGCAGGGGACGCGGCCGGGGTTTTTATTAGCTACAGTATCAATCGTTACAATCGGTTATCGGGTTAGGGGGTCGAGGGCCGTCATGTGTCGTCGATATCCTCCACGCACCCGTCGAGCAGTCCCCTCTCCTCGTCCGCGTCGTGCATCAGAGTTTTGGCCATCGATAGGGCCTTCTTGGTGCCCGACGGTCCGACGGTCATGGAGCTCAGTGATCTGACGAGATGCGTCGTCCGTGTCCGCGACCCGTTGAACCCCCCGGCCCCGCACCCGCCGACGCCCTCCGCGCCCGTCTGGAGCAGTCGACGGACCGTCTGCTGCGCGGACAAGGAAGATGATGACTGTGTCCTCGTCGCCGCCCTTCCCGCCGCCGCCACGCCGGTGACCGCGGCGCGGACGCTCGGCGGTCTGCAGGCGATCGAGGACAACTGGCGGAGAGCCTGCGCCGCCGCCCTGGATGTCATGCCTCCCGATCCCGCGCTCGGAGCAGTGGCGAGGCGAGGTGTAGGGTTGTTGGCTGTGCGACAGGATGACACGAGTTTCTGGTTTCTGGTTTCGAATCATTTTTTCAAACAGGTGTGCCCACGAGGGAACCCACCAACACGAGGGAACCGCCCGGTGAACACAACGAGACGACGCGTCGCACTGCACGCACCAACCGGATACCCCGTCTAGGTCGCCGCCGATCGAGACGAAACGAATCCAGAGCGGGTAACCCGTCGGTCAGGACACCGGCCCCGTCTTTGAGCGCGCCGCGTTCAAAAAGATCTCACCCTCGATCGGAAGTGCCAACAACGAGCCGGGACCATGCTGTGGGTGGACAAGTACCGTCCGAACACGCTGGACAAGATGACCACGGTCAACACGGACCTCGCGCAGCACCTCAAGAGGCTGGTGAAGGACGGCGACTGCCCTCACCTCCTCTTCTACGGCGTGGGCGGCGCGGGCAAGAAGACCCTCGCGCTCGCGGTGCTGAGGGAGATCTTCGGCCCCGCGGTGGAGAAGGTCAAGGTCGAGGGGAAGACGTGGAAGCTGGAGCAAGGGGAGCGCAAGATCGAGGTCGAGCTCACCACCATGAGCAGCAACTACCACGTCGAGATGAACCCCAGCGACGTGGGCACCAAGGACAGGTACGTGGTGCAGGAGGTCATCAAGGACATGGCCAAGTCGCGACCCATCGACGCCACCGGCCAGCAGGGCTACAAGGTGCTCGTGCTCAACGAGGTGGACAGGCTCTCGAAGGAGGCGCAACACGGCCTGAGGCGCACCATGGAGAAGTACTCCAGCGCGTGCCGTTTGATCCTCATCTGCAACAGCGTCAGCAAGGTGCTCGACGCCGTCCGCTCGCGATGCCTCCCCGTCCGAGTCGCCGCGCCGTCCACCGAGTCGGTCGAGAAGCTCGTGATGGACATCGCGCAGCGGGAGAAGCTCGTGATGCCCCCGGAGCTCGCGGGTAGGCTGGCGTTACACTCCGAGCGCAACATGCGCCGCTGCCTGCTCTCCATGGAGGCGTGCAGGGTGCAGCAGTATCCCTTCAAGGCTGACCAGCCGGTGCAAGGGTGCGACTGGGAGGCGTACGTGACGCAGATCGCCAACGAGATTCTCCAGGAGCAGACCCCCAAGCGGCTGCTGCAGGTGCGGGGCAGGTTCTACGAGCTCATCGTGAACTGCATCCCGCCCGAGCTCATCATCAAGCGGTTGGTGCGCGAGCTGAACCGCAAGCTGGACGTGGAGGTCAAACACGAGTGCGCTAAGCACGCGGCGTACTTTGAGCACCGCATGAACGAGGGAAGCAAGGCCATCATCCACCTGGAGGCATTCGTGGCGAACTTCATGGCGACGTACAAGAAGTACCTCATCTCGTCCTTCGGGTAAACGTGCGTAGGGAGAGGGGACGACGGAGTCGCAATAGAGAGAGAGAGAGTATCGTGTCAAACGAAAAGATATTTTTTCACAAAAAGAACAAAACCAAAGCCAGATCCCAGCCCACCACACTTCGACGCGCAGAGATGGGCGACGAGGTGGACCTGCACAGCGCCGCCCGCGCGGGTGACGTGGATGCTCTCGGTAAGTGCATCGCCGCGGGCGCGGACGTGAACGGGCCGGACAGGCACAAGCGAACCGCGCTGCACCTCGCCGCGTACGCCGGTCAGCTCGACGCCATCAGGTTCCTGATCGCGTCCGGCGCCAAGACAGCCGTGGAGGCCATGGACGGCATCGCACCGCTGCACTTCGCGTGCCAGAAGGGGCACTGGGAGGTTGCCAGGGAGCTCATCAACCTTGGGGCGAACCAGAAGGCGCTCAACTACAAGGGCGAGAACGCGCTCCACTTCGCGGCGTTGAGCGGCAACCAGAAATTGGTCGAGATGCTGCTTCGTAAGCAGGTCAACCCGTGCCACCGAAGCAAACGGGGGAAGCTGCCGTCGGAGTGCGCGAAGGACGAGGTCGTACGTGCGATCCTGGAGGCGGCAGCCGCGGCCAAGGAGGCGCACATCTTATCGACGCAGGCGGGCATAGCGGAGGCGAAGGGTGAGGAAAACGCAGACGAGGAGGGCGGCGGGGGCGCCATTGGACCCGCGATTGGACCCTCGATTGGACCCTCGATTGGACCCTCGATTGGACCCCCCGGACGACCGGACATAGGACCGTCCATCGGATCGCCGGCCGTACCCCCGACGACGGGTACCGAACCGTCGTTAGGTCCGTCTGGCACCGAAGAGGAGGACGCGCCCGCGATCGGTCCGCCCGTCGGTCCCCCCGCCCGTGACCGGCCCACGGGGATCCGGGAGAAGAGGGAGATCGCGGAGGTTGAGGACGCGCCGGACGACGCGCTGGCGGCGGCGAACACGGGAGGTCCGTCGAAGAAGGCGAAGAAGGCCAAGGCTCCCGTGCTCTCCTTCGGGGACGACGACTGACGCTTCGTAGGGTTAATTAAAATCAACAGATGGAATAACATTGGTAGTTACACTAAGACTCTTAGAACGCGCACGTCTGGGCGCTCGATCAATTCTTCTGCCGCGACAAGTGTCCCGCGACGTCTCCCGCGTCGTAGCCCCCGAACCTGTACGCGCGGAGGTAGTCGATCACGACACCCTCCAGCTTGGCGGGTTTGATGCCCAGCTGCTCAAACCCCGGCGTCCGCGGGTTCTTGAGGTAGTTCACCGCCTGCGCGTCGATGTACGAACGCGTCAGGCCGGTGGGGGTGGGCAACGGGAACGGAACCTTCTTCAGGAGGAACTCGTGCGGCGCGGCGAGCGCCTTGAGGATGAAGGAGGGCACGTACAGGATCTTAGGGTAGTTGGGCGTGCGGATGGTCCGCTGCACGAAACGCAGCATGTCCTCCATCGTGTACACCTTGTCACCCGCCAGCTCGAACGTCATACCCGCGGTGTTAGGGTCCTCCACGATCGCCTGGATCGCGAGTGCCACGTCGTCGACGAACACCGGCTGGTGCTTGCACTCGCCGTCGTCCACCAGAGGCGCCAGCGGGAACTTGCACGTGTGCTCGGCAAACACGTTCAGCAGCCGGTCCTCGGTGCCGATGAGCTTGGCGGGCTTGACGATGGTGGCGTCGGGGAACGCGCTGCGCACCGCCTCGTCACCCGCAGCCTTGGTCTGGTAGTACGCCGACGGGTTAGTCGGCGACGCTCCGAGGGCGGAGACGTGCACCAGCCGCTCCACGCCAACCTCCTTGCAGATCTCAGCCAGCTTGGCGGGGAACTCGACGTGGACGTCCTCGAAGGAGAAGTTCCGGGTCTCCCACTCCCGTCCCACCATGTTGACCACGACGTTGGATCGCTCAACCGCGTACTTGATCGCGTCCGCGTCGCGGATGGAATAGTCCAGGTGCACAATCTGGCCGAGGTCGCCCATCACCTTGAGGTGCTGGCGGTGAATCTCGCTGCACCGGTTGGGCAGGATCATCTTGCTGCCGCTCTTGCCGATGTGGTTCACCACGTACCGGCCGAGGAAACCGGAGCTGCCGAACACCGTCGACGTGATACCGCTGTCGGAATACGGGGGAAAGGGTGTGGGCGTCAGCGAGCCGCGAAGGGATAAAAAACCCTCCCTCTCCGGTCCGGGAGCTAGTCGTTGTTTAGGGTACGCAAATTGAGTCTCACCTGATGGAGGACCTGCCGCCGGTTCCGCGGTTCGTGTACGTCACCGGGAGGGAGGACGCATCTCGGGAGAAGACCTGCGTGGTGAAGATGCGCGGGTGGGACGGTCAGTCGGC
>Ga0209666_1002303_pt1 | contig 14273 bp, 5 predicted proteins | sample SaaInlV_125m_DNA_FD_184679 | JGI IMG/M metagenome (GOLD analysis project Ga0209666, IMG submission 184679) | Marine microbial communities from expanding oxygen minimum zones in the Saanich Inlet - Saanich Inlet SI037_S3LV_10m_DNA (SPAdes)... | ecosystem: Environmental > Aquatic > Marine >...
CCCCGCTCCATGGCGCGATTCACCGCCGCGGTCCTCGACGCGTGGCTCCCTGTTAAAGGGGTCGACTCCGATGTCGCCCCCTCCCCTCCCCCGATCCCGCTCTCGCCGTCGTCGTCCCCGCGCTCGCTCCCGAATTCGCTCCCCTCTCTTCGCCGCGCGCCCGACACGTCGTGGTACAGGTTGATGGCGACGATGACAATCTCCAGCGAGTGGCCCACGAGCGGCGGGAACCACGTGCTGACGTCCTCGTGCATCAGCGCTTTCTGCACGGTCGCGCCGACGCCACCCCCGATGCTCAGAAGAAGCCTCAGGTACGACAACGCGCCGGAGCCCTCCGAGTGCCACGACGCGAACACCTGCGGCAGGTACCGCGTCGCCTCCAATATGGCGTTCATGACGCCCAGCAGCATGGCGTAGCTCTCGAACCCGAAGCACCCGCCGTTGAGCACCATGCGCACGACTGGCGCGGCGAGGATCAGGCACGGCACGAGGTGCGCCACCAAGCCGCGGTTGGCGTGCGCGCGCCCGCTGGCGACGACGCCGCAGTGTTCGACTTTTTTCTCGGCGCAAAAGTGCGCCGCCAGCGGGTACAGCGGGAACCACAGCAGCGTGTACACGAGCGTGTAGTAGAACGTCAGCAGACTCGCCTGACAGCTGTCGAAGGTGAACCCGTCCGCCTGGCGCACGCACTGCTTGATCTGCTCGAAGTGCAGGATGAAGATGTTCAGCGTCGCCGTGACGTTGGACACGTTCATGAGCGCCAGGCTCGTCAGCGAGATGCCCTCGGAGTTGGCGAGAAGGATCAGCTTCAGGTACTGCGGCACCGCGCCCAGCACCACGCCCGCGATGAAGATGAACATGATCGCCTCCGCGCCGTGCGACGCCTCCTGCGAAACGGGAAGGGACGGGGTTACGTCGGGTCAATCGTCCGGTTCGACGCGCGAGGGGGGGAGACGCGCGCGCGGATTTTCTCGGCACTCGAGAGAAGAGGAAGGCACTGTAACACCCGACTTCGTGCGCGGAAGCGCGGGGGTCCGGACGCGCTGAGGGCCGCGAGGCGGGTCTTCCGGGGCATGAAACGTACCATCGGCTCGACGAAACACACGGACTCCTTATCATACCCGGCGTAGTGGTCCGGGGCCGCGGGGATGCTGAACGGGTCCGTGGTGTTGGCCAAGGCGACCACCACGTCTTCATACGCGGATGTCGCGTTGTTCACCGACGCCCCCAGCCATCCCGCACCCAGCCGCGACAGCTCCACGGTCCTCGTGTACACCATCCCGCCCGCCGGCGCAGCCTCCGCGCTGCCGCCGGGTATCCGCCGACCCCGCCGCGAAGACGAGCGCTCGGCCTTCGACGCCGGCGCACCCTCGAGCGCGTCGACGACTGGGTCACCTCCACGCACGGGGGGGAAGCGACTGGGAAAAAGGTCACCTCCAAACCTGGTATCGGTTCGAGCCAAAAAGTCGACTTCGAACGTTCCAAGGCATTGTTATTCATCACGCGGTCGTTGCGCCGCTCCACACGTCCCGTCGCGGAACGTCCGCCGGCGGCACGCCACGAGCGAATGCTCCACGCGGCGAGGCTGTTCCGCGCCTTCGCCGTCGTCTCGTCGCCCCACGCGAGGCCAACCAGGCGCCGTCCGACCGCTCTTGCTCGCTGGGCACCCTTCGGGAGTTCGTCGCGCATCCCGCGCGTTTCCGCGTCCATGTCGACGGCCGCGGAGGACGACCCCGCGCTGACGGCGCGTAAGAAAACGACGCGAGCGGAGGTTAAAGCGGCTCTCAAAGCTCTGACGCAGGAGGAGATGGCGTCGCAGAGCGCCGCCATCGCGACCCACCTCCTGGCGCAGCTCTCGTGCTTCGACCCCGACGCCGCGCGAAACAGGTCCGCCACCGACCGACCGCTCCGCCTCGGCCTGTACGTGCACTGCGCTCGGCTCCGCGAGGTGGACACCTCCGCGCTCCTCGTCGCCGCGCTCGCGCTCCCGCGCGCGGAGGTGTACGTGCCCGTCGTGGACATGCCGGACCCGGCCGCCGCGCGCGCGCCCCCGTCCATGCGTTTCCTGCAGATCACGTCGCTCGAGGCGGACCTGGAGCCCAAGACCATGGGAATACTCGAGCCCACGGAGTCGTTACCGGACGGCGCGCCTCGCCCGAACCTCGAGACGCACGCCACGGACGGGCCGCTGGACGTGCTGCTCATGCCAGGCTTGGCGTTCGAACGCACGGGCGCGCGCCTCGGGCGCGGCGGAGGCTTCTACGACGCGTTCCTCGAGCGATACAAACGAAAGTGCGAAGACGCCGGGTGGCAAACACCGCCGGCGGTGGCGCTCGCGTTCGACGCGCAGATTTTGGAAGAGGGGAAGGTCCCCGTGGGAAGCTCGGACCGAAACGTGGACGCGCTCGTGACCGCACGACACGGAGTCTTAGTGTGCACGCCCGCGGGCGCGCGCGCGGCCAAGCCGGGGAAGTAGGCACGGTTTTTCTTCTGGAGTCGGCGAACGCGCGTATGTGTTTCGGTACTTTTTACGAATAACGAATAGAAACATACCGGGTACTTTCGAAACCCAAACCACCCACCCCCGAGCGTCACATCACCCCGACGCGTCCGTTCACCGCTCACCGTTCACACGACCGAACGAACCTACTAGGCTCGCGCCTTGGCGGCGGCGACTTTCTGCGTGGCCTTCTTGACCACCGCTTTGCCCATGGCGAGCAGCTCGTCGCGCGCGACGCACGCGGCGCCGACGCCGAGGAGCACGGTGAGCCGCGCGATTTTTTTCGCGCCGGCGGACTCGCCCACCGCCGCCGCGCACGCGTCGCGCGCCTCGGCGAGCGCCACCTTGAGCGCGCAGAGCTCCTCGTGGAGCGCGTCCGCGCGACGCTCCGCCTCCGCCTCGCGCCGCTTCACCTCCTCCACGGTCTTGCGCGCGATCTCGCGCACCTTCGCGAGGTCCGCGGACTGCTTCGCCGACAAATCCGAAATCTGCTTGGCGTGCGCCGCGCGCAGCGACTGCGCCAGCTGCGCGGCGGCTTCGTTCGCCGCGCGCGCCTTGGCGAGCTCAGCCTCGAGCGACGCCGTCTTCGCGTCGTGCGCCTTCTTCGCGGACGCGGAGGAGGCGGCGTGCGCGGCCGCTTCGGCGGCGATGTGCTCCGCCGCGCTCTTCTTCGCCTCCGCCAGAGCCTGCGTCGCGGCGGCGAGTGCGGCTTTCGCCGCCACGACGCTCTCGCGCGACTCGGCGGCGGCGTGCTCAGCCTTCGCGGCGCGCGCCATCGCGTCGGTGAGCTTGCGGTCGGACGCGTTCAGGTTCTTCTGGTTCGCGAGCATAGCCTGCTCCACCGCCTTGAGCGACGCCGCGCGCGTCTTCTCCGTCTCGCGGCGAGCCGCGGAGGCAGCCTTCGCAGAAGCCTCCGTCTCGGCGCGGAGCGCCTTGGCGGCGCGCGCCGCCGCGTCAGCCTCCTTGCGCGCCGCCAGAGCCTCCTTGCGCGCCGCCGCCGCGTCAGCCTTGGCGCGCGCCTTCGAGGCGTCCGCCTGCGCCTTGGCGGCGGCGGCGTCCGCCTTGGCGGCACGCGCATCCTGCTCCGCAGCCTCGAAGGCGCGCTTGATCTCGGCCGCGTCCGCGCGAGCGGAGGCAGCCTTTTCCTCCGCGGCGGCGACGGATCGTTCCAGACGCGACGTCCGCTCTTTGTGCGCGGCGTGCGCGTGCGCGGCGCCGGCGCGCGCCGCCGAGACGACTCGCGCCATCTTCGCGTTCTTGCGCTCCTCCTCGTTCCGCGCCTCGACCGCCGCGGCGAGGTCCGCGGCCGCCTTGGCCGCCTCCTGCTTCATGGCGCCTTCCAGCTCGGCGATCTTGACGTTCAGAGAGGACAAAATGGTGTCCTTCTCGGCGTTGTCGGCGGCGGCGGCGGACAGCGCCAACGACGCCGACGTCAGCTGCTCGCAGCTGTCCCGCAGTTCGCTCGCCGCGCGCTTGAGCTGGCCCTCCAGGCCTTTGACTTCTTTGCGCGCGGACTCCAGCGCGACGCGCTCGGACGCCAGAGAAGCGCTCACTTCGTCCAGGCGGCTCTGCATCGCCGCGCGCTGCTTCTCCACGAACGCGAACTTAGCATCCGCCGAGGCTTTCGCCTCCGCCAGCGCCGCGGCGTCGGCGGCGGAGCGCGCGACTTGCGCGCGGCGCGCCGCCTCGGCGTTTTGACGCTGCTTCTCCGCCTCGGCGGCGGCGGCTTCCGTCGCGCCGAGCGCGCGCGCGAGTGCATCCTCCTTCTGCTTGATCTTCTTGAACGCAGCCTCCAGTAGACGCTGCTTGTCGTCCACGCTCTTGGTCAGAGCGGCCGCAGCCTCAGACTTTTCGCGCACGCTCGTCTCCAACTTGAGCTTGAGCGCCTCGAGCGCGGCGCGGCGCGCCTCCGCCTCGGCGGAGACGGCGCGCGCGGCTTTCATCTCCTCGATGAGCCTGCGGTTCAGCGCGAGCAGGCTGTCGTTGCGCGCCTGCACGTCACTGAGCGCCTCCGCGGCTTTCTCGGACTCGGCCGCGGCAGCCTCGGCGGCGGCGGCGTTCGCCTCCGACTGCGCCTTGGAAGCCTTGAGCTCCTTCACGAATTTGCCGTTGAGGTTCTGCACGGTTCGCGCGTCTTCGCGCGATTGCGCCAGCTTCGCGGCGATGCCCGCGTTGGCGGTTTTCGCAGACTTGAGCTCCTGGAGCACGCGCGTGTTCAGCTCGAGCAGCTTCGCGCGTTCCTCCACCGTCTTCTCGAACATCGCGCGCGCGGAGGACGCCGCGGCGGCGGCGCCTTCGCTCGAGGCGTGCGCGTCCTTCGCGGCGCGGCGCGCGTCGCGCAAATCGGAAACCAGTCGCGAGTTGAGCTCGCGCAGCGCCGACGAGTCGTCGGACAACTTAGCGGCTCGCGACTCCGAGGCGGCGAAGGCGGCGTCCGCCTCCTCAGCCTTGCGCTGCGCCTGGCGCAGCGCGCCGATGAGCTCGACGTTCACCGAGCGGAGCTTCTTGTTTTCCTCCTGCGCCAGCGCGACCATCTCCGCGCCCGCCGTGCGCGTCTCCTCCTCGGCGGCGGCGACGAGCGTCTCGGTGGCTTTGACGGCGGCGGCGAGCTCGGCGGAGAGCTCTTCGTTGAGACGCTTGAGCTGCGCGTTCTCGGCTTTCGCGAGAGCCACAAACTCCGCCGCGCCTTTCGCTTCGCGCTCGCTCGCAGCCTTCTGCGCCTCCGCCGCGGTCTTGGCGTCGCCGGCGATTTTGCGCGAGTCGCGCAGCGAGTCGATGAACTTGGCGTTGAGCTCTCTTAGACGCGCGTTCTGCTCATTCGCCGCGTCGAGCTGGTCGTTGATGTCGCCAGCCTTGGCGTTCGCCGCGTTCACCGCGGCGGTGGCCTTGGTGGTAGCGGCGCGCGCGTCGCGGAGCTCCTTGATGAACCTGCCGTTGAGCTCGCGGAGCTTGGAGCTCTCCTGGTTGGACTCGGCGAGTTTGTCGAGCGCGGCGTTTTTCTCCGCCAACGCCGCGGCTTCCGCGTCGGCGGATTCCTCGGACGCCGCCTGGCTCGTGCGCAGGTGAAGGATCATCTTGTCGTTAAGCGAGCGGAGCGCGGCGTTCTCCTCGCCGACGCGCTGGAGTTGCTCGCCGTCCGCGGCGCGCGCCGTGGCGGCTTCGGCGGCGGCGTCCGTCGCCTCCTTCGTGGACAGACGCGCAGCCCTGAGCTTGTCGATGAGCTTCTTGTTCAGGTCCCGGAGGTTGTCGTTCTCGTGCTGGATCTTCCTCAACTTCCCCCCGCCCGGCGAGGCCAACACCGACTCATCGAAAACCATCGGCTTCGCCGCGGCCGCGGCGAGCTTCTTATTCTCCTTGGCGTTGATGGGCGTGCTCGTGCGGCGCACGGAGTCGCGGAAGGGGTTCTTCGAAGAGGCGCGCATCGCGCTCGCCTTCGCCTTGGGCTTGGGCGTGGGGGTCACGCCGCCGCCGAGGCGGGACTTGGTCTTGGGCGTCCCGTTGCCGGCGGGAGACAAGGCCGCATCGTTGCTTCGATCGCGAAGGGGGGAGAGCGCGGCGAGCATGGTGCCAGGCTTAGGGGGAAATCGCGGAACCTCGCCGAACGCGGGTCGTGCAGAAGTCAGTCGCGGATGTCCGACGCGCGGGTATGTACAGCGTCGACGTGCGCGCGCAGTGTCCCGGCAACGTCTCGGACGCGTCGTTCCGTAAACTCCGACTGGACGAGAGAGAAAACGTCAGCGAAAAACGAAAAAGAAACGGCTCTTTTTTTTCGGAAGCGCATAACCTTAGCAATGTTGAGAGTCGACCACATCAACGAAACGCGCGCGAGGACCCTCTCATCACTCTTCTCCGTCGGCCCGCGCGAGCTGCGCCGCCACCGCCGCGGCCGCAGCCGCGGTCAGATCACCGTCGCTCGCGTCGCTCTCCCCGTCGATGGACCCGTAATCCGTGACGTCCCCGTCGCTCTCGACGCCGTCCGCCGATCGCGACGTCGCCGGCGCCGTTTTTGAGATTTTGGAGACGGCGGAGACCTCCGCCGGCGGCGCGTACGCCAAGTCGTCGCCCCGGAAAAGCAATCGCCGACCGCTCGCTTTCACAGGCTTCTCGCCCTCGAAGGTCTCCGTGGAGGTCTCGCCGACGCCTCTCTCTGGACCGACCGCGGCGGCCGCGAGGACCGCGCGCGCCTCAGCGGCGCGGCGCAACACCGCGGGGACCTCGCGTTTCGGTTTTTCCGACGCCGCCGACGCCGCGGCGTCCGCGGGCTCCGCCTCGGCGCGCGCGTCGTCGGTCCGCTCGCTTTCCTCCCGCGGAGGCTCCGGGAGACGCGCCCCGGGGAGATCGAGCGCACCCATAGTCCACGAGACCGCCGGCGACCGCGGCGACGGCGGCGTCGTGACGCCGTCGTCCTCTGCGGCGAACGCGAACGGCTCGACCGCGGGCCGGCGCTCGGGCTCCGCCGGCGCCGGCGCCGGCGCGCCGCCATCCGACGCTGCGCGCGCGTCTTCGCCCGGTCGGCGCGACGGGTCGTACTGCACGGGCTCGCGCGGCCCGCCCGCGACGGGCAGCTTCGGCGGCTTCACTGGCGAAGGCGACGCGAGCGACGCGGAGACGCGCAGAGGCGGCTTCTCGGGCGTCTCGCTCGAACGATGCCACGCGGCGTCGATTTCTGAATCCAAGACGTCGCGCCCGAAATCCTCGGCGGCTTGGCGCGCCGCCGCGAGCGACGTGTCCGGAAGGCTGGAGTACGACGCCATGAGCGGCGCGTCGTCCATCTCCAGCGAGGCCGCGCGCGCCGGCGCGAATTCGGCATCCTTTCCTCGCGAGTACAGCTCCTTGCGTCGCTCGCGGAGCCGGCGCGCCTCCGCCATCATCAGCGCCTCGGCGGCGGACGCGGCGGCGGCGGCGCGCGCGGCGGCGGCGGCGGCGGCTTCCGCGTCGCGCCTCGCCTCCTCGGCGGCGGCGATGGCGGGCGCCGCCGCCTCCGACGCCGCGTGGATGACCCGCGTCTGACGCGAAGCCGCGCGCGAGCGGCGTTTCAGCTCATCGCGCGCGCGACGCGCTGCGTCCAGACGCGGGGATGTCCTGCGTTTCTCGCTCGACTCGCCCTCCTTCTCGGCGTCGTCCCCGCGGCGCCTCCGCCCCGACGCGTCCGGGGGGGTCGCCGGCGCGAACCGTTCGTTTTCGTCGCCAGCCTCTGACTCGAGACGTCCCGCGGACTTCGCGGGCGAAGGCTCCCACACGTCCGGGTCGCGTCGGTTCTCGCGCTCCGCTAAAAGCTCCTCCTTGTTCCTCGTGTGGTTCCCCGTGGACAGATTGAACGGCTTCACCTCCGTGACGCGCGGCCGAGCGGGCGGCGCGCGTCTCTTCCGCTCCGAACAAGCGAGGTTCTCGTTGTCGCCGTCAGATTTTGCGCCGTTCCCGTCGGCTTTTGACGCGCGTCTTCCGAACGCAACCTCGACGCGCTTCTTCTCGGCGGCGGCGCGTTTTGCCTCCGCGGCTCTCTCCGCCTTTAATAAGTCAAATTCACGCTTCTTCTCCGCCTCCTCGCGCGCCTTCGCGGCGTTCGCGGCGCGCGCGCCGCGGCGGCGCGCCGCCTCGCGCGCCGACGCGCCGCGCGCGGAAAGAACCGCCGGGGCTTCGGACGACCGCGCGGCGAACGACGCCACCGTACCGTCCTGCGACGCACCCGGACGCTCGCGCGCGGGCGCCGAGCGGCTCCTCCCGGCGGCGAAGTCCGCCTCCGCGCGCGCCTCGATGCTCGCGCGCGCCGCGGACGCCTCACGCGGCCGGAGGCTCGCGGGAGGCTCCGGAGGCGGACGCCACGCGCCGCGGGGAGGCGGCGTCGCGCGTTTGCGAGCGGCGTCTCGCGCGCTTCTCGCGTCCGCCCGCGAGCGCGTCGCGCCGGCGACGCTCTTGCGCAGCGCTTGCGTGGCCGCGCGCCTGGCGCGCGTCATCTCAGTCACCTCCTCGCTGACCCCCGAGGCGCTCGCGACGATCCGCGTCGCCACCTCCGCGCGCATCGCCGCGCGGAACGCCTCGATGGAGGCGTCGGCGTCGGCGACGACGGACGCCGGGTCGGCGGCGAACGACGACCCCGCGCCAAACGCCGCGGCTTCGCGCACGTCCGCGAAGAAATCCTTCTCTGTCTCCTCATCCGCCTCGACGGCGCGCGCGACGCGCGGGCGCGCGGTACCGTTCGGTGCCACGCGAGGGGGCGTCGTGGGCACCGAAGAACCTAACGTTGTGGCGTCCGCGGCGACGAACGAAGAGTGATCCTTCTCCGCCTCCGCCGTCGCCGCGCGCGCGACGCTCCGAATCTCTTCGTAATCAAACGCGCCGCCGAGAAGTTCCTCCACCTTGCGCCTCGCCTCGCGCTTGCGCGCCGCCTCCGCCTCCGTCTGCGCGTCAAGCGCGGCGGACCAGGGCGCGGCGACGTCCGGAACGGCGGGATTATCCGCCCGGTCCCTCGGGGCCATCGCGTCCAGCGCCTCGCGCGCGACGGGGTCGATCGTCGACGACGGGCTGGACGCGCCGCTCGAAGCCGAATTCGGCGAATTTTGTTTCGAAGCCGCTTTCGGCGCGGCGTCCACTCGAGGCGGCGGCGGCGCGTTCGCGGTCGTCGCCGCCGAGCGCACCGCCGCCGTGTGCGTCGAGCCGCCGGCGACGGCGACGACGTCGTCGGCGGTCGCGGGGCGGTACGGGGATGTCGAGCGCGCGGCGGGTCGCTTCGCCGGAGGCTCGGCGCGAGGCTTCTCTTCGGGAGACGACCCCGGCTCCGGGCTTCCGTCGACGTACTCCGCGAGCCCGCGCTCGAGCCGGTGGAACTCGTCGAACATCGCCGCCGCCTCCGGGCTTCCGCTGGACGCCGCGCGCGCCTTCACCGCGGTGGGCGTGGGGGGGAGCCCGCCGGGCGACGCCGCGGCGGGCGACGACGCCGCCGGCGCGTCCGTCTCCGTCGTCGACGACGGCGGCGGCGCCGACGCCATCGCCGTCGTCCGCGTCACCGTCGCCTGCGCGGTCGCGCCGAACACCTCGTAGCGGAAGTCCACGGCGGTGGCGGACGCGGCGTCCGTGCGGAACGCGAACGGCTCAGAATCGACGCCGGGGACCGCGGCGTCGGCGCGGGATCCCGACGGAGGCGCCTTCGCCGCCGGCGCCGCGCCCGCCCGCGTGTGCGCGCGTCGCGCCACCACAGCCTCGCGCGCGGAGTCATCGCCCGTCAAGTGCGTGCTGAGCCCATCTCGCGCACGTGCGACCGCGGCGCGAAGGGCACGCGCGGGGGCGTCTTCGTCGTCGTCGTCTTCTTCTTCGTCTTCGTCGTCGTCGCCACCTCCGTAAATCATGCGGAGCACGCCCTTGAGGTAGGCCTGCGCCTCGGGGTCCTCGTCCCCCGCCGCGAGGAGCGCCGCGGCGTCGCGCGGCGTCGCGGTCTCGCCGCGTCGCGACGACGCCGCGCGCGTACCGCGCGACGCCGCGAGACGCTCCATCTGGTCCGTGGCGATGACACTCGCGCGGAGCCCGCGCTCGGCGGCGTCGAGCGCCTCGCGGATGGACGCGGTCATGTCGCTCGTGGGCGACTCGAGCTTGGGCGACGGAGGTGCCGCGGGCGCCGCGTCCACCGCGCGAGCCGCCCGCATCGCTTCGCGGTAGGGCGTCGTGGGCATCACCGGCCCGGCGTTCCCCGCGGAAGCACCGGTGGACGCCTCCTCGCCGGGGAGGTCCCACACCGCGTCGTCGTCCGTTCGCGGGCTGTCTGCCAAGAAATGCGCCGAGTCATCCGCGCCCACGGCCGCGTCGCGAGTCGCCTCGGAGAGGCGCAGCTCGCGCTCGAAGCGCTCGCGCTCCGCGCGAAGCCTGTCCCCCGCCGCGGACATCTTCACCCCGCGTGCGCCCGTGCGCGCGCGTCGTGGCGTCCTATGAAACGGAGAGCCCTTCAACAGTCATTTTGAATTTGTCACTCGAGGAGCGAGGACTGGTGGCGCGCGGCGCGCGTCGGTATTTCGGTCTCGCACTTTTCCCGCCGATCCAGCCTGGGCACCTCCCAGAACACGGAGCGCCGCGACCGCCGACCAGTGCGGTGTCGCGCGCCCCCGAGCGTTTGTCAGCAGCGCGAGGCTGTCCGCTCGTTTGTAGTTCGCGCGAGTGGTCGCGGAAGGTCGCGCGCCGCGCTCGCGCGGTTCGCACACCGGCGCGCGGAGGCGTCGCCGGCGTTTCGTGCGGTCTCGGGATTCCGAGGCTCGCGGAATTAGCGCCGAAGCCGCGAGGGTTTCCCCCGATCCGGTGTCGCGGTCCCCGGGAGTCGGCGACCGTCCACCAGAGAAGCGCGCGAGGGTTTCGTACCACCAGTAGTTTCGCGCAGCACACGCGCGTGTCGGTGCCCCGGGCGGCCACGCGCGGGCGCGATGGCCGATGGCGCGAACGACGCGGTGGTGATCTTGGATGGATCCGAGGACCAGGCGGACGACGACGTGGAGATGGCTGAGATCGAGGCCGGCGAGAACCTGGACGACACCGCGAGCGAGGACGAGGACGAAGAAGATGCTCAGCGAGAAGAAGCGGAGAGCTCCGGGGAGGACGAAGACGCGGAGGACGAGGAGGATGTGGACGCGGAAGAAGTCCTCGAGGAGCTCACGTTCACCGCGGTGAACAAACTGACGGAGGCCGCGAAGTGCGTTCTTTTGCCACCCCCACCCGACCTTAGTCGTACCCCCACCCGATGCGGCCTCGCGACACACGCCACCGACACACACACGACGTTAGTATAGAGTCGTGCCTTTCAGGCACGACAGTCACCAACGAAGAGAGACGCTGGATACCCGGAACAGACGCCGATGACGCGAGAGGCGCGCGACGAATGTCGCGCTTCTCGCGACTGAAACGCCTCGTCGCGCGAGGATGATGATCATCATATCATCCGCGCCGCGCGAGATGTCGTCGGATCGAGCACCGAGCGCCCTTCGCGGCGTCTCGAGTAGCCATCCGACGACCCCTCGCGCGTTGGAAGCACAGACTCAGAGACTGATCGCCGGCGGAACTCTTTCGTTTCTCGTCGACGCGAGCGTCGCGAGGATCGCATATGAAGAAAGCGAAAAAGCAAAGTTTCTTTTTGTTTTTTCGTCGCCGCTTCGACGCCGTTCGCGCGAGTCTCCCGAGACGCGCCGAACGGCTCCGTCGAGGCTGCGTCGTTCCGACGACCAGCCGCGATCGCGACGGGGACCTCCATCGCGAGCCCCGTACGCGGAAGAGATGTCGCAGTTCAGGCTCGTCCGCGCGGCGCGCGCGACTTGACTGTCTTGCCAGAATGGAAACAGAGCGTGAAAACGCGGTAAAATTTGACGCGACGGCGGAGCGCCGCTCGTGTGGTCGCGTCGAAATTTTTGACCTCGGATCACGGTCTGTTTACCGGCGAAATCACGGCAAAAAATTTTCCGCCTCGAGAAGCTCGCCAGATCGCGTGATTCCGAGTGAAATGGGCGTCAGCCACGTGTTGGACGTGGAGACGGACGAGTGTCGCGTGGAGAAGTGTCGCGTGGAGCGTTTTTCGTCGCGCGTTTTTTTTTCTGTTTCGCGACGACGCGCCTCGCTTCCCGTCTCTGACGTTCCGTTCCTTTCCGCTCCTTTCCTGTCCACCCCGCAGGTCCCTCGAGGGCAACGCCGCGCTGAGCGAAGCGAAGACGTACGCGCTCGCCGAGGAATTCCACATCTCGCCGCGTGAGGTTCTCGCGGTGGTCGAGCACTTCAAGATGAAGGCGGAAGCCGCTTCGTCCCCCGCGAAGCGCGCCGCCGCCGTGGTGGACGACGACGACGACGAAGGCCCGACGTTCACGATCACTTCCGGCATCTCCGACGAGGTGCGCGCGCAGGTGTGCTGCGGCGATCTGCACGCCACGCTGGTGCTCCCGAAGGGGTACTCGAAGCAGCAGGAGTACGTGATTTACGCGGACGGCAGAAAGGCGACCCCCGCGCAGATGGAGCACGCCGCGGGCAAGGGCGCGTCGAAGAACTGGAAGTTCACCGTGCGCATGGTGGAGCCCGACGGGAGCGCCGGGTGCGCGTTCAAGAAGTGGATGGACCAGACGGGGTACTACCCCAAGGGGCACGACCCCGCGGCGCCGCCCGCGAAGAGGGACAACGCGACGAAGAAAGCCCGCGCGAAAGCCGCGCAAAAGGAGAAGCAGGAGAAGAAGGCGAAGAAGGCGAAACAGGCGGAGGCACCGGCGAAACCTGCCGTGCCTGCCGCTCGCGAGCGCAGCCTGTTCGAGAAGAATCTCGACACCCTGCTGGACGACGACGGCGGCGTGAAGCTGAAGGAGAACATCAGGAAGCTGGTGTGGATGATGAAGAACGTGGAGAACAACTCGCAGAGGTCGGTGGTGGTTAGCGTGATTTTCCGCACGCGCTCCGGCTTTCTTGGCGAGTTCATCTCCCAAAAGGGCCTCGAAATCCTCAAGACGTGGTTGGAGCTGGCCAAGACCGACAATAAGTCGTCCCTGATTTTGAAGATCTTGCTCACCCTGAAGAACATGCCCATGTCCGTCGCCGCGCTCAAGGAGACGGGGTGGGGGAAGACGGTTTCCAAGCTCCAGAAGTACGCGCCCGCCAAGGAGCCGGATGCCAAAAAGTCGGCGAAGGAAAACGAGGAAGCCGCGAAGAAAGCGGCGGACTTCGCGGAGCGCGTGAGAGATCAAGCGGGGGTGGTGAAGTCCATCTGGGAAAGCCTCGTGTTGAAGGAGTCCCAAGAGGCGGCGGCGAAGGAGGCGGCGGCGGAGAAGGAGAAGGCGCTCAAGGCGGAGCGCGAGAAGATGGCGGGCGCGAAGCGCGACGCGTCTGCGATTCTCGCGTCCGCGGCGAAACGCACGAAAATCGACGCCGGCAAAAACCCCGTCGCCGCGACGAAGATCGGCGGCGCGGCGGTCGCGCGTCCCACGACGACGACGACGATCGTGCGGCAGGCGGCGTCCTCCTCTAAGTCGTCCGGGTTGTCGTTTGGCGGGATCAACATCCGCGGCGGGGGGTTCGCCCCCGAGCGCCCCGCCGGCTTGGTGAAGGCTGCCACGAAGGCCAAGGCTCCGTCCCCTCCCCCCGCGCCCATGCTGTACAAGAAGAAGCCCAGCAAGAAAGCCGCGAAGGGCATCAAGGGCATCACCTGGCCCGACTCGCACGACTCGCTCGAGATGGCGAAGTTCTTCTACAAGGCGGACCCGCCCGTGGCGTGCAACCCCGACCCGGACGTCGTCGAGAAGCTGTACGACCTGGGCGCGAAGCACCCTGTGCGCGAGGAGACTCGGGAAGAGGTTGAAGAAGAGGAGGCGGACGAGGAAGAGGACGAGGAGGACGAGACCGCGGTGGCTGCGGCGCGCGAGCGCCAGGAGCGCGAGCTCGCCGCGGAGGCGCGCGCCGCGCAACTCACGCGCCAGCGCCGGCTCAACGAGATGCGCGCCATGACCAAATGGCGCAAGCCTCGTCGCGTTCCGTACGCGGAGGACGTGGAGATCGCCAAGGGTGAGGAGTCTGTCGAGGCGGCGCGTCTGCGCGATCTCGCGAGAAGCACGCGCGAGGTGACTTTCAAGACTCTAAACGCCGTGCCCGACTCGCCCGCGGAGGCGCCTCCCGCCGACGCGGGGGGCGCGGCGGCGGCGACCACGCCGGAGATTCCGCTTCTCACGAAGATCACGCCCGAGCAGCAGAGGCAGCAGGAGCAGCAGCAGAGGTTGCTTCAGCAGCAGCAGGATCAGCAGCGGCAACGGCAGATGATGCACGCGCACATGCCTCC
>Ga0209666_1002304_pt1 | contig 14272 bp, 8 predicted proteins | sample SaaInlV_125m_DNA_FD_184679 | JGI IMG/M metagenome (GOLD analysis project Ga0209666, IMG submission 184679) | Marine microbial communities from expanding oxygen minimum zones in the Saanich Inlet - Saanich Inlet SI037_S3LV_10m_DNA (SPAdes)... | ecosystem: Environmental > Aquatic > Marine >...
GCACTGCCGCCTCTCCATGTTCGCGTGGCTCGGCTGCATCATGCAGGGCCTCGCCACCCAGGAGGGCCCCATTGCCAACTGGCAGGCGCACGTCGCGGACCCCGTCCACGCCAACGTGCTCACCAACGCCGCCTCCGGCTTCGGCTTCTACTAAGCGGTGTGCGTAAGCACGACGACCGTTTGGTAAACACGAGGCACGTGCGAGTTTTCCCTGTATCTCATCAATAGTGCGGGTTTTTTCCATGACCACGGGCCCTGATTTATAAGAGAGGAGCATTCGCTTCACACCACGCAACCGTCGCGCGCGCCCTCTCGCTTCGATCGTTCGTTTCGTTCGGTTTTTTCTTTCCTGTTGATCCAACCAGAAACCGTTACGAACGACCGAGCGCGGGCCCATTTCCCGGTCGTGGCCTGCGACTCGGGTCGAAATATGTAGATTTCGCGCCCGAGAGGGGTAGACAGTCGCACGTTCTTTTATTGCTCGACGCGCGCGGGTGGCGGTCGACGCGGCGCCGCGCGACGAGCGCGAGGCGGGGAGAGTGCGCCTCGGCGTCGACGAGACGCCCCCGTCGTTTCGTCGGGTTCGAGACCCGCGCGCCGCGACGATGGCGTCGCGTCGCGACCTCCTGGAGGAGGTTTCCCGGGCGAGCGCCCGGGTTGGCGCCCACATGGCGTCGGACGCGACCGGGCTCGAGCTGGTGGCGCTGGTGGTGGTGTGCGGGTTCTGCGTGGTGCTGCAGGCGCTCATGGCGCGACGCGGCGCGGTGAAGCACGGCGCCGGCGACCACGTCGCGTTCCAGCGGCTGCGGCGGCGGTACAACGCGGTGTACGCGCTCGGCACGTTCGGCGACTGGATCCAGGGCGCCTATCTCTACGCGCTGTACCGCGAGCACGGGTTCGAGATGGCGGACATCGGATACATCTTCGTGCTCGGGTACTTCACGAGCGCGACGCTGGGCACCTACGTCGCCTCGCTGGGCGATGAGCACGGGCACAGGAAGCTGGTGATGCTGTACGGCGTGAGTTACGGGATCGCGTGCGTCGCCATGCGGTGGTCGAACCTCGCCGTCTTACTCGTCAGCCGCGTGCTGAGCGGCGTCGCGTACTCGCTGCTGTTCTCCTCCTTCGAGAGCTGGGCCATCACGGAGGCGGACCGCGTGCGCGTCGACCGCAGGTACCTCGTGCAGCTCTTCTCCGCGGCAACCTTCTTCAACGCCGTGTCCGCCGTGGCGGCGGGCATCGCGGGGAACGCCGTCGTGGTCGCGCCGGACGCGCAGACGACGCCGCTCGGGGGAAACAGGTACGCGCCCGCGTTCGACGTCGGCGCGGTCTCCCTGTTCGCGTGCGCGCTGGGCGCGAGGACGTGGTGGGCGGAGGCGGGGCAGAAGGGGGGGGCGGAGGCGGAGGCGGAGGCGCGGGAAGGGGGAAGCAGGGACGTCTCTCAGACGTCGCCTCCGGCGGAGCAAAAAAGCGAGGGCGTGTTCCGCGCGGCGAAGATGGTCCTCGCGGAGCCCGCGTTACTGTCGCTGGGGTCGATGAACTCGCTGTACGAAGCCGCGCTGCACGTGTTCGTGTTCGTGTGGACGCCCGCGCTGGAGCGGCGGCGCGATCTGGCGCTCGCGGGGTTAGGGGCCGGACAACCGAAACCCGAAGTGCCGCACGGCTTGGTGTTTTCTCTGTTCATGGCGTGCAAGATGGCGGGCTCGCAGGTCTTCGCGTTGATCGGCGACCGCGTGCCTTTCGAACGCACGCTGCGTCTTGTGTTCACCGGCTCGGCGGTGGCGTTCGCGGTGCCGCTGCTGGCGTCTCCGGATGGGTACGTCGCGGCTCTGTTTTCGTTTTGCGCGTTCGAGTTTGGCCTGGGGCTCTACTGGCCGGCGATGGCGGTGGCGCGCGCCGAGCTCGTGCCCAACCACCTGCGCGCGACGATGACCTCGGTGTTCCGCGTGCCTCTGAACGTTTTAGTCATGGCGTGCCTGGCGTTCGCGGGGAACGCGGACGAACCGAGTTTCCTGATGATGTGCTTCTCGCTCATGAGTTTCTGTCTGCTCTTCGCGGGGCGGAAACCGCGCGCCGTCGCCGAGAAAACCGTTCAAGCCGCTGTCGCCCCCGGCGTGTAGCGCGAAAGCGCGAGTCACTAGTCGTCTCATTAACGCGTTAGGCTTAGGTGTTCTACAAAGGTATGAATAATACTTCGCATAGCCCGCGTGTGTCCCTTCGACGCGCACCGCGTGAAACAAGGCATCGACCTCGACGCGAACGCTGTACCCGCCGTCCGAAAACGAAAACGAAAACGAAACGTCTTCAGGAAAACGCGTCGCGCACGCTCTCGAGTAACCCGCTCGTCTCGAGGAACCCGGCGTTTTTTTCCGCGGACGCGCCTCCGACGACGCGCGAGGGCCACCACAGAACCCACACCTGCGTGTCTTCTTTTTCTCCTCTCGAGCCCACGCTCGGGTCGCGGCTCGACCTCGACAAGACCGCGCCGCACACCACTGAGCCCGCGCCGCGCAAGCACGCGCCGAGCGCGGCGCGCGCGCGGGTCGAAACCGACGCGGCGGCGGCGGCGAAGGAGGTCTCGCCCTCCTTTTTTCTCACACCCTCCTCGCCCTCTTTCGCTCGCGCCTCCGTCTCCGCGGCGAAGACGCCGAAGTCTCCGAACGACGTCCGCAGGACAAACTCCTGGAACGTCACCGTCGACACAGACGCGGACGCCGCGTTCGCGCGCGGACAAACGCGGGGGCGCGTCTCGACGCTCTGCGGCGCGCCCAGCGGCGTCAGGCTCAGCGGGTCTTCCAGCGACGCCTTTTTTGTCTCGCCTCTCGCTCCGTCGCGCGAAAACGTCCGTCTCGGTTTCTCGGCGTCAGTACTCGCGCCGTCGCCGGCGTTCCGCGGAAGTGAGACCACCCGCGCGCTCGTCGAGACGCCGACGCGCGCGCACGGACACATGCTCCCGTCGCGCACGATCGTCTCCGAGACGTCGACCGTCTCGGTGATCAAACCGTGGAGCTCGGCGTCGAACGGAGCCAAAAAAAATGCGCGCTCGTGCTCGTTTCTTTCGGCGTCCGCTCGCGAGACGAACGCCGCGTACGCCGCGACGCGCGCGCGCCGCAGCGACCGCAGCGCGCGCCGCTGCGCCGCGACGTGCTCGCGATCGGACCGAGCGCGCGTCGAAGACTTCAACACGTGTTTTTGCTTTTGCTTTTGCTTTTCGCTCGCGCGGAAAGCGCGCAGGGAGTCGTGCCACGCGGCTTCGCACGTCGCCGCGTGCGGCCACGCCAGGAGACACCGCGGCGGAGCGAGTCTTCGCGCCGCGTCGTCGTCGTCGTCGACGACGTCGTCGTCATCGCGCCGCGCGCACACGAACAGTTTCTTGCTGGCGTTTCCGTGCGGGAACGCGACGACGGCCGTCCCGCGCATGCGTTCCACGCGCGCGAGCGCCTCCTCGAACGCCGCGGTCTCGCGGACGGTCCTCGGGTACACCTGCAGCGCGGCGCACGCGCCCGGCCGCAACGCGACGCGAAGCGCGGCGAAGAACCGAGAAAGATTCTCGCGAACCGCCGGCGACGCGAAATGGACGTCGTCGTCGTTTTCGTCCCCGCCTCCTTTTCGTCCAAGCTTCCCTGTCGTCCAAACGCACAGCCACTGCGCGGCGGAGACGGAGACGCACCCGTCGAACGCGCCGGCGCGGAAAGGCAGGCCCTGCGAGAAGTCTCCGCGAAGCACCGCGCCGCGCGCCGGCGGAGTTTCATTTTTGTTTAATCCTTTTGTACGCGCATCTTCGCGCTCGCGCGCGTCGTCGGCGGGCGGCTCTTTTTCGTCGGCGGTGCGCTTCGATGCGCTTCGGCCGCGCGTCGCGCGCTCCAGCATCGCCGCGCTGGCGTCGATTCCCACCCACGCGCGGTAGCCCTGGCGCGTCAGGGTCTCGCCGCTCAAGCCGGAGCCGCACCCGACGTCCAGGAGCACCGCATCGCGCGCCTCGCCCTCGAGGCACAACATGTCGAGGCAACGCGTCGTGAGCTCGCTCTGCGTCCGGACGTTGAGCTCGGTGTACGCCTCGGTGACCTCGCGGTCGTAGTACTTATCCGCGTCTCCGCCGGCGCGCTCCTCGGGACGCACCGCCTCGCGCGGCGCGCGAGACATCGCCGCCGCCGCGCGCGCGCGGCACTGAAAAGCGAACGACTGACGTTTCGCGAACACACTTGCTCTCCGTCTGTGCATTTTCTTGAGACTGCGCTCCACGGACTTTTCGTTTGGATTTCCAAATTGTTCAGACTGCTCTCCGACGGAGTCGGATACGCTTCGCTGCGTTGTCTCTCGCTTGGCTGCGAAGAAATCGACCAAAGCCGCTCGCTTCCCAGCCTCGCATCCCTTTCAAGTTTGCGCACGTCCGCAGGGAGGAACGCACGACAACCCAACAAGATGGCCGCCACTACGGAGCACGAGCCCACCGTCGAGGTGCGCACCCGAACGTCCCGTCGGCCGCCTCTCCACGCGCGGTTTCCGGCGCGCGCCACTGGAAAAATCGTTTAGGGTTTTTCACTCGCGCCTTTCACTCGAGGGGCATCCGTCGCTCCCGAACGCGACGCTGACCGACACGCCACCGCTTCTCACGAACAGGAGATCAACGACGACGACGAGGGTGAGGAGGAAGATTCTGACGGCGAGGAGGAAGAGGGTACGTCCCGAAACGCGCGCGCGCCCGCACCCTAATGAGCGCCACTGGCAACTGTCAACAACGAGGGTTAGGGTCGATGATGACCACGCGCGCGGGTCAAGGAGACGCTCGCGGGTCGAGCCTCCGACGTCTGCCCCTTTCGCGCGCGGGCGCAATCGACGCTCGAGCCCGCGTGTGTGCGGTTGCCTCCGACCGTCACGCGCGATGCCGCGAGGACCGACCGGCGAGGCGCGCGAACCGAAGACGTCTCGTGCGCTCGCGCGAGGCGATCGGACCCTCTCAGAGGTGGTGCTCGTCCTCTGAAGACGATCGCGTCTGTCCGTCGTCGCTTTTTCGTTCGGGACGCGAGACTGACCCCGAAGCCTCTCGACCCTTTCGTCTCTCCAAAACCTCGACGTTCGCGCAGGTGGCTCCAAGCAGTCCCGCAGCGAGAAGAAGAGCCGCAAGGCGATTCTGAAGCTCGGCCTGAAGCCCGTTCCCAACGTCTCGCGCGTCACGATCAAGAAGAGCAAGAACATCCTCTTTGTGGTGGCCAAGCCCGACGTGTACAAGCACCCCAACTCGGACACGCACGTGATTTTCGGCGAGGCGAAGATCGAGGACCTCTCCGCCGCCGCGCAGGCTGCCGCGCAGCAGTTCAGCGCGGAGATGCCCTCCGTGGAGGCGCCCAAGGCGAAGATCGAGGAGGAGGACGAGGGCGAGGTCGACGAGACCGGCGTGGAGCCGAAGGACATCGAGCTCGTCATGACCCAAGCCGGCGTGTCCCGCGGCAAGGCTGTGAACGCGCTCAAGTCCAACGACGGCGACATCGTCTCCGCCATCATGGACCTCACCATGTGAGCGGTGTGCGAGAAGGCGGGGGAAGAAGCGGGATGGCGGGTTTTCGCGTCGCGGCGTCGGCGCGGGAGCGCGGAGAGGTATGCGCGCGCGTTTTCTCGTTTTCAATGCATTAAACGCGAACGCGACTTGCGACTTTGACTCTCTCCTTGGCGTCACGCACCACGTTTTTCACGCCGAGTCTTCCGGCACGGCGACGGACGTCGGCGCGCTCGCCATGGCTCTCCCTCGTCGACACGACTCCTCTCGCCTACTTCTTCTTGGTGGCTTTCGCGGCGCGCGCCGCCTCATCCGCGGCGATGGCAGCCTGCACGTGACGTTTGGATAATGACGCGGATAGCGAAGACGCGAGGGGAGGGCGGAGGTCAGGACGCGTGAACGGCGACGGGTACCGCGAGTACCGGAATACGCGCGAGAGTGGTTCGTGCGTCGTGTTCGAGCCAACGCGCGGACGCGATGACAGGCATCTTCGTGATGCGAGCGTCGAGCGTGGCGAGGCCCGATCGCTCGAAGGCAAGAACGAAGCTTCTATTGTTGTGGTGCGCGGGAGTCATCGCACCTGCGCGCGACGCTTCGCCATGAACCTGGCGTGCGCCGTCTCCGCGCGCGCCGCGGGGGGCGCCATGGCCATACCCCCTACCCAGCCGGCGGCGGAGACCCAGAACAGTCCGTTGAGCGCGCAGAAACCCATCGTGCGTGTCGAGCGTGGAGTGGAATGACGGTACGAGCTCTGCGCGACGCCGAAATCAAGCCTGTGGCTCACGTCAATCCAGGGTTGGTTTCAGTGGCACAGTGGGCAAACAGTCTGGCTGGCGGGCGAAATCGACACACCTCGGAAGGCGAGCTTAGAGCCGAGACAACGGCACGAAGTCTTGTGTTTCGTCGAGCGCGCGCGCCTCCGTCACTCTCAGCGCCGCCGCGCCCCACCTCGGTCGCCATGTCCCTTGCGGAGGGGCAGAAGGCGCTCCAGACGTTCCACGAGTGGTGCGACGCGCAGGGCATCGAGTACGACAAAGAGGTACGTCTCGTGTCGCGCGCGTTCCGAGACGCCCCCCACCGCCGCTCGCGCGATGGCTTTTCGTCGGCGGTCCCCGGCGTCGTCCCCCCTCCGTCCGCTCACCGCCGACGCCCTCGTCTTCCTCCACCCCGACCGTCACCGCGCGCCCAGGCGCTGGAGATTCGCGCGTTCGTGGACGGCTCCTCCGCGAACCAGAACCGGTACCACTACGCCGTGTTCGCGCGGCGAGACATCGCGGCGGGCGAAGTGGTGGTTCGCTCCATCCCCAAGAGCGCGTGTCTCAGCGCGCGAACGTCGTCGTGCGCGCCGCAGCTCCAGGCGGAGCGGCTGGGCGGGGGCCTCGCGCTGAACATCGCCACCATGCACGAGCGCTCGTTACGGGAAAAGAGCAAGTGGCACGGGTACTTCGCCGTGCTCCCACACCGAGGCGAGCGCACGTTACCGATGTTCTGGCCGAACGCGGCGTTACAAACGCTGCGCGGCACGGAGCTCGCCGCGCACGTCGCGGCGGATGTAATCTCGCTGCGCGAGGATTACGACGAGCACGTCGTGAACGGGCTGTGCGTCAGGTTCCCGGAGGTGTTCGATCCTTCACTTTACGCGAAAGGGTTCGAGTCGTACCTCGAAGCGGCGTCTTTGGCGGCTTCGCGCGCGTTTTTCATCGGCGACGTTTTCGGCGAGGCGCTCGTGCCCGTCGCCGACGCGTTCAACCACCGCACCGACGCCGAGAGCGTGCGCGTGTTCGGCGCGGAAGGGGGCTTCGACGAGGAGACGAACGAGGAGGAGAGCGAGGAGGAGAACGAGGAGGAGAACGAGTCGTCTGATGACGACGTCGAAGAAAAGGATTCGGACGACGCGTCATCGTCATCAGAAAAGGAAGAGCTTGATCCGTACGACGCGCCGGTTTCGGGCAAACTCGAGATTCACGCGCACGTCGCGACGAAAGCCGGGGACGAGCTCTTCAACACCTTCGGTTCGCAGAACAACGCTTCTTTGTTACACAAGTACGGCTTCTGCGAAAGCGCGAACGCGCATTGCACGGTGGGGCTGGACATAGAGCTGGTCGAGCGCGTGCTCGGCGTGAAAGAAACGCGCGACGCCGCGAAGGCCGTCGGCCTCGACCTCGACGAGGAGAAATACTTTGAAATCGCGCCGGACGGCGTCGTGGAAGATGCGCTCCTGGCGCTGCTGGCGCGCGCGTTTCGGCGCGAGGGGGAGCAAGACGACCCGACCTCGGAGTCGCCTGAAGTGCGCGAGGCGCTGCGGGACGTCCTGAGGCTCAGGCTCGAGGCGTACGGGGAGGACGAAACGGAAAAGAAAAGCGGAGCTCCGGAGAAGACCGCGCCGGCGGGGGGGGGTTTGGTCGGCGTCCGAGCCGCCGAGACGCTCCGCGCCGCGGAGATCGCGGTGTTGGCCGCGGCGTTACGCGCCGTCTCCTCGGGGGACGATTCTCGTGATGAACGACGCGGCGTTAAACGGGTGAAACGGTAGTTTTCGTGCGTTGCGTTTGTTCCTGGATCTAGCGTTGAGATGGTGTATTATCGAACACGCGTGGACTACTACCCTTTCGCGCGCGCGTCACACGACGCTGTACCCGTCGCACACGAGCTTGGACTCGCCGAAAAACTTGACGGCGCCGCCGTCGGTGGTGCGCGTCACCGCGTCCACCTTGACGTCGCAGAGCGTGGCGTTGGAGGAGAAGTCGACGTCGATGGGGAAGAAGTTGTCCCCGTCCGTCGCGGGCACCACAAACTCCATGGAGCCGTTCCGGTTGCTCTTGTCGATCATCTGCACCTCCCAGTTCAGCACGTGCCTCCGGCTGTCGTAGGTGAAGTCGCCGTCCACCTGGTTCACCCGCGGCGGGTCGCGCAGCGGCGGCAGGGGGATGCTGATCACCACGTTGTGCAGGTCAAACGCATCCGTCGCCTCGTACTCGATGGACACGAAGCTCTCGCCCCCGCTCACGCTCGGCCAGCAGTTGATGGACAGAGGCACTACGGACTCGTCGCGCGTCTGGTACCGCCACTTCAGGATGCCCAGCGGCGAGCCCATCGGGAACGGCCGCGCCGGGTCCTTCAGCCCGAGCACGCCCTCCGCGGCGTGCAACGCCTTGTCGATGTTGGGGTGCGTCTTGAACTGGAACCCCTCGTTGGCGCCCGTCGCCACGGCGACACGGATAAACGCATCCTCCTCCCCCCCTTTGATCTCCAGCATCATCGTGCCCTGCAGCTCCATGCTCTCCAACCCGCCGTCCTTCTTCAACGAGCACGTGATCTTCTCCTCGATCTGAAGCGACACGCCCTCGCGCGGCACCGAGGGCGCGCCTGGACCGGCGGACGCCGCCGCGCGCGCGTTCGCCGACGGCTCCAGCTCAACCGCCTCGCCCTCCGCGCGCAGGCTCTCCAGGAACTTGTTCTGCTTGCCCTTGCCGCCGAGAACGAGGCCCTTGGAGGGACCCGCGGGGCGCGCCACGCCGTCGCGCGCGGACGACCCGCCGCGAGAAGTACCGAAATCGCCCGCGGAGCCGCCGTATCCGCCGGCGCCGCCGCGCGCGTCGAAGCCGTCGTCAAAGCCGTCGCCTCGTCCGGATTCGAATCCCCCGGAGACGCCGACGCCGCCCATCCCCCCGCCACCCATGCCCATGCCCCCGCCGCCGCGGCCGCCGCCGTGCCTGTCGATCTTGAACTTGTCAATCTCCATCGCCTTGCGCTTCATGACATCCTTGGTGTCGTTGATCTTGCTCTGGATGATCATCTTGTGCAGCTTCTCCTCGTGGCTCTCCATCTCGGTGAACGTCTTCACCTGCGACATGGTGACGTTCTCCTTGTGCCCCAGCGAGATGACCTCGTCGAACGCGAAGATCAGGTCGAACGCGTGCCGCGAGATGCCCTCCTCGTCCGTCTGCTGCTGCGTGTACTCCGGAAGCACCTTGCTCAGCAAGCGCAGGATGTCAAGATCCTCCAGGATGTTGCTCTGCTTGTTCGTCACGAGCAGCAGGAACATCGTGCCCTGCTCCAGGGGCTGGTACACGTACCGCACGTTCTCAGTCTCCACGTACGTGTGCTGCTTGCCCGTGCCCACGAGCTTGGGGAACGCCGCGAGGAGACCCTCGATGCGGATGCGCGTCATCGGCACGAACTGCCGCGACACGAGGGCTGTCGTGATCGGAAGCGAGGGCAGGGCGTCAGCGCGTGTGCAATTTAGGGATTTTCGTGGAGACGCGACGAGCGCCGGAGACGCCGCGGCGCGCGTCCCGCGAGACGACACCGACGGAAACGCGGGCGCCGGACGTACCTTTACCACCCTTGGTCACCACGGACGCGGCGAGGACAACCTGATGGCGCGAGAGGGGTCAGGGAGAGGGGTTCGTCAGCGTGCGCGCGACGCAGCACGGGAAATCACGCTCCGCGGCCCGCGAGCGGGACCGAACACATTCCGCGCGCGTGTGCCCGTCGGAAAACGACGGTCGGGCCTCGATGCGATGCTCGCGGCGGTCGGAGGAGACGATCGCGTGTGCGCACCATCGTGCGTCTCGGTAACGATACGCGGGTTCTCGGCGATCGCGAACGCGCGACCGGCTTTCTGCACGTTCGAGCGCGTCTCGAGCGGCGACATCGTCCCAGCGAGCAGCGGTGCAGACTCGGAAACTCGAACGGCAAGGAATCGCAGAATCGCCTCGATGAAAAAAAGCGTCAGACAGCGTTCGCGTACGGTTGTTTACAATATTTTTCAGACGTCCGCCGTCGTCGAGGACATCCCCCGTCGTCTCTCGTCGCGGCGCCCTCTCTCCTCGGTCAACGCGCCTCGGTCGACGACGACACGCGCACATGCCTCTCCCAGTCCCGGTGTCGTGTCGCCCGATACGCAGATGTTTTAGACACGCGCGCTCGCTCGTCGCGTCTTGCGTCACGGCCTCGGGTTGCCCCACTCGTCCACCTCGTGGCACGAGTTGTCCGCTGTGTACGCGTTCCACCCCGGGCTTCCCTCCTTGTAGAACGCGCTGGCGTCCGTGCCGTACCCGTCCATCAGGCTCGCGTCGCATCCGGGCGCCTCGCCGCTGCTGGAGATGTGCCACAGGTCCGAGGTCCAGTACTTGTTCACCCCGTCGCACAGCGGCTCGCGGTCGCACTCCGCCTTGACGCTTCGCCAATCCGTCAGCTCGTCGTTCACGTCCGCCTTGTAGAACAAACAAGACAGCAACCACGTGTCCTTGCGGCAGTACCTCGCGCCGCCGCTCGCGGCGGTCTGCGCGTTGCGTCCGGGAACCGCCCCCGCCTCCACGAACGAGTCCACGCCGTCGACGTCCGCGGCGGCCACCGCGGCGGCGGGATCGACGGCGGCGGCGCCCGCCGACCCCGCCGGCGCCATCGGCGCCATCCCGAGCCCCGCCGCCGCGCCCGCCTGGACGCACGCGTGCACCGTCCCGGCGGCGCAGTTGCCGTTGCCCAGCGGCGCCTGCACACGCGGCGCGTACCCCTGGCCGAGTCGCGCGGAGGCGACGGAAGGGTCCCCGCCCGACGCGCGCGCGGCGGCGAACTGCGCGACGTTGAGCGACGCGCTGCAGAAGAGCAGCGCGCCCATCGCGACGGAAGCCGCCGCCGGGGCGCGCGAGGCGGCGGAAACGGGGGGGTTGCCTGTTACACGGTGGATGCGGTCGTGTTCAGAGGGGAGAGACAAGTCGGGGTCAGGCGGGGAGGGCGCGTCTCCGCGGCGTCGTCGCCGGATGGATGGATGGATGGATGGATGGATGGCTCGCGCGAAAAGAAAAGGAAGGGTGTTGAGCCTCCCGGGCGACGCGCGGTGGACATTAAGCGCGGAGTCCGAGGGGTCGGGGGAGGCCTTCCGAGGGGACTGAGCACGCACCTCCGAGGGGGAGGTAGTCTTCGCTGACGCCCATGTCGGCTCGCGAGCGACTGCGGTGCGGCGGAGTCGGGGCGTGGGTCAGCGATCGCCAACGCGGAGGAGGTCTGCCGAAAGGGACAGGCATCGTTCGGATTTCGCCGGTGTCGCGGGCGCCGGAAACGCGCGTCTGCGGGTCGAGCGAGCGCGCCGGGCGCGTTCGCGCACCTTAAGCGGGTCAACGAGGGTCTCGCGACTGCGTGGAGTCCGCTCCAACGAGCGCCGTCAGCTCGCGTGCCAATGCGCCTAGCGGTTGTGCCGTGCGCGCCGCGTTCTCGGAGGCTGTTACACCGCTGCCAACTTGTGCAACTTTTGGAGACTGTCTTCTCACTGCTTCTCGGCACATTTCCTCGACTCGGAACTGCCGAACTTTTTCGGAGAGCCGAGTTCAGTTCGGCATTTGGCAAATCTTGCCATCAGTAGACCCCGCGCGATGGCGACGACAGCTCAGCTCCGGCCGGCCGCGCGCGGCACCGCGGGTGCGCCGCGTCTCGGCGAGCCGCGCCGATGCGCGACGGCTCCGGATCTCGGGCGCTCGCGCGCCTCCTCCCGCGGCTCGTCCCCGCGCGTCGCGCTGTTCGGCCGCGGCGCCGCGTCGGGCGGGACGTCGTCCGGCGGGCGTACCGGCGGGCTGGTGCCGTTCCCCAAGGACTACGACCAGATGATCGCGCAGTGCCAGAAGGCGTTACAGGCGGCGCTGGACGACGGCGTGCCTCTGATGGAGCTCCAGTTCCCCCCCGGCGGGCTCGACACGGTCCCCGGGGACGTGGAGGGCAACGTGGAGAACAACCTGACCACCGCGCACTTGCGCGGCGTCTGCGCGCAGTTTGAGCGGAACAAGACGAGCGACACGACGCGTGTGTTTTTTCCCGACCCGGTGGAGCGCAACATCGCGTTGACGGGCGCGGCGAACACGCCCGACGGCGTGCGGCCGCCGGACAACGCGCAGACCAAAGCGGCGTTCGCGGACTGGAGCGGTGCGGTGGATTTCCTGGAGGCGCCCGATTTCTTCAGCGTCTCTGGGTTAGACAAAGTGCTCAACAAGCGCGTGTCGCTGAGCGACCGCGTGGCGAAGCAGACGGAAAAGGCTGGGAAAAAACGCGACACCGCGTTTGTCGTCGCGTACCCGAGTCTGAACATCTCCGAGTTAGTGCGGACGAAGGAGCTGTACGACGGCGAGTTGAGAAAAGAGCCTACGGAACGAAGGCCGGTGATCACCTGCAACGGCGAGCTCGAACGCACGCGCTCGAACTACTACCCGCCGTTCTGGAACGCAAAAGAGATGGCGCCGTTGCGAGATTTCGCACGTGAGTTCGAAGGGGTGTACTGGATCTCAAACTTCAAAGGATCCAACCCGGCGGTGCTGTTCCGCGCGTACCCGGGGCCGTGGCAAGTGCTGAGGCGCAGAAGAGCGGACGATTCGTACGAAGTGGTGTACACGTGCGATGAGTTCCCGGGCGTGCAGAAGGTGGCGCTGGAGATCTTACCCAAGTTCCCGTGACAAGGGTCGTGTTGTCTGTTTGTGCACTCATCAGGAAAAAAAAAAAACCATTCGTCTCCCTTGCGTCCGAACGATGACTCGCTCGTCTCCGAGAAAACGACCGCGAACCCGCCGATTGGTGTTCCGGCGGTCCCTCGGTCTCGGCGCACACCGCGACGCGCGCGAAGGTTTGGGCCGCGAGACACGCGCGCGCGGACGCGCGCGGTGCCTTCTTAAGGACGCGCTCGACCCGTCCCCGGGGCCGTTCCTCGCCGCGCGGTGGGCGCACCGGAACGCGGGGCGCGTCTTGGACTTGGACAGACATCCTTAAATGGCGCAAGAAACGCTCGTCGTCAAGGTGGTCCCGGACGACGCGCCAGCGCCTGATCCGTCCACCGCGCCGTCCCCCGACCGCGCCAGATCCTCCTCGGACCTGCCCGTCCTCGGGAAGAGCCCGACGTTCCCGCGGCGGCCGCTCCCGCCTCGGCCCGACCGACACAGGAGCCTGCGATCGGACTCCTCGCTCGGCGCGGCGTCGGATCTGATGTGGGCGGACGACGACGACGACGACGACGAGGAGGCGGCCTGGAGTGGCCACGCGAGCGGTCAGGTCTCGGAGACTCGCGGAGGCGCTGATCACAAGCGTCTCTCCGCCTCGAAGCAGCGATCGTCCCGTAAGCGCCCGGAACGCGCGGGGTGGTGGACCGCCCACAAAAAAACCAGAAACGTCATCAGGAGGCGCGTGACGCGCTTCCTCGACGCCGCGGCGCCGCAGACGTTCCTGTTCCTGGTGTTGCTGGTGGCGCTGTTCCTGACGGACGCGGTGGCGTTCGTCTCCGCGCCGGACGCCGTGGACACGCCCGTCGCGTGGACCATGCTGGGCGCGCTGGTGGTATTCTCCGCGGAGCTCGTGTTGAACTGCGCGTGCCGCGACGACTACCCGTGGTCCTTTTACTTCTGGATGGACGCGCTGGGCACGTTTTCGCTCGTCGCGGACGTGCCGTTTCTATCAAAGGGGTGGCTCCCCGACGGCGCCGAGATCGGCACGACGCTGCGCGTCTCGCGCGCGGCCAAGTTCGGCGCGAGGGCGAGCAAGGACGGCGCGCGCCTCGTGCGGTTCGTGCGCTCCGTCGCGACGCTACGCCTGCTGAGGCCTTTGACATCTAATCTGCGCGATTCGCGGGGCATTCGCGGCGAAAATTCACATTCGCGAAAAACGTCCACCGGGAAGATCGCCGCCGACTTGGATGAGTCCATGAGCAAAAGCGTCGCGGTGGTTGTGCTTCTCACGATCTTAGCGGCGCCGCTTCTGCTGTGGGACGACTCGGATACCATCCCCGCGGCGTACCATTCCAGTCTC
>Ga0209666_1002305_pt1 | contig 14272 bp, 6 predicted proteins | sample SaaInlV_125m_DNA_FD_184679 | JGI IMG/M metagenome (GOLD analysis project Ga0209666, IMG submission 184679) | Marine microbial communities from expanding oxygen minimum zones in the Saanich Inlet - Saanich Inlet SI037_S3LV_10m_DNA (SPAdes)... | ecosystem: Environmental > Aquatic > Marine >...
GACGGAGGAGGAGGCGAAGGCGGGGGCGGGGACGGGGACGGAGGCGGGGGCGGAGGCGGAGGCGGAGGCGGAGGCGGGGGCGGAGGCGGAGGCGGGGGCGGGGACGACGGGCAAAACAATGCATTAATGGATGAAACCACAAAACTGGAGCAACAACTCGTTAAACTGAAATTTGCGTCAAGAACTCAAAACGCACAATTTGCGGAATCAAAAAATCAGTTCCAGCGAGAGCGCAAAGAACAAGATGCCATTGTCACCAAACTAACATCGGAAGTTCGTGAACTGGAAAAGCAAATACAAGAGCTAAAAAACAGTAATGGTGGCGACGGTGACAACGGAGGCGGTGAAGGCGGTGATCGTGGTGAAGGCGGTGAAGGTGGTGAAGGCGGTGATCGTGGTGAAGGTGAAGCAAGTGAAGCGTCCACGAATGCGCCAACGCCACCCGTGATAGCACCACCCGTGATTGGTGGCGGTGGAAAACCACCACCACCACCACCCAATCCAGGGTTGATGAATGTGGATCCAAACGCAGGACGCACCGCAAACAAGAATGGCACGTACTTATATGACAGGATGAGGATTCCAAAGATGTTTTCTCTCGAGCCGAACAAGGTAACGCCATCTACAAATGCGAACGGAAATTTATGGATTCCTGATACACCTAAATTCGACGACACCAGAAGAGGCAAATTGTTCAAAGACGCGTTTGCCGAGGAAATTAACACGTCGAAAACGGTTCGTGCTTCTTCATCACAGGTTACGCGATTTCAATGGCCATCGTTACAACAGGGTGTGGAAAGGGATATGGGAGCGCAATTTGCAAAGGTGGAAAAACTAATATCAGCGTACGAGAACGACGTTATGAGCGTCACAACTTTTAGTAAGTATGCTGCTATAAGCGATTTGAATGAGCACATACAAACGATGAACGCTGGTGATGTTTCAGAAGTTCTCAAACAAAAAATGGAAAGCTTATTGAAAAGCAGCACGGATCAAGACGCTGAGACAAAGGAAATTGAAGATCGTATCGAACAGCTAAGATTAAGTAATCAGATGGCACAACTACGCGATGCACAGGATGCACTGCAAAAGCTAGAAGACAAAAACAAGCAGTTGTCAAATATCACCTTTTATTCGATGTACGACGAGGGGTCCATTTTCAAGGATCCGTTAAAGTTTATCCAAGAAATCGTTCAAGCATACTGCGAGCCGTTCGACGAGAAGTCTAAATCAGTTTTCGAGCTAACCGAAGCAATCGACTGGATGCTAAAACACTTTGATCGTACTCAACTCTTTGGAGACGAAGGTGGAGATTTGGAACAGGAGATTAGAAACACGGACGACTGGATGACAAAAATGGAAAGTGCAATGGAGCGAGGAAGGTATCAGAAGAATGTTTTTGACCCACTCGACAGAGGAAAGCTCTTTATCTACAGTTTCTTCAAAAGCATCAAAAAGGGTCGCATGAAATTTCCAATCGAAAGCGTCCTTCTTCCGGCTAAAATCATCGGAGACTTTAGCGAAACCAACGAACTACTCAAAACTGGCTACAAGCAGATGAACGACATGTGCAGCCTGATTTCTAACAAAGATGGAAATTTCTTTCGCATTATCGTAACAATTCACGCGTATTTGTTGGAGGCCAGGGGGTATGATTCAACGAGTCAAGTAAACAACAAATATAGGACCGAATGGGTCAGGTCAACGGTGAGCGGCGACTTTGACACAGTTAAAGAGCTCTCGAAACGCGGTAAAATGAATAAAAGTTTGCTGACACTTGTAGTTAAGGAGATTGGCGTGAACAACATTCTGGAGATGTGTAACGAAATGGTGACAACCCTTGGACTCGCTGCAAGAGATCACATGGCATCCTTGTCTTTGAAACAAGCTGAGTTGCTGGACGATGCTAACAAGATCTCTAATTTTATGCAAAAACAGGCGGATGATACGGACCTCATTGAGCTCAAAGATTTTTTACCAGAAGGTTCAACTATCGTGTCGAATTTCGATACATGTGGCAATTACATTTTAGTCCTTTTTTTGGAAGCCGCTGGTAAAGCAAAGGATCTCTATGAAGACATCTACAACAACTCTCTGGAAGCCGCAGCAAAGACTTACGGATATGCAAATGTGCCTGGCAATACCACAGAGATGAAAAGAAACGAAGAATTCAAGCTTGGCGCAGCAAAGGTTTTTTCTGAAATCATTTTAAACTTGCGAGACGAAGCAGAATCAATGCAAGCTGAGTTGGAAAGGGCGGTGCTCAAGGCCACCAACATCGGCGAGCGCATACACGGCGCGATGCAGGATAACATTGGTGTTATACGCCCATATGACTCTGACCCCGATCACGATGACTGGGATGATGATATCGCTAAGTGGTTGGGTTAGGGTTAGGGTCTAGACGTCTCGCGCCGCATGGAGGCACTCATTTCCAGCACGCACTACAAAACAGACGTGCACAAAGGGTTGTTGGTGTACAGAGAGCTTTCAGAAGAATATCTTTTATGTTTTCGCAACATTTGTTCTAAAGAGGACAACAGGTGGCAAAAGCCTATACTCGTGTGTTTAGAACCCGTCTTGTGGATCGCAATGTCGACGCGCATCCCCATGATCAGAGAAAGCGTTGATAAATCTCTGTCAGATGCACACGTCGTAGTTCTGGCAGTGGCTAAGCAGTTCTTGCAACACTTAGAAGAAACGTGGTACGCTTTGGGTAACAAAGCACTGTCGGGTCTAAGGAGATCCGTGGTTGAACACCTAAAAACCAAGGCAAGCCTTACGCGTGTGCAGTAGTAACAAATGTGTACTTTTCAACGTTTCTGTCAATTAGGCGTTATTCAATGACTCCATGAGGTCAAAGATATCTTGTTCATCAACTTTAACATTCTCCTGTGGCTCGGCTGGGATCTCCTCCTGTGGCTCCGCTGCACCGCCCCGCCAGAAGCCGTTCACAATATCGTCATCATCGCGCTGTTCCCCATTTTCACCGCTTGGGGGTGTCTGCTGAGGTTGGTTATCGGGGACTTGTTCTTGCGGTTGATCATTTAGCTTCTTCTTTCTGATCTTATTTGGGTCTTGGTCATAGATACCAAGAAATTTGTCCCATGCATCGCGCGTGGAGTTTGCCTCTCTCATCAAACACATTTGGGATTCGTTTTGTGTCGCTTCTTTCCAATCTTCCCACTTTGGGCCAAAGAATTTGTTCTCGAAGTATTTGTTGTCTGATGGTATTGGGCTTGAGTTGACCTGTAAATTTCTTAGATACGTATATTTCAAGAACCCTGGTGGAGCAGGAAGATTCGTAACTGATCGCATATGCAACGCTTTCTTGAAAGCTTGTAGATTATCAGGAGTTGCGTCCCCCTTCGCGAGTTTGTACGTGTCTCGCAGCGCGAGGTAGTGTTCCATCTTTTCTTCTTTATGTTTGTCGTTGTCGTCTGGCTTTTTGAGATCATCGATCCACTTTTGCATTTCGGCATTACCCAACGCAAGTTGCATTGTATCAGGACACCCCCCTTTCAAGCGAGCCCAATCCTTTGACGGATCTTCATCGCTTCTGAGAAAGTGCGGAACCATTTTGTTATTATGCACGTTCGGTGGCCAAGAATCTGAGTAAGGTTTGTGCTTCCTCTTTTCTGGTCGTACGCTTTCATCGTAGAAATTGGTCCACGAACTTGTTCTGTTCCTGTTTTCAACCTCTGCAATGTTCTGGTTGTGTTTTTGCTGCGTGTACATTTTGACAACACCACTGGCGTCGCGCTTGGGAGCTTCTATTGGCTGGGTTTGTGGCAGTGCTTCTTCGGTGACACGGCTGTCGTTCAGAGATAGTGATGCAAAACATGGCAAACTTTCACATTTCTCTAGTTTGTGCGCAACATTGTGGACCACTCTCTGAGATGACATGTGAAACACCCTTGATAGTAAGTGCACCTCTTATCCTTATCACACAAGAAGACGGGTGATGCTGGTGCGGATGATGCTGGTGCGGATGATGCTGGTGCGGATGATGCTGGTGCGGATGATGCTGGTGCGGACATTATATTTAATCGCACAAAACTACTTTTACCCTTCCCTTTCCCCTTTCCCAAAACGCTTTCCGGTGGTTCGGAAAGGCGCATAAACATTTGTCCCCTTACCATTTCCCCGTACCGATGTTACTTGTTCGGGCGACTACTGGCGAAGCAATGACGCGAACATGTCACCCGAACAGATAATATGTTTAGTTGTGCTCACGTTGCACGTCTCGCTGGAGAGCGCGCGGGCCTCTTGTTCAGATCATTCATATTGATGCGAAGCAGTGACGCATTGGCTTGAACTGGGGTCGTCAAGAGCGGTGCCACAACCGGAGATCGTCCTGGGTTGCGTCGTCCGCGAGCCTTTTCCTCATCTTCATCGTTTCTAGATCTACGGATCGCGAATGCCCAGATGGCGCAGCAGAAGACGATAATCATGAACGCCGAGACTGCAATAATCGCCGCCATGACCACGTCTGTACCGTCTTCGTCGTTCTCTTGCGGCGCGGTGACTTCCTTCTGTTTAACAAATCTGGCGTCGCCGCAAGGTATTAGATCATTATCGGTGTCCACGAGGTTCGGCCAGCCATCCTGTATTTGCTGCATAGTGTCCTCGGGCACGTAAGCTTCAAATATAAGGACAATGCTCAATGTTGCAGACTGCGCGCACTCGATACCAGGCGCAGCGTCTCCAGATGAATCGTCTCCAGATGAATCGTCTCCAGATGAATCGTCTCCAGACGATGCTTCTGACAGCAAGCGCGCGGATCCCGAGGCTACAGTCTGAGGTGTGGTAGTTTCAAGTATGGAGTTGGCAGTTTCAGTCTCTGCTGGGGCTCCAGTAGACGAAGGTAAGGGCACGGATTCAGCAGCTGCAACGTCTCCCGAGGACGCCTCGTCCACAGATTCGGCAGCGGAAGTCACAATGCTGAACGCAGTGTCCGTCAAATTTTGCACAAAGGTTCGCACAGTCTTTTTAAGCTCCTCTTGCTGCTCCTTGAGCTCATCCACCACGTAGCTGGCATCCTCGCCCTCTACATTGAACGTTTGCTGCACGTCCAGTTGTCGGTATTGGTTTGGTGGATCGGCAGGCGGTGGTGCCAACGGAGGCCCGGGGGGCGAGGGGGGCGAGGGTGGCAACGGAGGCGCGGGAGGCGGCGGTGGGCTCGCTGAACCCTCGGCCGTGTTCCCGGGGTTCAGCGTGTACCCACCAGTCGTGGTCATCGTAACCGAGCCGCGCTTTGCCCACACAAACATGACGTCGGGGGTTTCCGCAAGCGCACGGCCCATATCCACTTCCGAAACCTCCGATGCCTCGGTCGGAACCCACAAGTGCAACCAGAAGGGGCAGTAGGCACCAACACCTTCCTGTCTGACAGAGAGGGTGTCGCCTATGATGACTTGCGTGCCACTCGTACCAGGCACGATACTTTTACACTTTTGAGTGTCTTGTGTCACCCACGGGTCGTATTGTGGCGAGTCCTTCGCAAAGTCTTCCTGTTGCTGCGTGCGAGACCAACGCACTTGGTAGCGATCCGGGCGGAGGGGAACCTCTGCGCCATCGCGCGGAGGGGGTGCATTGCTCAGCATCGCGGTACCTCCGGACCATATGCCATGGACCAGGAGTTCCACCATGACCGGAACAATGTTTGGTGCGAACTCAAAACTGTGCCACGATCCCATTTCGTTCATGCCCTTGAAACGCGACCGTACAAAACCAAAGTCGGGTTGGTGCAGACTCGAGTTGGTCGCAAGGGCAACTTGGATGTCTGCGTTTGACACCTGAAGAGAATTGTTTGCTCCAATGTAGGAATGCGTGGCGGTGGGCTCCGCCAGGCGGGGAAGGTTGCTTGTGGGTGCCTCCAGGCGGCGGAAGCTGCTGAAGTCGTTGCCGTAGTCGAGGTCTGGAGGGCAGTAGTCCTTGTCTCCCAACTCTACCTGCCATTCGGCTCGCGATCGGCCGTCCCTGCAACGGCCCTGAGTCTCGGGCCTCTGATCGACCGTCATGACCTGGTCGAAGGGCTTGCCATTCTCCGGGCCAATGTTGTCGTACGGCGCGTCACGGAACATTGCAAAGACAAGAACTCCGATGTCCAAGCTGTTCACGACGCCGTCTCCATGCCTTCCAGTGTTCTCCACGGTTGAGAAGGAGCTCGAGCCGCATCCAATACCGAAGAGGTTAGTTAGGTTCTTGTTCACCAAGACAGCCGAAACGTTCCTGTAGTTGACCTCATCCGCCTTCATATCCCAGTCGATTGCGGGAGAAGAAGAGTTTCCGGTGAACGTTCCCGGACCCGCGACGTCGAGACATGCCATGTAGTGCGTTGCGAGCACACTGCACGCAAACGACTCCTCCGAATTTGAGTACGAGTTCTCCTCGATTGCGAGGCGATGGAAATACTCCATGGCACGAAACTCGGCGACCAGGGTGCCGTCGCCGCCGTTGACGTACTCGTCCTGGTAGGAGGTTTCGCTCGATGCCCTGAGGAAGTCTAGCATGCACGGCCCCAGCGGCGGCGAGGGCGGCGGCGAGGGCGGCGGCGACGGCCTGTATAGAAGCGTGGGTGGCGTAAGGGGCATGTGAGGGGCATGTGAGGGGTTTACAGATTAGTCTATGACTACGGTTCGATTGCCAATGGGACGACGGAGGTGACGGCGGCGGCGGCGACGGCGGCGGCGAGGGCGGCGGCGGCGACGGCGGCGGCGACGGCGGCGGCGACGGCGGCGGCGAGGGAGGCGGCGGCGACGGCGGCGGCGAGGGCGGCGGCGAAGGCGGCGGCGAAGGCGGCGGCGGGGACGGCGGCGGTGGCGAGGGAGGCGGCGGCGACGGTGGCGGCGGCGACGGTGGCGGCGGCGACGGCGGCGGCGACGCGTCTAAGCACAGTTTAGGGTCTGACGCGACAGTTGAGGTCGCGTCTCCGAGTACTGGCTTAAAGGATGTTTGGAAGCCTTCCCCGTCAGCTGATGCCTTTCGATCTGTTCCGAACGGTGCCATGTTTGACCCGAACCAGACCGCATACGCGCTTGGCATCTGTATATTGCCTGCCTGGGCCAGATTAGTACTTACAGCGCTTGTGATGGAAACGTAGTATTCAGTGTTTCCCGTGTATTGGGCATCGAAGGGTTGCAGCTGCGCTTCCCATCCCGTAGATGTACTATCGTAAGCGGAGTTGACAACTATGGAGTGAGTACTCTTTCCGGATGCTGGGCCGTAGCCATAAACCGCGTCGTTTGTGGAAGTGGCCTTCGCAATCGCGATGGAATTGCTAGTCACGGACAGGTCGGCATTCTTAACTGATATGGTGCGGCTCGTTATTTCAGTACCCTTAGTGACGTTGAAGAAGTAGTCGTTGTCCGTGTTATCCGAATCGTTATCAGGATGGACGACAAGAACGTCAAAATGGATCTCGATGTTGCTTGAGGCGACCCTCGTCGTAGATGGAGACTGTTTGTCGTTCTCGTACACCATTGCGCGTATGAGTGCATCTGGGCGATGACCCAGCTCAGTCGAGGACGCTACACAGTCGATTTCGGGCTCTATGAATACCGCGTTTCCAGCGACTGCGCGGTAGACATGAATCGCATCGCCGACTCCAATCTCGGGGGCTCGCACGTGCGCGCGATAGTCCAGACCGGTGCTCGCATAACTACCAGAAACGGTCTTTGCCAAGACGGTGTTAAGTCCCGGATTGTACTGTTTCCTGGTGAACTCACATGAGCGTGGGTCGTAACCACTATCCAAGTCGTCTTCCAGAGGATCCGTTGAATAGGCACCGTTGCTGTTTCCGGAAGAAACGTAAGTTCCTCGCTCCAGGATCATGGCCAGTATTTCGTTGCCGTCGGCCGCAGAAAGCTTACAGTCTCCATTGGCGTCTCCACGAACCTTGTGCGAATCTTTTTCGCATGGCCTGCAGCAACTTACCGACTGGCAACCGTCGGAGGTCAACAATTTCCTACGCGTCGGTTGTGGTATCGGAGGAGGACCCAAGTATTCTGCTTCCCACTCGGGCTTTGCGGCAAGACGTCGCCTTGAAGGCACGCCGTTGTGGAAGTATGCGGTCCCCGCCAACGCTTGACAGGTTGCACACCCAACCGTATTTGTTGTGCCACCACTTGTACTCGACCACGCAACCTGCTCTGCCAGTTCCGTGACAATGTAGCCGACGTCTCCTGAAGACACGAGCGCCATACTCGTTTGCGAAGCTTCAAAGTATCCCAAGTTGACACTCTGGTAATTAGGAATCGAGCTGCCGGTGTACGCGGCGACCACCCTCAACACTCGGTTGGGTCTCGCTGTGGGGTCAGAGGTATCACTCTCGTAGTTTGTGTTTGTGTCCACGCCCCACCACCCCGAGTTCGGATTCGCAGTGTAAACGAAGTTGTTCGAGTTCATGCTGGAAGGCAGGACTATGTTTACCACTGATGATTTCAGGTACGCGTGCCCACTCTTTGTTCGCGCGTTTATGTAAAGCCTGAAGGTGCCACTTCCAGAGTAGTAGAACGGAGATCTTTGCTCATCCCCAGCATTAGAGCTGTAAAGCGCGCTGTGCGACCCCACGTCAACATCTTGTTCACTTGCCTTTAGGTTTGCCCACATGTAGTACCCATCTCCTGCCGCGTCGTACGGCGGAGACGCGTCATCAAAAGTGTTGGGCCTTCCGCTGCCGTCAGTGCCAGCTGCAGAATCAGCACAGATGAACGACTGCACCCGCACGGGGTTGTGGTAGTTGGCGTGAAGGGTCACATCTCCCGTGCCACTTACGCTGATGATGTTTGGTGATCCGGCCCAATAAGACACAACGTCTGTAGAAGTGAACCACGAAGAATACGATTCCACATTGCTGAATGTATGGGTGAGCGTCTGCCCATTGGCGGTTCTGGTGTAACCCAGACTAAAGTATGGGCTGTTCCGCGTCTCGTTTACAACAGTGTTCAGTGTACATGCGCCGGCAGGATTGCTGGCACCGCAAGTTGCGGAACTGCCACCTGCATAGGTTGCGTGTGTGCCAAACGACGATATGGATTGCCACCTCGAGTTGGCGTAGTTGTACGTGTGGGCCGTCTTGCTGTACGCGGTGGTGTCTAAAGTGGCGTTGAATGGCGTGAATGTCACGCCCGTGGAGTTCCAGTTCCCGGAGTTCCAGGAGGTGAATTCACTTCCTTGCGATCCAAAAAGGGCAAAACCTGCAACCGGATTGGCTGCGTCGGTGGCACCGATTCGTCTCCCATGACTTTGACCGTCCACGCTGCTGATGCTGCCCGAATTGGTTGAACTGTATGTCATCCTGTTGGTGATGTATCGGTTGGTGTCCTTGTTGTGCGTGAGCGTTCCGTAGGTGTTTAGTTGCAACTTCTCAAAGCCCACACCGCAAGGCAAACGCACGATGGTTGCGGAGTTGAGTATAGTACCTTCGGCTGTTCCAGATGGGTAAACGCTGGCCCTCGTTTCCACCGACTTAAGACGAACGATCCTCGCGACGTCGGTTCCTTGGAAAAAGAATGGGCCGAGCGTTATGTTGACGTGGATCCTTACCTCGTCGCACTGAGTGCCTTCGGTCACGGTGAGCTCATTATCACTATTATCGACGGTCGCGCAGCTCGCGTCGTCTGTGTAGTAGGCGATCTTCGTGATGATCACTCCGTCGGCCTCGGCATCTGCCTCTGCATTCATGTCGACCTGAGATCCATCTGAGAAATATACTATCAGGCTGAATGTGGACGTGGGCACCGTGTAACCAGGATTGAATGGTGCAAAGGCTGCGCCGTCGTTACTGGGTGTGAGGTCTTTGGAGTTCAGGTTGGTGGAGATGTTGAACAGAATTGCCGTAGGGTCGGGCATTTGCACATTGATCTTGGGGAACCCCACGCCAACGGTCGTGCCACACCGCTCCAACTTTACCGACAGTGTATCTTCGACGCACTCGGTAATGGCCGTCTTGCTCACCGATACCATGTACCGCTTGGTATTCGAGTTGTAAAGCGTCAAGGAGGGGACCTGGGCGTCGTTCGACCCAGAATTGGTGATTACCAGGTTGGGGGTGGTCTTTGTGTAACTCATATCTCTGTAAAGCACCTCCTCCGATGTGCCATCGTCGTAGTAAACGGTCGCAAACAAATAACCATAGTGACTGTAAGAAGTTCCTGCCGGTTTTTGGGTGAACGTCTGCTTGGCAACGACTTCAACGCTTGTGGTTTCGTCGAAGTTTTCGCGACTTGTTCCAGTGGATGTCAATGCGTAGTTTATTTCGTTTCCGCTAGTGTGTGTGCCGAGTTCCGTGATCACTTGTGCCACGACCAGGCTAACGTTGGCCAGCGTGTCTGTGTCCACTTCAAGATCGGCGTGAACGTACCCTGGCTGGTCGTGCAACCGAATCTCCACCGTTCCACCGCTGACTCCACGGACGAGATTCTGCTCATAGACGTTGTCTGATGCTCCTGTAGCAATGAATTGTGCGACCGACGTGTCGCTCGACTTTAGTCCCGTGGCCCAACTGGTCACGTCTAAGCCGTCGGCGTACACGGTCACCATCGCTGTCTGGTATTCTGTTTGTCCGTTGTTCCAACCGGAGCTACATGTTCCCGAAGGAACAATGCGCTTCAAGTGATCGTTGCTCAGCTCGATTGTAAGGTTGGTAGGAGAAACAATGCGGAAGTCCGCCGTTCCAACGCAGGAACCTGACGCCTGAGCAACGCACGTATCAGACGTGGCGTTTCCTTGAATGCGCGAGTTCGAGGTGTCGGTCCCCAAAGCAATGTTTGCACGCACGCGGCAGCGATTGCTATTCTGAAAGACCGACGTCGACGTGTCGTAGTTGCTTCCCGATAGAGAGGAGCATGTTTGGGGCACATTCGAACTGTAAAAACTACTGTGTATGGACGTTGACGTAAACGCCTGGCTGTACAACATCTTGTCGTTCACAACCATTAGTTCAAAGTTTACGTCGTGGTCGTTCTTGCCATCAACTGCGCGACGGTTGAAGATGTAGCCATGGTACTTGCTGGTCTCGCCTTGGGGTTGGTAGTTGAACATTCCAAACCGATCGGTTGGGGTTTCCGAAGTCGTTCTGATGTGCATGCACGTGTTGCCAGTGCAGCTGTCCGAGCCACCAAAAGTTCCATTGTGACGCGCATCAAATACTGTTGCGTAGATGTTTGACGCGCCTTCCATGACCAAACCATTCCTCGAGTGGGTCGAGCCAACAACCATGTTGGCATTACCGTCGTTTGTTGCGGCGACAAAGTTTGCCCTCAGCCCTGTGTCGACGTACTCCGCACTTGGAGAACTTTCTGCGTATGTAAACTTGAGTGACGCGATCCGGAAAAAGCCGTTCGACCACTGGTTAGGTAAGCTCGGACTGCTCTTTGCGGAATCGACCACACAATTGCTGCAAATGAGGGTGAACGACCCCTCACCACCACTACACGCGGGGGATGGTGCTTGTCCCGACGGGAAGAGCTTGCCGTAGTCTGTTGACGAATAGGTAATCTTTGTGCAGTCAAAAAGAATTCTGATCTCAAACGAGACCATCTTGTTAGATGTGTAGGTAGCCGTGTTCCAAACGTGTACGTAGAAGGATTCGCCAGGGTACAGCGGGTACGTTGGTCCCGTAAGGAGCGCCGGTTGACCGGGCGTTTTGGGAGCACCGGTGGTGGAGTATGCGACGGCATATGGCTGAGAAAGACTCGGAGGATTGCTGTGGGGGCTGTAATACGTTGGGCGTAGAGTTTGATGCCACCACTGAGGCTTCACTGCCAAGGTCAGCTTGTTCAAGGAGGCATCGCTACCGCCAACAGTTTGCACCTCTGCTCCTCCCTTTACGGTAAGCTTAAGTCCGCCCGAGCTGGTGGTCGAATCACTAAACTTGCTTTCCTTGGCATCTCCACGGCAAGCGTAAATCCACGTGCCGGACTGCCGGATGCCGTGGGAATTTCCGGAGGTACAGGAAAAATCTTCCAAAGTGTTCTGGTCGGCCCAGTCACTCGCGTGGCTTAGCACAAACAAGTTAGCAGAGTTCCGATCAAAGTAAGGCGACCCAAACTCGTCAGTCACCTTGTAGTAAACCCAAAACCGCCGCTTCTCCACATGCACGGTCGGAATGCGGAGGAAGGAAACTGTGGTCGACGGATCCATATCGAAACGCTTTGTTTGGCTCACGCTTGCATAGAGGCTCGTTGAACAACTTGTAGATTCTCCCGTGGCTCCATTGGTTCGCCCACACTTTCGCCACAGATAGGGACCAACCCACGTTCTCAGAGTGCCACTCTGCCCACCCACTCGGTGATACAAGCCAGTGAAATCTGTGACGTACTTGGTACCGCGGACTAACGTTTGTCCGTCAACAACCTCTTCCACGAACGACTGCGTGGTTTGGTTTGTGACTCCTTCAGCCCACACGAATTGAGTGGATGCCTGATGATTATTTTTAAACTTGATCGGAAGGTTTGCGGTCGATTGGGAAGGATCGCACACGGCCGGTATAGAAGGCGGCGGCGAGGGCGGCGGCGGCGACGGCGGCGGCGACGGAGGCGGCGAGGGCGGCGGCGAGGGCGGCGGCGACGGCGGAGGCGGCGACGGAGGCGGCGACGGCGGCGGCGGCGACGGCGGTGGTGGCGACGGCGGTGGCGACGGAGGTGGTGGCGAGGGCGGCGGCGAGGGAGGCGGCGGCGATGGCGGCGGTGAGGGTGGGGGCGGCGACGGCGGCGGTGAGGGTGGCGGCGGAGACGGTGGCGGCGAGGGTGGCGGCGGCGAGGGTGGCGGAGACGGCGGCGGCGGCGAGGGCGGCGGCGACGGCGGCGGCGGCGACGGTGGCGGCGAGGGTGGCGGCGGCGATGGCGGTGGCGAGGGCGGGGGTGGAGATGGTGGCGGCGGCGATGGTGGCGGCGGCGACGGCGGTGGCGGCGACGGCGGCGGAGAGGGAGGCGGCGGCGAGGGAGGCGGCGGCGATGGTGGCGGTGGCGAGGGCGGGGGCGGCGACGGTGGCGGCGACGGCGGCGGAGGCGACGGCGGTGGCGGCGACGGCGGTGGCGGCGACGGAGGCGGCGGCGACGGAGGCGGCGGCGACGGCGGCGGTGGCGATGGCGCTTGCACGCGCTCTACCGCAACAGGGTAAAGGGTGACGTTGATTTCGGTCGCACACCCCTCGTCATCACTGAGTGCCAAGGTCTGGGTGAGATTCGCCTGGTTTCTTCCCAATAGCTCGTCAAGGGCATCGTACACGTGCGTCTTTTCTGGTGCCAGAACCAGGACGGCCACGCCCTCGTAGTTGCTGATTTCGTTCAGGACGGGAACGAAATGCACATGCACCTGATTTAGGATGGGTGTATCTCCCTCGATGTGCACAGCGTACCCATTGCTTGCATTCGATGTAAAGTCTCTTACGGCGTGCTCTACCCAGTAAGGCTCAATGTAGTCGCCATACAATGGGTTTGGTCGTGTTAAAAGTTTACGCATCGCGCGGCGCTGCAACACCGAGGCGTGCTCGTCAAGATAGTTGTACACCCACACGGCGATGTTCCTTGAAGCGGTTGTCGAGTTGAGGCACGACGGGGAGACTGCAGGTGAAAACGATGCCTCGAAGGTAATCGCAAGTCTCTCGTGTCCCCCAGGACTTTGCGGCGGCGGAGACGGCGGCGGCGGAGACGGAGGCGGCGACGGCGGCGGCGGAGACGGCGGCGGCGGCGACGGCGGCGGCGGCGACGGTGGCGGCGGCGACGGCGGCGGCGACGGCGGTGGCGGCGACGGTGGCGGTGGAGATGGAGGCGGCGACGGCGGCGGCGGCGACGGCGGCGGAGGCGACGGAGGCGGCGGCGAAGGCGGCGGCGGCGACGGAGGAGGCGACGGCGGCGGCGGCGAGGGCGGCGGCGGCGACGGCGGTGGCGGCGACGGCGGCGGTGGCGACGGTGGCGGCGACGGCGGCGGCGGCGACGGAGGCGGCGGCGAAGGCGGCGGAGACGGAGGAGGCGGCGACGGCGGCGGAGGCGACGGCGGCGGCGACGGCGGAGGCGACGGTGGCGGCGGCGAAGGTGGCGGCGGCGACGGCGGCGGCGACGGCGGAGGCGACGGTGGCGGAGGCGACGGAGGCGGCGGTGAGGGAGGCGGAGACGGCGGCGGAGAAGGAGGCGGCGGCGACGGCGGCGGTGGCGAAGGCGGCGGCGAGGGTGGTGGCGGCGAGGGTGGTGGCGGCGAAGGCGGCGGCGATGGCGGAGGCGGCGACGGCGGCGGTGGAGAGGGCGGAGGCGACGGCGGCGGCGGCGAC
>Ga0209666_1002306_pt1 | contig 14267 bp, 11 predicted proteins | sample SaaInlV_125m_DNA_FD_184679 | JGI IMG/M metagenome (GOLD analysis project Ga0209666, IMG submission 184679) | Marine microbial communities from expanding oxygen minimum zones in the Saanich Inlet - Saanich Inlet SI037_S3LV_10m_DNA (SPAdes)... | ecosystem: Environmental > Aquatic > Marine >...
GAGGGAGAAGGCGGCGGTGGCGAGGGTGAGGGCGGCGGTGGCGAGGGTGAGGGCGGAGGTGGCGAGGGTGAGGGCGGTGGAGGCGAAGGCGGAAAGTCGTAACTCGTGGCCGTGACATGTGCGTGTCTTTCATACTGGCCACCAAGACGAATGCAAAGAGTAAAGGTTCCGCTGTCCGAGAAAGTTATCTGCGCCGAGCGATATTCTTGAAAAGTTTGTACCTCACCACCTGATGTTCTCTCATCCTCGCACGAGCTTTCCGCATCTTCTACAAACACTATCTTGTCTCCATCGCTTAGTTTTAATCCATGAGCCCCGGTGATCGTCAGCGCGTATTCAATTCCCACGTACGCAACAATGTTGCTCACGCTGTCGTTTTCAAAATCTGGTACGTCTTCCCCATCGAGTTCGATATATATACTTGGCGGTGGCGATGGGGGTGGCGATGGCGGCGGTGAAGGCGGAGGCGGCGACGGCGGCGGCGACGGCGGAGGCGGAGATGGCGGCGGCGACGGCGGCGGCGGCGACGGAGGCGGCGAGGGCGGCGGCGGCGACGGAGGTGGCGAGGGCGGCGGCGGTGATGGGGGTGGTGAGGGCGGCGGTGGTGTCGGCGGAGGCGATGGGGGTGGTGAGGGCGGCGGTGGTGTCGGCGGAGGCGATGGAGGCGGCGGCGAGGGAGGAGGAGAAGGAGGGGGTGGCGATGGGGGTGGCGATGGGGGTGGCGATGGGGGTGGCCATGGGGGTGGCGATGGTGGTGGTGATGGGATGTCTGTGAGTGCAACTATGATTTTTGACACTTCTATACTTTCAACGGCGACGCCAAGCTGTCGTGAAAGTGTTGTGGTTGTGAGCACCGAAAGTGAAGAAACCACATCATTGGGGTAGCTTGTTGTGATCAATGCTTTGGCTATTGTGCTTCCAGACGTGATCGTGAGCTTGATGTTCCCGTATTGCAAGCCCACCAAGGCACCGGCAAGCACGTCGTGGTACAGTGTCCGGTTAAAGTCTTGCGGAATGCCTTCAACTGTAACGGTATACTCGACAACTTCCGACCACTCGTATCCGGGAGCCGCCGGTGGGTACGGCGGCGGTATACTAGCAGCGGCGGAGTCCTGAGACAGCAGATATAGCATCGCAAGTAAAAAGGTGAATGCGAGTGTAGAACTCGTTCCCAATACGATTCCCCGGAACAGCGGCTTCTTGTACAGCGGAGTGCTTCCAACATTGTTCGTGGTCACAACCAGCTTCTCTATACCGGCGTACGCGTCTCCGTTCACTCCTCGCAGAAGTTGCCTAGGGTCTACTAACATCCCGTGGTTTCGATTCATGGCACACTCCTAATATGTGTCACAAACGTATCAGCTTATGAATACAATTTATTGGTGGCTACCGGTGCCGACTACCGGTGCCGACTACCGGCGCCGACTACCGGCGCCGAGACCTTGAGCGTAAACACCTCGTAAAGTGCGGTGCGTTGCGCACGCGTGCCCATCGCGCCTGCTCGTGGCACACTGCCACCCCCGCACCTGAGCGTCGGCGCCGGTGTGTCGGCGCCGGTGCTGAGGCTGGCACGCGTTCCCTCCAAAGCACCGCGCCACTTTTGGTCTCCCAGTGCCAGGGCACCACATTCACACTGGCCCCCTTCCGTACCACAGGGCGTCAGATTCTTCTTGGGTGCTCATGAAAAAGCGCGTGATGGTGGATTCGGACGACCAAGAAGAAGTCTTTTGGAAAGAGTGCCCCAAGCGCGCCAAGCCCAATGAGAAGAGTCGACTGGAAGACGAGTACGCGTGCCCGATCACACACGAGCTGTTCGTTGATCCGGTCATGGCTGAGGATGGGCGCGTCTATGAGCGGGAAGCCATCAGTCGAATGTTTCACGTGTGCAAAGAACAGGGTGAGGAGACCACAATACGGTCTCCCATGACAAACGAGGCGATGGGAACCAAACTCTACCCGGCCCACCAAGTTCGGAGCACGCTTGCAATCCTCATCGGCGAGAGTATGCTCAACATACATGGCGATCGGGTCATAGCATGGAAGGTGGCGATGGAGAAGATCGAGAAGAACCGTCGCATGGTGGCCACCTTGAAGTCTTTGGCAGAGGAGGGCAGCCCGCAAGCCATGTACGATCTGGCAAGGGCTTTTCGTAAGGGGGAATACGGATTGACGAAGAACGACGAGTCCGGATATTCGTGGTACGAGCGCGCGAGAATTCTTGGGCACGTGAGCGCAATGTGCGTTGCGGGACAGTGTCACATCACGGGCCGGGGAGTGGGGACAGTCAACGTGACGCTCGGGGTGGCGATGGTGTACGCTTCAGCATGGCGCGGTTCAGAGCACGGCTGCAGCGAGATCGCCCATTGGCACTCAAAAGGTATGCACAACCTCCCCAAGAACCTCGTCGAGGCTCGTTTCTACTACATGAAAATGCAACAGGCAGAGATCAAGGACTCCCTTCCAGTGTGCCGCGAGCGAGCGAGAATTTTCCTGGATAGCGTTACTTCCGTGGATACTTTCCTTTCAAGCTTGAATGCTTAGAATGATCGACAGTGAGACGGAAACGATTAAGAAAGGGGTATAGTCAATTCAGCACTTATCACAGTGAGTCAAACGCGTTCTCCTACAGATGTATCAAAATCAGTGTAAGCGTTAAGTGTAGTTGGCGCATCAAGTGTTTCTGGCTCGATGTCTTTTGTGACGGGTATTTCAAACACCTGATGGCGCGGTGCACTCTCGCAGTAATAGCTGAAGCACGCCGACAAAGCACAAAACCACCAGCACATCCACTACGTGTGTACAATTAAACTAACAAGTTATTCATTTGGTCGACACGTCTCTGAACTACACACATCTAGACCAAACTATGCAGAAGAATACGCACGACATCTCAGAAAAGTTAAAGAGTGCCTTTCACAATTCCCAGTCGTCTGTCTCGGGGTACCCGTGAACATATTCTCCATCAATCACAAGGTCTGGAAGATGCTGTGCGACAAATTCTTCAGTATCCTTAGTTACGACACTGTCGTCAAAGCCGATGCGTCGGAGACCAAGGTCGTATCGCGCCTTGAGAAAGCCGTTGAGGTATTTTGCCGTCATTTGCGGAGCTTCTTCCATATCCACGTACCGGAGATTTGGAAGTCCGTCGTGAAGAAGGTCGAGACAACTTAACGTAAGCTGCGAGCAACCCATGGTCAAGACTTCGAGTGACTCGCAATTCTGTTTGATGCATTCGATGCCACGCGTCATGTCATTGCCAGTTAGCCACCCTCGAATTCCCAAATGCGTGATCTTCTTACACATTGAGGTCACCACAGCTAGTGCAGAAAGGCGCATGTCCATTTCATCTCGGTGTTTCTCACTGGTATCCCAAAGTCTCACTGGCATCCTTTCATCGTACACGCGATCAACGTCGAGATCGAGGTCAACATCCTCAATGTTTGGGCAATAGAGTCCCATATCCAACAGCGCTTTGCAGTGAGCTTTGTTGGGGTGGCCAGAAATGTAGCCAATCAAGGCTTGCAACATGGCACCCGTTGCAATCGCGTCGCAATGCTTACCTTGATTCGAGGAGCATGGCGTTGAAAATTGTTCGCCGAGTAGAATAGCACAATCCTCGCGATGCTGCGCATGCTGCGGCATAGACTCCAAAATGGAAACAAGCGCACACTTATAACTGTAATCGCATACGTGGGTAAATCGCTTCGCCACCTTAATTGCGGGCTTGATGCAGAGATGTGGATACCGCTTTCGGGCTTGCTTCACACGCTCGTTGAACTCCTTGTTCACGACGTTCATCGGAACAAGCATAAGACAGACAGGGAGCCACCCCGCGAAACGAAAGCAAATGCCGTCTGTTGCTTTTCCCCAACCATCATGTCGAACATCTTTTCCAAAGAGCGCATCGAGGTTGTCGAAAAGAGGCACAATCACATCGGTGAAAGCCATCGCTCGTCTGCGCAGAGTGCGGGGAAGGCCAGTGTCACTGTGGCACCCTGGCGCTGGGCGCCCTGGCGCTGGGCGCCCTGGCGCTGGGCGCCCTGGCGCTGGGCGCGGGTCTTCGGTGGGCACGCTTGTGGGTCGCAGCACCGGTGCCGACACACCGGTGCCGACACACCGGTGCCGACACACCGGCGCCGATGCACAGGTGCGGGGGTGGCAGCGTGCCATGAGCAGGGGCGGTGGCTTGCGTGTGAGCCGCACCGCTGTTCGCCAAAGGTGGGGGGTAAATGCGGACACCAATGGTCAGCGAGCGATGGTTATTCAGGCGTTCTGCATAAGTGGGGGAGGGAGTGGGACGAGAAACATGCAAACAAGCAAACACCGTGCTCTTGCTTGGTGTGTGTTTATACAAACAGTGCCGATTTGAGCTTTTCTTCAAAAATAATAATACACGCTATCTCCCCTCATTGTGACTACCAATCTTATGACAAAAATCATGAAGTTTGTTACGCACGCTTGTGCAATCCCCGTTACAGACGTCGAGGAGGAGAGAATTCAGGGCGATTTCGCCGTGCATTTTCCAACATCTGCTTGTGTTGTTCTATACTTTCAGCAATCCTTTTCTGTTCATCTTCAAATGCTTGGTTTCGCGATCTTATAACACCTTCGGCCAATTCTTTCGCTTTCTTGCGGACCAGTAGGTCGTATTCATTTGCGCAGTTTTCACGTTGCTGCAAAAGATTATTGCGCGCCTTGGTAAGCTTCTCGGCACCGTCTTCCACAATCCGACTGTTACCCAACAACATTTGCTCGTACGTTGATGCCAATCGATCTAATTCTTCGTCTTTCATGGTCTGGATCTCATCTTCATAGTCGGAATCTGAGTCTTCTTCACTCTCTTCACTCTCTTCATACTCTTCTTCTTCTGGTGTTTTGCTTTTGCCCCAGAACAGATTACCTAGAAACGGCAGGTTGTTCATCGTAGTTGCAACATTGTGACCAGAAAAGGCACCTTATCGTGTTTTCTCTACCTTTACCGTGCGAAGCGTCAACCTCAGCCATGGCAACAGCGCGACTTGGCGATTCTCGCACTTTTTTTCCTTGTGTTTTCTCGCATTGAACCTCAGCACTGTTTTGTGTCCGATGTTCACCACCCCAACCTTTTTTTTCGTTGGATCCTTCTTGTTAAACCACCTGAAGTTGACTTCTGCCAGATTCTCGCCTCGCACGTTCGCTTCAATGGCAAAGGAAATGAACACAACCTCGCCTTTGCCAAGATTCTCTGCTTTTTCCAAAGACCATTGAAAACGAAACCCGGGTTCGAGGACCTCTGCAGTTAGGGAGTTAAACCCAACGTATCTGTGTAGTACACACCACCTCTTGAATTCTGGTGGTAGCTGCGAAAAGGAATGTGCTGCCACCACCTTCCTTCCGTGATGACAACCAAAGACCGCAATTCTCCTACCCTTCAATGGCTGGCCTCGTACAAGTGGAGACACCGCCTTGGAGACAAAAAAATCTATAAACTTTTGATCGTCGTCTGTGAATCGTGGCGCTTTTGGCGTTGCTACGGGATGCACGACGGCTTGTTCCAGTACTGCATTGGTTTTGGGTTTGAAAAATGAGTCTAACGTTTGCAATGCCATTTTTTGCGCATAGAAGATGTGATCGTCGCTCGTTGACAGTGGCTGTGCCTTATGGCTTTACACAGGTCGGCGCCGGTGTTGGCGCCGACACCGGCGCCGGTGTCGGCGCCGACACCGGCGCCGATGCGGTCACCGCACGGTTCCCGGACTCCATTGGTCGGCGCCGGCATGCAAGTTCGACCATGGATTTGATTAACACACGTAATGGGTGTGAGAAAATGGGGCTGAAATGTCGGTTGTGCAACACGCCCCGTCATTTACTGATTGTTTTACTAACAAGAAAACGGCAGGCACTCAAGGTACAATATTCTCAAGCTTCCGGTATGTTGAACGAGTTGCAAAAAAACGAAAAGCTGCCGAATGCATGCTTCCTGTCGGCTGTTGCACCGGCGACAAGACCATCTTTTATGATATTCGAAATAAGAGATTTTCAAAAAGTCTACAGGGGGTTTCGGAACAGCACCACGTGTTGCTAGTTGATGGCGAGGGTTACAAGGTAGGTGATGACATTCTTTCGCAACACGATGTGCGTTTGCAAGTTCACAAAAAACTATGTGAGGTCAAGAGCTGTAAAGTTGTCGGCTGCAAGCAGACACTTGGATTCGGCGCAGCCACGGAGGACCAGAAATGCGACTACGTAAGGCATTTCAGAAAATTCAAAAGGCGCACTCAGTCGCAGAAATCATCATCGCACGACTCGTAATAGTACCCGTGCATAGAAAGTTGAGGAAGGTGTTTTGTAATTTTTGGTCTGGGTCTCCGGGCGGTGGCTAGTACCCTGGTCTTAAAAAACGCCCTTGAGTGGATTCAAGCGCGGTTTGCTATCGCGCGCTTGGTGCGGTGCAGCAGGTTCCAGCGCATGCCGTCGTCGAGTATGGCCATGTTGCCGGCGTGGCGGAGCTCGTGCCACGGCAGCAACCAGCCGTGGCCGTTGTCGCGGTCCGCCTCGTCGTCGTGGATGCGCACGAGGAAGCGGCGCAGGTTGCGGCCGGTGTTGAAGGCCGCGCGCGCCTCGTCGTGGGTGGCAAACTCGCGCATCTCGACGGTGCCCCAGTTGTGCGTTACGAGGACGAAGCGCGGGTGGGTCGTCAGCTGGGGAGTCGGCTCGCCCATGCCGTGCTGCTGCGAGTCGACGTACTCGGCGGCCACGCCGGCGGCCACCGCCACCGGAACGACGACCGCGGCGGCGATGCCGCCCATGGCCGCCAGTGGCGCCACGCTGCCGCCCATGGCCGCGCTCTGCGCGGCCGCAAAGAGCCCGCCCGCAACGGGACCGGTAGAAGAGAGTCCCACGAGCGCGGCCATGGCCCGGTGTTGGAGTGTCAACCTGTGCGGTCATTACAAGTTGCAAAGTTGGGATTCATTTCTCAAATGCTAGATCGCATCGTGCCTTGAAAAAGTCGCTATACGTTTCTGCGGATAGGTCCGGACCTTGCGTGCTGAGCGCCGGCGAGTCGGCGCCGGCGAGTCGGCGCCGGCGAGTCGGCGCCGGCGAGTCGGAGCCGGCGAGTCGGAGCCGGCGAGTCGGCGCCAACTCGCTGACTCCAACTCACTTTGCATGTCACGCTGCCGTCCCCGTACTTGCTCGCCGCCACACGACAACCAGTCTCTGCGTAGAGCCGTGGCACTGCATAACAGAGGTGACATTGACAAGACGATGTCGTCCTATGGCCCCATTCAGGATTGGGACGTGTCCAACGTGACGGACATGATCTGCTTGTTTTCCGGCTGCAAGGCCTTCAACTGCGACCTCTCCAAGTGGGACGTGTCCAACGTGACGGACATGAGCTACATGTTTAAGAACTGCGCGGCCTTCAACTGCGACCTCTCCAAGTGGGACGTGTCCAGCGTGACGAAAATGAGCTCCATGTTTCTCGAATGCGCGGCCTTCAACTGCGACCTCTCTAAGTGGGACGTGTCCAACGTGACGGGCATGAGCCACATGTTTTGCCACTGCAAGGCCTTCAACTGCGACCTCTCCAAGTGGGACGTGTCCAGCGTGACGAAAATGAGCTCCATGTTTCTCGAATGCGCGGCCTTCAACTGCGACCTCTCCAAGTGGGACGTGTCCAACGTGACGGGCATGAGCCACATGTTTTGCCACTGCAAGGCCTTCATCTGCGACCTCTCCAAGTGGGACGTGTCCAACGTGAGGGGCATGAGCTCCATGTTTTTCGGCTGCAAGGCCTTCAACTGCGACCTCTCCAAGTGGGACGTGTCCAACGTGACAACTATGAACTGCATGTTTACCCGCTGCTCAGCCTTCAACTGCGACCTCTCCAAGTGGGACGTGTCCAACGTGACAACTATGCACATCATGTTTTCCGGCTGCGAGGCCTTCAACTGCGACCTCTCCAAGTGGGACGTGTCCAACGTGACGGACATGGCCGCCATGTTTTGCGGCTGCAGGGCCTTCAACGGCGACCTCTCCAAGTGGGACGTGTCCAACGTGACGGACACGTGCCACCTGTTTGAGGAATGCTCAGCCTTCAACTGCGACCTCTCCAAGTGGGACGTGTCCAACGTGACGGACATGAGCCACATGTTTTTCGTCTGCTCAGCCTTCAACTGCGACCTCTCCAAGTGGGACGTGTCCAACGTGTTGGACATGGACTCCATGTTTTGCGGCTGCGAGGCCTTCAACGGCGACCTCTCCAAGTGGGACGTGTCCAGTGTGACGGACATGAGCCACATGTTTTGCGACTGCAGGGCCTTCAACGGCGACCTCTCCAAGTGGGACGTGTCCAACGTGACAACTATGCAGTGCATGTTTTTCGTCTGCGCGGCCTTCAAGGGCGACCTCTCCAAGTGGGACGTGTCCAACGTGACGGACATGGGAACCATGTTCTACCACTGCAAAGCCTTCAACGGCGACCTCTCCAAGTGGGACGTGTCCAAGGTGGAGGACATGGGCTCCATGTTTAAGAACTGCGAGTCCTTCAACGGCGACCTCTCCAAGTGGGACGTGTCCAACGTGACGAACATGGGCGGCATGTTTTGCGATTGCAAGGCCTTCAACGGCGACCTCTCCAAGTGGGACGTGTCCAACGTGACGGACATGGGCTACATGTTTTTAGATTGCAAGGCCTTCAACTGCAGGCTGAGTGCTTGGGAGAATCGGCACTGGGAGGGCCTGATTGAGCCATCTGGTGGAATGTGCGCCAGGATGCTCTATGGTACCGATGCCTTTGACGAGGCCTTGCCCCCTGCGTTGCTGGAGTGCATGCGGCGCGACGACAATTTCCGTCGGAACGGGCGGTGGCTGTGGCGGCTGACGCGCCGCCGCGTCCGAGCACACGTCCTTGTGCGCCTTGTGGCCTACCACCTACTGGAGCACGTCTCGCGGCCCGACGCCGAGGGCAAAGCGCCGCGCGGGGCGATCGAGGCGTTCCGCGAAGAATTTAGACACTAAATAAAGCGCATTACACAGCATCTTACACGACACTCCACAATGTAGTTACACAATCAAAGCATTTTTTTAAACGCCTCGCGTTCGAAAGCGCCCATATTGATCACACATCCACCTTCTGAAACAAAAAAGGACAAGATTTGCTTCTTTGTGTCGCCGACAGTGCCTTTGTTGATTTTCCACGTCTTGGAAGATTTTGGACAGTTGGCAACCACCGAGACGTCGTCGCCTTCTATCAGCATTAACAACTTGTACGAATAAAGTGGCTCTTGTCTCATTTCCGAAACGAGATTCCGAAACCCTGAACGATCTGGCAATGGCCGCTCCGCAGCTTCTGCCGCCGCGTCAACAAAGTTATTGATCGCGTTTTCGGCACTTTCCTCGATTTCAAAGACCGTAAAATCTACAACCGCTTCGAATAGCTCTTCAAAGTTTGCTTGAGATTCCTTGTACTTCTCGACTTCCACCCTCATTTTGTCGCGGAGAGTCTTTAGTTTGTCGCTGTCATCTTCGTCTGGTGCAATATCGCGGTAGTTGGAAAGAAGTCTTTTGGCAAGTGGCAATGCATTATCGATCTCTACATCAGGGTCGTCCACTCGAACTAGACTAGCAACTTTGAAGAGATTGTTTCTCGTGGTGTCCGAACGCAATACTTTGCTATTTCTCCGCCGGTTACGTTGTTCGGTGTTTTGCGCAGGAAGTTTTTCGCCGCTTCCACTAGTTGGAAGATTTAAACTCAGTGCATGGAGTGATGCAAGCATCTTTTGCATCGCATCGATTGCAACAACTCTCCCAACCAAACCTGTAATGTTAGAGCTTATGCCGGCGCCGCATCCGATGCGCGGCCATGCAACGACCGAGCGTTTGGATTTACCTCTAACAAAATGCAGAAAGTCTAAAAGATGTGGCACCGTTCGAATGTTGATGCGATGAGCCCTTCTCTGAACCCCGAGTTTCGTTACGGAATTAAAAACGAAGAGGAAGATGCACCAGTACTGTCGCCAAGTTTGTCGCTGTCAAGAGAAGCCGGGGCCATCTCGGTTTCAGCAGAACGTGAATCGAAAATTGACAGTGATGTGGTCATCTCGCGTTACCAACGAGCTTCCAGGATGGCACGAGCACCAAACGCGAGCGAAGAAGCAAACAATGTCGCTTATCAACTGGTTGTTTCGGGCTTGCGCTCAATAAAAGAACAAAAATTGGAGCGCGCGCCAAAGGATTCACATGCGTTTAGGTCACATCGCACTTTCAACGCCAGCAAAGGTCCTGGAGTTCGCGTGAGTTCCCGCGAACAGACTAAAATGAACCACCTTGCAAGCCTCAAAGCTAAGGACATCGACACTCAAAATACAGAGCCTGCATTTTTACTTGGAGGATTCACTGCACCAATGCTGTGGGACCGTTTGGCCGAGTGTTCACTCAAATCCAACGCAGTCAATTCAAGCGTTTTAGGGCGAAAGAAAACTCAGGGAGCGGCTAATCAAACCACTCGAATCAACTGCAGAAGCATAGGACAAGCGGCTGCGGCACAGGTGACGGCGGTTGCGCTCGCAATCGCCGAATGTAAATACAGACTGCGCAAAAGTGGCGCTTTCGTCGTTAACCCCATGGCATCAAACTCCGTGAACGTGTGTGCTCTTGCTATGGCCGACACGTTGAAAGTCGATGACGACACATTGTTCGGAATAACATCGACGGTCAGACTCGTGTACAACAGCTCCCCGACCAAACTCACATGTGCGTCGGTTCTGTCGACTGCCATGGCCCTGGCTAAAGACGAGTTGGAGCTCTACAGGATAAGCAACGTGATGTGCTCGCGCAACTACAAGCTCGTTGACATATGTCTTTCGATACTCGGGCAATGTTCTTCCGTTGGTCAACTCGATGCAGTATGGTGCTCTTGGGTGCTTATCGTTTACCTCAGCAGTCACCCTCGCGGTCGCGACATCCTTCGCACCACCGGTCTGACAGACGTTGACATACAATCTGCTATTGCTTTTGAGCGATACGGCGGCGAAGAAATCAGGCGCCGTGCGCGTCAGCGCGATTCGGTGCGCAAGGCAAGAAACACAGAAGCCACGCAAACGGAAGAGGAAGAACACTGCGGGTTCAAACGCAAGAGGAACTCTCGCTCTGGCGCGGCTTCTGGCACGTCCGACGCGTTCTTCATAATAGAGTTTTGGCATCACAGTTTGCAGAGCAAGGACGTCAGCGTGTTACACACCCTCGCGGCGCACAGCAAGCGCACTGCGCGCGACGCTGCACTATCCACGCTCGCCAGACAGGCAGAAGGCTCGGAAATAGCTGACAACTCGCTGCTTCAGCAAGTCAGTTTGCAGAATGCGGTCAAGTGTGCGCAGGCGCTAGTCCCGTTTGTTGGCAGAAAGGAATCCGAAATACCTGGAATTGTCATAATGAGGGCACGCGAGAACTACACGGGGCAGTACCGAACGGCTTGTGGCATCGAAAGGATCGACAAGGAAGGTGCAAGTACCGCAATACACGCGTGTGTTCTTGCAAAGCGGTGTATCCGACCAGCACCCGACATTGGAATTTCTGTTGCGTGGAGCATGGCAGCAAGAAAGTACATGCCTTGTACGGAGAGTACGGCGACGCTTCCCTCGGTATTTGAACGCATGTATGAAATGCAGCGTGAGACAATCGGTGCCAAAGCGGGACGTGACGTCGAATCGAATCGAATGTTCATCGATCAAGAAACTGATGTATCCATGCCAACCGCGGCTACTGGAACAACGAGAAGCTTCATCAGCCTCGTATCTTTCATGTGCGTAAACGCAACTCACAACGACGTCGCAAAGTCCATGGAGCAGGAGACAAAGGACGCGCATAGCAAGGCCACCACCGCACACATTCCGTCTTCAGAGCGGTTTCCATCTCTCATCGCGATTTCGAAAAACTCGAATGCGCGGAACGAACCAATACCGACACCAGCGCCCGCCCTCGCGGTCGGAATCGGCACAAACGAGGTGCTGCGCCGTTGGATGGCTGAGAAAACGCGCAAGAACAACCCTTGTCTGAAACATCTCGGTTTCTCTCTCGCAACAGAGCTCTCAAAAGAAATGCCTGGTATAATGTCAAGTGAGCCCTTGCCATTGCTGACTATAACGGACTTTGAGATCGAGCGTGTGGATTCTCCACGCAGTATCGGCTCAAATAAGCTAGGCGACGCAAAGGTCTCAATCGGGTTGCACGTTTGCGGCGACGGGGCGGCGCGAATACCGGAACTGTTACAAGCTTTGAGAACAACTCTGCCCCCAGAAACTTACGTCTTACAAGCGCGTGCAGCGCTCCTTGTCGCCTCATCGCAGAGCAGCTTCGTTGGAAATGTTGGTGGGAGTCTTGCCGCATGTTACACAAATGCTGCCATTTCCAGCAGCAAAAAGATCTCCGTTCCAGACGTGAACCGCCTATTGCTTCTCTCGCCAATGGACTGCTACGTTGCAGGCTTAAACAACATTCAGCGGTCGTTCGATGGCACTTTTTATTCCGGCACCTACGGCTCACGGGTTGACACGGGGTTTACGCCGCCGGGACTGTACTCTCACAACCTTAGAAGCGATAAGAGACAGCACGGTGCGCCATGCCTATTAAACACGGCCATAAACATGTTCCTATATTACGCTATATGTCACTGCAGGTAACTGTCACCTTTCAAAAGACACCGCGAACATCTTGACAAAGGCATTTGCAAAGGTTCACTGGAAGACGTTCCCGGATCCATCCAGCCCGGGTGGAGAGGACAAGTACTACATGCCGACACCGACCTCGACGCGCGGTATACCGCACAACTTCATTCCACGTATTCACACCGTGCTGAACACTTATTGCGATTTCATCGAGACTGCGCGAACACTAACCGGTCGCGAGGATGCCGACACGGTTGATTCGATCATGTGCCTGCCTTTCAGTGCATGGACACAGGCATTGAGGCCTGATATCGAACCTTCGAGCGATGCTTCATTGCGCACGTGCTTCCGAGACGAGCTCGAAACTGGTGTCCACAGCGGAAGGGCACATCTTGTGGACTCCACACCCGAGCAGTACGCAATAGTACGAGAGCCACTCTTCCGTCGACCGCAACAGGTTGCCAGCGGCGATTGCCCCTTTGCAACGAGTTACGAAGAAATGGACACGTTCTTCAATGCAAGTAACACGATTGCGCTCATCGCAGAATGCGCGTGTAAAAGCAAGATGCCTCGTGCAACTCCGAGCGAATGCGTATCAAACCTGGCATCAATCGTCGACGATTTTGTCAACAAAAGCTGCGAACACGCAAATGGCGATCTGAGCTGGGAAGAAACTTCATGGGCTGCAGATACATTGCTGCTTCTAAACGTGCTCTACCCCTCTTCGGTCACGGTTGGTGATCTCGCCATCTTACCAGCATTTGCAAAGGCAGTACCACACATACAGCAGTGCGACAGAAAAAAAGTCGTTGGCCTAGTACAGATCGTTGATGACGACGAATACCTTGACGCGCTCAACTTCTGGCGGTCGTTTCAACGCGAAGACGCATCAAAGTGCGCATGGACCTCAGGAATTGCGCCACTTCTTACTATACTTCTCACGTTAAAAGGCTCTCACAAGACAAGTCCGGAAACAATTGCGCAGGTCAGATCCGCTCTTGAGACGGCCGTGCGTGCAGTGTGGCTGACACACTCAGAAGACGGAGAAATGGCACCGCCGGACTCATCTCCAGCATCCAGCGCAAAATCACCCGCGCACATTACGCGACACCACATCGACCCAGTCTTCGTGGGCGACGAAGATCAGGGAATACTGCAACGCGGAGCTCTTGTAGGACTCAAGCCGCACTCCTACCGCCAAGTTCTTGCAGAAATGCTCGGAGCTCACATCGACAAAGTTAACTGTAATGTGCATCAAAACAGCGGAGGAATGGCGCTCAGGGTAAGCTCCGATCCCACAATTCTTGAGGAAGACGGCTCCTTGCGCACAGACAAGTCTATCTCACCTACACAGACAGAGGGTGATGAAACGGCGTACGGCTCTCGCAAAAATAAGATCACTGGCGCACTGGCGCAGAAATCCGCGTGGGACGGAAATGCGCTGCTTGGACTGCCCCTCTTCACGGCAGTGGAGAAGCCGCAGACGCAAGAGCTTCGCACACGCGGCGAGTTTGGATACTCTGCATTCTTTCAAAACGAGGCCTCCACATCCGCGGAAGATTCCCAGTTACCGTCAAGAGCGCTCACTGCAGCTAAAAACGCAATCATGAAGGCGGCTATTCC
>Ga0209666_1002314_pt1 | contig 14239 bp, 11 predicted proteins | sample SaaInlV_125m_DNA_FD_184679 | JGI IMG/M metagenome (GOLD analysis project Ga0209666, IMG submission 184679) | Marine microbial communities from expanding oxygen minimum zones in the Saanich Inlet - Saanich Inlet SI037_S3LV_10m_DNA (SPAdes)... | ecosystem: Environmental > Aquatic > Marine >...
CGACACGGCGTTCGACGTGCTGCGCGAGGGCGACGCGCCGTGCCGCGTGACCGTGACCGCGCTGAGCGCGCGGCGCGTGCGCCTCGACGGGCTGTACGTGCAGGCGCCGAGCGCGCACTACGCCAACCACGCGCGCCACTCGCCGCCCGCAACGGCGGCGCAGCGGCGGTTTGGGGAGCGGGCGCTGAACACCACGTGCTTTTAAGAGTTGAATGATTACACACTACGACGCAGCGTTCTGCATGGCGCGCGCCTGCTCCCGGAGCGTCCTGAACAGCCGCTGCAGAGCTTCGACTTTTGGCAACAGCTCCCGATGGGCCACCCGCTCGTCTTCGTATGTAATGCGACGCTCGTTGGGTTCGTTGCTGAGATCGTACAGCCCGTCTTTGTTGAGCGTCCGGCTCAAGCGCATCATGTTATCCACGCGCCACTGGATCTGCGCCGAGCCGGGCTTGATCGGCAGCCGAATCTTGGCTCGAAGGGCCTTCAGCTCTTCCGGTTCTGGGGAATGCAACGTGGGTCCATAATACGCCGATTCTCCGAAGCGCTCTTTGAATGCTTCGAATGCGGCGTCTTCGTCATAATCCGAATCGTCCGAGTCGAAGTCCTCGTCGCCTTCGTCGAGAAACGCTTCCCGTGCATCCTCCTCGAACTTTGCCTGGTTCCACTCTCTCGCCGCCTGCCTGTTCTCCGGGAATGTGCGCCACAGGAGGTTCCACACACTGAAGAAGCCGTGCCTGATTCCTCCCCCGTGAGCGGCCTCCCACGTGATCTTGGGGTAGTCAAAGTCGGGGCGGAAGGCCTTGCACAGCAGCACAAAGTTCGCCTTCCACGACAACTGATTCGGCTTCTTGCCCCTGAGCCAAAGTTTCCCCCTTGGGTTGACGCCAAAGATGGCGTGCGCAAGCCGCCAGATCTCCGCGTTCGGGTCGGAGCAATCGTACTTGGGGTCAACGGCTTGGCCGGGCAGGCGGTTGAGCGTGGCCAGCTCACGGCACACGTTCGCGACGTCGCGGCACATCGCGTCTGCGTCGGCGCCATTGATCGCCTCGGCGTCGGGCGCCAGCCGCTTGACCAGCTCGTCCACGATCACGGAGAACGGGCCTGGCTCGAGCTTGTAAATGAGGGGCGGCTCCGGCTCTTCGTAGAGTTCATAGCCCGAAGAGTCTTCGGCGGCCGCGGCCGCCTCTAACGCCGCATAGGCCTTCGCCGCCTCCTCCCTCGCCTGGTCCGCCGCGAACGCCGCATCCTGCTTTGCCTCCGCCTCCACCCTCGCCGCCTTCGCCGCCCGATGGCTCTCAGTCTCCTCCGCATACGCCCTCATCCTCGCCTCATGCGCCTTCGCCGTCGCATCCTTCGCCGCCCTCGCCGCCGCATACGCCCTCGTCAACGCCTCATGCGCCCTCATCTTTGCCGCACGCGCCACCTCCACCGTCTCCACCGCCGCCACCGCCACCGCCCTCTTCTCCGCCTTCGCCTTCGCCGCCGCCTTCGCCGCCGCCTTCTCCGCCGCATCAAGCGCCTTCTCGTACTCCCCAACGCTTGCGTAGCCCGCCTCACTGGCGGCCTCTGCCTTTTGTGCCAGGGACTGCTCCATCTCCGCCACCAGCTTCTTTGTCGCCATGTCCCTGCGATAACGCTTTCGTGCCCAGGCCTCCTGTGCCTCGGCCGCCCGCTTCTCGGCCGCGTAGCGCCCGCGCAAGCCCCATACCACGGCGTCCTCCCACTCGTCCTCCCGCTCGTCCATGATCTCCCTTACCACATCATCGTTGGCGCCCGTGGGCTCGAGCGAAAGTGCACTCAAGGAGGGTAGCATCGTTGCGCCTCCACCCAATGGACCACTTTTCTCAACTTATCTCTTCCACACACGCACACACACACACACGCGCGCGCGCGCACACACGCGCGCGCGCTACGCCTTCTCCCGCAAGATCTGCCGCTTGATGCTCTTGAAGAGGATCCGAAGCGCTTTGACTTTGCGCACGCACTCCTCTTCTTGCGACGCAATGGTGGGACCGACGTAGTCGTAGACGGCCGGCCTGCTGCCTTCGCGCCTGACCGCGCGAGGCGGCAGGAAGACGCGGCGCAAGCCGTCGATGCAGCGGCTGTCGCGGTCGGGGTGCCGCAGCTCGCGCAGAAGGCACCGGCTGGACCAGCGCAGCTGTTCCACGAGCCGCTCGCGCCTCGGGTCGTGGGGGTTGCGCAAGCGAGCTTGGAGCGCCAAAATGTCCGGCTTTGAGATGGGGTAGTAGCCGACCAGGCCGGCTTCCTCTTGCAGGTCCACCCACTCGTCAAAGGTGTATCGGTGATCGACTCCAACACGCGTCTCCGCGCAGTAGGCGTGGTACTCCTGTCGGTGCATCTCTGCCTCCCACGCCTCCCGGAGCTGGCCGTTCTCCGCGACGCCGTTCCAGAGGCAGTCCCACACCGAGACGGTGATCCACGGCTTGGCAAGGCGGTTGAGTTCCGCCACGCCGTCGTACGTCTCAAACTCCAGGTCCGGATCAAACGCCCTGCGGAGGTGCAGGAAGTTGTCCCTCAGCGTGATGCGCGGCAGCTTCCGCATCCCCACGGTGTCGGTGGGGTCAACCCCAAAGAACGCGTGCGCGTTCAACCACAGCGCGCCATTCGGGTCCGGGTCCAGGTACGTTGGGTCCACCACCTGGTTGGGCACGAGCGCGAGCGTGCGCAGCTCGCGCCGCGCCTCCAGAAAGTCCTGGCACAGCGTTCGCGCGTCGGTGGCGCGCATCGCCTCCCGGCCGAGGCGCAGCCGCTCGGAGACCTCCTCAACGATGCAGTGAAACGCGTCGGCCGACAGGTCCGATAGGGGGCACGCCTCCTCCATGCCCTCTCGGTGCGTTTTCATTTGTTGACCGGATAGTGAGCACGGTGGGGCAGCGAGGGGCGCGAGTCGACACGCACGCGCGCGCCCAACGAGCTTCGCGGGTTCTCTGATGCCTCTTATGGGCGCCGTCACGCGCGCTCACACACACCGTGCTCACGATCCGGTCGACACACCGTTGGCCTACCCGTTTCCGGACACGGGTTGCCAGGCGGGGCAGGCGTACGGGCTATTCACCGTGATGGAGATCTGGCACGTCTCGGGCGCGCGCATAGCGGCGCCCGAGGTGCGCTGGGGGTTTGGGCACGGATCCATGCGCAACGACGCGGGCTGCTGCGTCGACCTCCGCGCGCTCTGGACGCCCGGAAAGTTTGCCCTGCTGCGGGAGAACAATCCGCACTTTGACGTCATCTCGTTTCACGAGATCTGCATGCACGTGGAGGCGTGGGCGAGCCCGGGGCTGCTCAACTATGTGATCCGCGCCGTGACGGAGGGCCGGCTCTCCGAGATCCACAACGTGGAGCACCTGCGCAAACGGCTGCGGCTCTCGGGGCTCAAGCCCCTGATCGACGCGCGCCTGCCCATCGACCCCGCCGAGTGGTGGAAGCACCCCATGTTTGCGTCCACGCCGCCCAAGCGGGCTGCTTAGGGCGGGGAGTGGTCGCGTTTGGTGTACGTGTTGCTATTGTTGGTTTTTTTAGACGCTGGTTACTCCCACGCTCACACCTTCCCCCGCCCTCTTCCAAAAATACCCACGCCGTGGCGGCAACAACGGCAGCGCTCTCTAGCAGCTCTTGAGGAGGAGGTCGAAGGTCTCGCCCGGCTTGGCGAAGGAAAGCGCCCTGCCAATCACGCGCTCGCTCGCGGCGGTGGCGATCTTGACGGTGATCCTCCGCGGGTTGGCGTTGCCGCGGTTGGCGCCCGTGGACGCGGTCGACGAGTACGGCTTCCGGTTGTAGAAGGTCCACTCAAGCATGTCGCCCGGGTAGATGATCGTGCCCGAGTTGTTGAGCATCGTGCACATGCCGCCGATCGCGAGCGTGAAGAACTCGTCAATCTGCGGGCCGACGCCGTCGTCGATGGGCCGCACGGACTTGGAGCGGGCCACGCCCGCAAAGTAGAAGTTCTGCATGTCGTTGGCGCCCAGGCACGCGCAGCACGAGATGACGGGCGTGGCGGTCTCCGCGGCGACGTAGTTGCGGAAGGTGGAGTTGCGCGCCTTGCGCGACACGCAGATCATGCCCGGGAGCGCGGTCGCCCACTCGTGGAAGTGCGGCTTGTGCTCGTACGGCTGGTCCAGGTCAAAGGCGCGCGCGTCCACGCGGATGTTGTTCTCGTCCCGCATGTCGCTCGGGGGCTCAACCTTTTTGACCGAGATCACGTCGGGAAGCGCGGTGAACTCGTAGCTGTCAACTGCGCAGTTGACAAACGCAGCGGTGAGCGATTTGCATGACGGAAGCAAAGCGCATTGCCCTTGGGCGGCATCGCGCGGGCATGTAGGGGTGTAGGTTCAGGTTGTGGTTGGCGCACTAAAACTGTTGATCACCACCTCTCCGATGCGCGACACGGGCTGGTACCCCTCAATCTCCGAGTGGCGCAGGTTGGGGTCCGTCGGGCCCATGTAGTTTTGGTAGTTGCGCGATCCCATCGTGATTTTTGCGCGTGTGTGTGTGCGTGTGGACGGGGTGCGGCGCTTTTGGTTTTTGCAAAGGGGCGAACGCGCGTCTGCGGTTAGCGGCCTTCGGTTGTTTAAAAGGGGGTGTGCGGAAGTTATCTCGTTTTAGCGCCGCGTGCACAAACGCCGCCCGCGCCACCCACACCCCTTTGCGTTTGCCCACCCGCGCCACGCGCAGCCGATAAGGGCCTCACGCGATGCCCCACGCGCGCTGCACGCTCTCCAGCGCCACGGGCTCCACGTCCACGCACAGCGTGACCATGTTCTTGGACTGGTTGCCGTCCACGACGCGCCCCAGGCGCCACACCTTCTCCGCCTGGAAGTCTTCCCCGAGCTTCTTGAGGGTGACGTGCGACGCGAGGAAAAACTCGAACCGGTACTGCCGCTTCGCCGCGTCGCCGGTTGGTTCCGAGACCAGCGCCAGGTAGACGCGGTCGCCGTTGCGCACGCCCTTGTGCGAGATGAACGTCTTCGGGAAACTGTGGCCCCGCGCCTCGGCGCCAAAGGGCAGCGTCGAGAAGCGCACGAAGCCCTGGATGGCCACGTTGGCGATCGCAAAGTCCCTGAACTCGTTCTCGGGGTCGGCGCCGTCCAGGTTGTTCACCACGCCGTCGGGCGCCCACTTGAAGTTGCCGTCCCTCGACTTGAAGAACTGCGCGTACTCCTCCTCGCTCATCGGCCCAAAGTCCTTGAGGTCCTGGTTCAGGAGCTGCACCGACGTCACCTTGACGTTCTGGCCCATGGGGTCCTTGAGCGGCGGCGCGAGCCGCTGCGTGAACACGACGTCGCCCTCCCTGAAGAACTTGCCGAGGCGGCCGAGCTTGCGCGTGTCGGCCACGGCCGTGCGCGAGTAGACGATCGTCGCGTTCGTGCGCTTGGGCCCCTGCGAGCTCGTGGGGATGGGGTTGAACCCGCCCGGAATGCTGCCGCCGGGCGCGACCGGCTGCCGCGGCTGCAGCCCCACCACGCGCACATCTCCCGGCGCGCCGAGCGGCTGCAGGTAGTTGGCCAACCCCTCGTGCTTGCGCTTCAGTCCCTGGCTCATGTTGACCGGCCCCTCCACTCTAATTGCTGAGGCGCGAGGACATATTTGTCGAGCGCCACGATAGCGTGGGTGCGTCGCTTTGTTGGGACCTGGGGATTATTTAGAAAGTCCCTACAAAAAAGCAGGGAACGCATTTGTTGACCACTTGGCCTCCGAGCCGGGGAAGCGCAGGCGGCGGAAAAAAAGGGTACTAAATAATCTGGCCATTAATGCCTTCTAAATAATCGGAAGCCGCCCCGGGGCACTCGTGTTGGACGATCAGGGACCCTGCCTTTCCAACCGGGGTCCCTGATCGTCCACCCAGGGTGCGTTTACGAAGACTCCACGCGGTTGTCGCACAACGATCAGGGACCCTACTTTTCCAACAAGGGTCCCTGATCGTCCACCCGGGGTGCGTTTACGAAGACTCCACGCGGTTGTCGCACAACGATCAGGGACCCTACTTTTCCAACAAGGGTCCCTGATCGTCCACCCAGGGTGCGTTTACGAAGACTCCACGCGGTTGTCGCACAACGATCAGGGACCCTACTTTTCCAACAAGGGTCCCTGATCGTCCAACACGAGTGCCCCGGGGCGGCTTCCGATTATTTAGAAGGCATTAATGGCCGGATTATTTAGTACCCTTTTTTCCGCCGCCCGCACTTCCCCGGCTCGGAGGCCAAGTGGTCAACAAATGCGTTCCCTGCTTTTTTGTAGGGACTTTCTAAATAATCCCACCACCCCGGCCGCGCCGAGCATTTGGGCGTCCGGTCCACCCCTTGGCAAGGGGGCGGGGGCGAGCGAGCGCGCATGGGAGGCACGGACGCGCTCCAGAAGCAGTGGAGCAAGCGGCACGGCGCGGCCGTGAAGAAGGGCATCCGGCAGGCCAAGGCGCGCAGGAAGGTCGCCAAGCGGGCGGCGCTTGCGCTGCGCAAGGCGCCGTCCAAGCAGGCGATCGTGCAGCGCCTCTTCACGCCCACGCATCGGGCCGGGGCGGCGGCGGCGGCGACGGCGGCGGCGGCGGCGGCGGCGGCGGCGGCGGCGGCGATGCGGGTGGACTGACGGTGGGTTCCTGCGCCGACGACAACAAGCCGCGCGACTCCTGCGACTCCGGGCCGCCCATGTTCACTAGGTGCGCGCCCATGCGGCGGAGGCGCTGGCCAAGGCTCGCGCCGGTGGGCGCGAGTTGGCGGCCATCGCCCAGTCGCTCGCGCTTGAGCGACCGCACCTGCTGCGCCGTGAGGTGCACGTTGCTGGCGTCAAAGGCGGCGCCGTTTCCGGCGCCGGCGCTGGCGCCCATCGATGGGCGCTTGGCCATCGCCCTCGCCTGCTTCACCATCGACCGGGCCTGCCCCGCGCCCTTCCTGAGCTTCGTTCGGCCCTCCTTGGTGCGAACGGCGTCGCAGCACGCGACGCAGCCGTCAAAGAGCAGCTGGAACAGGAAGTTGATCAACGGCAAGAAGTTGACCAGCACGAGCACGATGATGCCCAGCAGCGTGAAGTAGATCAGCCCACCCAGCTGGCAAACTGCGCGCGTGCGCGACACGGGCGGCTTGTGGGCCAAGGGTGCGGGAGGGGGGGGGTCTAAACGGGCGCCGTTCAAGTCGCGTCGGCGTCACTTGAGCAGAGGATGCGGCCGGCGTTCATGGCGTTGGGCACGTCGGGAGAGCCGCTGCTGGCCGCGTTCAGGATCGAGTCCACCGCCTCGGCCGAGCGCAGGATGGCCGCGTTGGGAAGCAGCGGGTTCTCGGAGCGCGGGTCGATGCCGAGCGCCTCAAGGCTGTCGGCCGTCACCTGCGTCGCCGAGCCCCGCCCGTGGCAGTAGTCGTGGTAGTTGAGCGTGTACTGGTCAACGCCCTGCGTGCGCGTGATGACGCGGAAGGCGGGCAGCTGAGGCAGCGCAAACGGAAACTGCGCAACCGGACGCAAGCACCAGCAATGATCGTTGGCAGGCGGGTGGGCAGGCGGGTGGGCAGGCGGGTGGGCAGGCGGGTGGGCAGGCGGGTGCGGCGTTCGCACCGCGGGGAAGCACAGCTTCTCCTCGCCTGGGCGCATCACGAACATGCGGTCGCCGTCCTGCGTGCCGTCGTCGCCTTGCGTCTTGGGCTGCTCCTTTTCGGGGGCCACAAAGTAGCAGCCGATCGTGGAGCTAACCAGGTACCGCAGCGACGCCTCCCAGAAGGTGATCTCGCTCGCCTTCACCGTGTATCCCGACGGCATGAGCAAGTCCACAAACGAAAAGGGTGCCGCGATCGTCGCCTCCCAAAAGGCGACGCCCAACCGGCGCAGGTGATTGCCCCTGCCCTCGCCACCGTCGTGTCGCTCGCTCATGCGCCGATGCACGCGGCGCAGCACGGTCGTCTCGTGCCACGGCGGGTCGGCGCCCGTCTCCTTGCGGTACAGCACGCGGCGCACCGCGTCGCCCAGGATGGAGGGGCTCGAGTGGTGCACGTCGTCCAGGTAGTGGTACCCCGTGGGGTGCCGCTTGACGATCTCGGCGTGCGGCGTGCCCTCCTCGCGCAGCTTGTGCCGCGCGCGCACGATCGCGTACAGCCGCGACCCCTCCTCAAAGGTCTGGTCCCAGTCGACGAGCTCCTGAACAGGGATGGGTGTGGGTGGGCGCTGGTGGGGCGCGCGTGTGCGCATTCAAGCGGTTTGAATGCAGGACGCACGTGCACCCAGCTGAGCGCGTGGCTCTCGGGCAGCTCGAGCGCCCGCCGCTTGGGCGGCGACTCGGCGTGCGACCGCTCGAGCGCCTCGAACAGCGCGTTGGCGTGCGCGGCGTTGGGCGAGAGCCGGCGGCGCAGACCGGCGTCGTGCGCCTCGAGCCGCCGGCGCGTCGTGTGCAGCGCTCCCGACGCGCGGTCTCGCAGCGCGTTCAGCTTCATGATGCCGTTGCCGAAGCGCGAGGCCAGCGAGCCCTCCTCGGCGCTCACGGCAAGGATGGCCGTGAGCGGGTTGGGCACGCTGTTCTTGGCCGCGTGCCAGTCGAGGTCGTCCGGGTGCGGCGCGCGCGCGCGTTGCCCCGCGGCGGCACTGCCGCGCGAGTGCACATTGTTGGCCGCCGTCGCCGCGCGGTCGATCGCCATCATCCCGCGGTGCATCACGCCGCTCGCGTTGTTCAGCTGCTTGCGGAGGCTGCCCGCTTGCAGCGCGTGCTGCCCCAGTCCGTGGCTGCTGCCAAAGCCCTCGTCGCTCGGCCTGGCATCCTCCAGCCTGCGCCCCTGCTGTTGCTGCTGCTTGGCCTCCGAGCGCGCGCGACTCTCGCGCATGAGCACGCTGGCCGACGACTCGTCCTTGGCCTTCCTCTCAAAGAAGGCCGACTTGGCCTGACCGCGACCCTCGCGCAGGTACCCAAACGTCTTGGCCGCCGCCACCAATCCCTTGCTCACGTCAATGTTCAGCTCGTTGAGCTTCTCCTGCAGCGTCTCGGCGTCGTAGCCGTGCTGCTTGGCCGCGTGGTGCAGGATGGACTTGCCCATGCACTCCAGCCGTTCCACGTCGCTCGAGTGGTTGGACACGCGGCACGCCGGGTCGTGGTGCAGGTCCGGGTTGACGACGTCGATGCCCACCTGCGTGGCGACGTCAAAGTGCTCCACGGCCTTCGGGTGGTTTGCCTCGGTCATCTTGCGCGCAACGTGCGTCGCGCGCTTGGCCATCGTGCGCTTCACGTGGATGATGCAGTACTTGGCCGCGCACTCCTCCGTGCCGTCGGGAAACTGGGCGCAGCACATCTCGTCCATTCGGTTCTTGACGTGCTCGGCCATGCGCCGCTTCTTCTCGGCGTAGGGCACCTCGCGCGGCTTCTCCGCGTCAAGGCGCAGCTTGATCAGCGCGCGGCCCACGTGAGCCATGTGCTGGCGGCAGCTGGTGGTGAAGATTGGGAAGTCGCAGTCGACACAAACCCGCCCCTGGCCGCGCGCGTCGTTGCCGCCGCCGGACATGTACTGCGGGCAGACGATCGGGGCTCGGTGGCGCGCGCGCGCGCGTGTGTGTGTGTGTGCGCGCGGTCGGCAGGGGTTGGGTCTAACAGCGGGCGCACCATCCAGAGGTGCGTGGCTTGGATGTGCGAGTCGTGCGCCCCGGTGGAGTTCTTGAGCGCCAGCTGCTGGCACGTCTCGTTGGTCCGCAGCTTCATCATCTGCTGGATCTCCGTGAGCGGCGGCGGCGGCGGCGGCGGCCGCTCGGCCAGCCGCCGCCCCGCCTCCGCGACCTCGTCGTCCTCGCCCAGCGGCGCCTGCTCGTGCGCCTTGACGGCCGCGATGTGGTCGCGCAGCAGCGCGAAGCGCGCCGGCCGCCGCACCTGCCACGACGAATTCTGCTTGGCCTCCGCGCGCGCGCCCTCGAGCAGGTCAAAGTTGGCCTTGGCCACCGCGGCCATGCGCACCGTCGCCGGCAGCTCGCGCGCGTCGCCGAGCTGCTCGGCCACCTCGGTCGCCACCTCCGAGAGGCACTCGAACGAGGCGACGCAGTCCAGCACGCTGCGCGACGCCTGCTTGGTGGAGGCGTGCAGCCGCAGCTCCGTCTCGCGCAGCACCGCCTCGGCCGTGCCGTTGCCCAGGCCGACCCACTCGCTGCAGACGTCGCAGTGGCCCGCGCAGAGCGCGGGCGACAAGCACACCAGCATGCCCTCGATCACCGCGTGCACCGCGGACTCGATGGCGCGCGAGAGCAGCTGCAGCGCCCAGCCCGCGTCGTCGATCGGCAGGTGCTTCGGGTCGCGCGCGTCCTCGCTCACGTCGGCGTCCGAGCGCTCGTGGATGGAGGTCCACCAATCGCCCTGCTCGCAGCCGCCCAACGCGCCGCAGGCGGCGTCGAGCGTCGCGCGCTGCCCCGCCAGCACGCTCTTGCCGGGGTGGGCGAGCGTGATGGCCACGGCGACGGAGGCGGCCGCGCTGCGTCCGGCCGCGTCCGGCAGCACGCGCCGCGCGTACAGCTCGCCCTCGCGCCGCGAGAGCTCGAGGTTGTTCCACCACGCGTCCAGGTCGCTTGCCGGATCGCCCTGCACGGACTCGGAGTCGGGCGGCGGCTCGGGCGTGGGCGCGGGCGCGGGCGACGGCTCGCGCTCCGCTTCTTCGGGCGACGGCGCCTCAAAGAGCCGGCGGTCGGCATCGTGCCGCGCGCCGAAGACCTCCATCGTCTCGAGGCGCAGCCGCTTGTGCGGCTGGTAGATGCGCAGAGAAACGTACCGAGCGGTCGCGTGGTCGCCGCGCGCGGTGCGGTCGATGGCGTACGCGGACGTGCGCCCGCTCTGCCCCGTGAGCACGGTGCGCGCCTTGGTGCCGAAGAAGGCCGAGACGTCCGAGTACCAGATCTCGAAGCCGCCGTGCGGCGACAGGTCGTCGCCGATGCCCACGTCCTGCGGCGCGTGCGGAGAGGGCGGCGGCGTGGGCGGCAACGGCGGCGGCGGCGGCGGCGGCGGGCTGCAGTCCTCCGAGGTCCACATGCGCACGCTGTCGTACCCGCAGCCGCTCTGGCACCCCGGGTAGTACAGCTCCTGGGCCGTGCAGAGCCGCATGCCCTGCGCCGCGCACTCGGCCTCCGCCTCCGCAAACGTCGCGTGCGCGGGGCAGCCGATGCTCGACGCGGGCAGCGTGCCGGTTAGCCCCCACTTTGGGTAGCACGCGGCCGGGTCGCACACCGAGATGGCCGACGAGCCGTCGCCGCTGCAGCAGCGCACCCCCGCAAGCGCGCCGTCGCCCGGCACGCATACGGCCTCGTCGGTGCCCTGCCGGGCCATCTCGTAGGTGGAGAACCGAAAGTGCGGATCGTCGTTTCCGCACGTGCTCGGGTCAAACGGGAGCGCCAGCAAGCGTGGGTAGCAGCTGCCCTCGGTGGAGTCGCCGGCCTTGTCGCCGATCACGAAGCCGTTGCACCCCGGAATGGACATGCACGCTTGGGCGCAGGCCCTTGGGTCATTCGCCAGCGTCTTCACGGAGGCGCCATCGGCAAACGTCAGCGACGCGTGCGGCCCCGTGGTGCCGCAGTTGGTCTGGGCATGCTGCGTCAGCGAGTAGTGCGGCTTCAGCTCGTCGGGGCGCAGGTGCCGGAACGCCTTGGCCTCCTGGATGTTGAGGACGTTGTTTATGTCCCCGTGCTCGACGCACGGCTTGACGAGCTTGAAGGCGGTGGCGCCCGGCGCCTCGCACGCGTGCTCGATGACCTGGGCATCGGCCGTCCAGTCGTTGTAGTTGGAGCAGCGCACCCAGTCGCAGTCCGCCTCGGCGGTCGCGCCGTTGGTGCAGTACCAGACTTCGTGCTCGGTCAGGCGGCCGCCCGCGCTTTCGCCGCGGTTGATCACCTCGACGAGCGCGAGGTCCACGGCCTCCCCAAAGTAGTAGGCGGCCCAGTTCTCGCCGTTGGGCCCCTTTGTCTTGTCGTCGCAGTAGGAGTAGGTGCCGCGGTCGTCCACGCCGCTGTGGTAGATCGTCTGCGTGTGGTCCGTGGTGGGCGCCGCGCCCGGCCATTGATCGTACGCCTGCTCGCACCCAAACGTGCGCGGCACGCCGCCATCGGCCGCATCGGGGTGAGTGCCCGGCGGGTGAACGGGCAGCGGCGAGTCGCACGTGCGCATCGGCACGACGGACAGCGTCTCGGCCCGGCTGTCAAAGTGCTTCCACACCGCGTGATTGTTGTGGTGCGGGTCGCTGGGGCCAAGGGCGCCGGACCAGCACCCGTCGAGCACCTTGTGGAGCCCCGCAGGCGCAGGCGCCTGCAGCCGCCGCTCGTTTTCCCCCGTCTTCTCCGCCTGCTCCTGCAACCGGCGGCCCGCCGGCGGCGGCGGCGGCGGCGGCCCGTTGTAAACGTAGGTCGCGCTTGTGGCGAGTGGAGCGGGGCAGGACGTCGCGATGTCTGCAACTTGCTTGAGGGCGCAGTTCTGCGCGTCCCCCTCGATCCACATCGTGAAGGCGTTGCAGTTGTCCCATTTCGTGCAGAAGCGGCCGCACTCCTCGACCGTGGCTCCCGGGCCGAGCTCGTCGACAAAGCCTGCGGGCCACGCATTGTTCACTAGCATCGCCGTTTCGCCCGTGTTGACGTCCACGCCAAGCGCCCCTCGAGGGGCGTCGGCCTTGAAGCAGTGCACGCCGTCGTGCCGCGCGTACGGCAGCACGTAGACCTCGAGCGCCTCGTAGCGCCAGGAGCCGTAGCCGCCGCACACGCCGTTGGATGTGGCGAGGTCAAAGGGTTGGCTGGAATCCACGCGCTTGTGCTCGTTGACGTAGACGCTGGTGTGGTCCGGCGTCGTGGCGGTGTCGGCGCAACCCCAAAACTGCTTGTCGCACCCGAGCACGCCGCAGTTGCTGAACTGGTGGTTGTTGGAGTCGTAGCCAATGAGTTCGTAGTCGGACGCAAAGTCGGTTGCATGGCTCCCGGTGGGCGATCTCTCAATCGTGAAATCGCTCGCCTCGGCCATGTTGCTCTCCCACCCGCCCTCCGCGCCCCACCGGTGGTACCCCAGCACGTTGTAGCAGGAGCCCCGACCCGAAAAGATCGCCCGGTACCGAATCTTGCTGGCGCTCGCCAGCAGCTCGCCCGCTGCGGTGTTGGGAATCTGCCAGCGCGAGACGCAGCTGCAGCCACTGTGGCAGTGGTCGTCCGCCCGGCAGTTGGCGCTGGTCGTCATGTCGGCGGGGGCCGTCCCTGGCGGGTCGACGTGCGACTCCTCAATCACCGCGCGGCCGCTCGCGTCGTCGCCGATGGTGCTCGGCGCGCACTGTGGGTTGTTCTGGCCGCGCTCCTGCACCAGGTACTCGCTCGGCAAGGCGTAGTAGTCGCCGCCCGGGTGGCAGCGGTACGGGCAGTCGCCGTAGTCGGTGCCCCACGCGCACACGCTCGAGACGCTGCCCTCGCCGCCGTCCTCGCAGATGCCGTTGCGCGCGCGCAGCACGAGCTTGTCGTAGCAGTCGGCCGTGCCGACCGAGCCGGTGCAGATGAAGGGGAAGGGCGGCGGCGGCCCCGCGGGCGGCGCGGGCGGCTCGGGCGGCGGCGGCGGCAGGTTGGGCGGCGGCGGCGGCGGCGGCGGAAAGGGCGGCGGCGGCGGAAAGGGCGGCGGCACGCCAAACTTGTACGTGGTGAGCTGCAGCGCGCGCAGCGTGGCCGTCTCGCCGAGGTCGTACATGATCCACTGCGCACGGTGGCACGCGCAATCGTCGGCATGGATTAAACGCCCGCGTGCGGGTTTGAAAGGGCGCGGGGCGCACCGCACTCTCGTAGCCGTTGGTCTCGCAGAGCGAGAGCTCGTTGCCGTTGAGGTGCGGCGAGGCGCACGCGGCGATCACGGCCGGGTCGTCGCTCGCGTCGAGGATCTCGGTGCCCTCGTCGGCCGCGTCCTCCGACTGCAGGTGACGGCGCCGGTCGCGCCGGTACGGCGCGCTCGCGAGCGCGTCCGAGGTGCCGGCTGGCGCGACCAGCGGCAGCGCCGCGAGCATCTGCGGCGAGGGCCCCTGCGCGAAGAAGATGCGCACGGGCGTGAGCACGGACATGCCCGCGGCGTCGTCGCCGAGCGGCGGCAGCGGCGGCGGCGGCGGCGCCGGCGGCGCGCCCAGGCTGGCCAGGTCGGTGAAGAGGTCCTGGTAGAGCGCGCAGCCCGCGCCGTAGAAGGTGGAGCACGGCTGGTCCTGCGAGCCCTCGAAGCCGGCGACGCCCGCGTCGTCGAGCGCGAAGCTGTCGCCTGCGCGCGCAATCGCGGGGTGGGTGG
>Ga0209666_1002322_pt1 | contig 14230 bp, 27 predicted proteins | sample SaaInlV_125m_DNA_FD_184679 | JGI IMG/M metagenome (GOLD analysis project Ga0209666, IMG submission 184679) | Marine microbial communities from expanding oxygen minimum zones in the Saanich Inlet - Saanich Inlet SI037_S3LV_10m_DNA (SPAdes)... | ecosystem: Environmental > Aquatic > Marine >...
CAGCGACGAAGGCGACGATGAAACAGATAGTTGCTGCCAACAGAGTTGGAATCATCAGTACGCCGAACCAACCGACATAGAGGCGGTTATTGGTAGAAGTTACCCACTCGCAGAAAGATTCCCACGATGAGGTTGTTTGTTGTCTTGAAAGAGTTGTAGCCATTGTATTGAAAAAAAGTAAGACCATCAGGGAATGGTGGAGTTACTATTCCTTTGCGCCCTAGGCAAAGGTATGAAAGACGTGTTTAGACACCCTATAGGTCTTGGTTTGAGGAGTGTTAAGTCTTGTTAAGGAATGTGTTGGTTCCTTAACTTGCTGACCTATTTAGTATAGCAGGAAGTTTTAGATCTGTCAACCAGCAAATTGGGAGAGTCCAATACCAGATGTCCAACCTCCAGGACCGCATTGAAAGTTCTCAGAACCCCCAATGCCACTGGGTTCTGGATTGAGTTGTACCGTAGTCTTATTGCTCTTAGTAGCAATACGATACATTAACTCATGCATCTCGTTTGTAGAACCTAAGACCTCACCATCATATAGAAGTTGATTGTCTGCTACTGATGCAGCATATGCAAGTTTATATTCTTGCTGCTTATCAGAAAATGGTGCTGGTCCAAACCAGGGATCATCTTTTAAGAATTTTGCTGCTGGATAAGTCATACTAGAATCATTTTTTTGGTGTAATCGTATGCATAGATTTCACGGTTGCCTTTAATGCCCCATCCCAACCAGTAGTAGGCAGGAACCATGTATTGAGCGATGGACTGACCACGACCCTCAAACTCAGGGAGGTAGCGTTGGAAGATTGGTTCGTTAATCATCCAACGAATCTGACCCTCCAAACTGCTAGGATCACATGCAAACTTAGCACAGAAGTTTCCAAGTCCTCTATACCTATTGATAGAAGTCCATTGAATCAAACCAAATCCTCCTTTCAAACAGTTCTCATAGGAGACACGAGCACCACCTTCACAGATGTTAGGGATGAACTTACTCTCTTGCTGAATATTTCCCATCAGCGTAGCGAGAGCATTCTTATCAGTAATCTTGGTGTGCTCCTGTAGTGCTGCTAGCACAACTTGTTCATTAGGAGTACATTCAGGACATGTCCATATGGGTTCCCGAACCTCTACGGGAATCTCTACTGGAGTCTCTACTGCCTCTGCAACTTTTGGAGGGGCAGTCATTGGTGCATACGCTGCAAAGGCAGCGAGACCTGCGACTCCTAGAATTGTAAACTGCATAATCTTCATTATATCTACCCATTTATTATAGCATACAAAAAAGAGGGGTGTCAACTGATAGTGGCCAGTTACCCCTCTGTCATAAGCGACGACGATATGCTTTTATTTAGTCTCTTTTGAGTTTTATGATGATTTGATCATTTTCGTAATCTGCCTTAAACTCTAAAGGTTTTTCTGGATCCCAACAAAGTTCTTCGTAAAGAGCATTGAGTGTTTCCATGTCTTGATAGAGATCAGTAGGCATTGATTGTACTCAAAAATGTATTTATTAGATTATTAATTACCAGATACCTGGAATTACTTGTCCTGTCAGGGCATAAGCACCGAGTGCTGCGACGACTCCGAGCATTGCTGCCCAACCATTGATGCGTTCTGCGTTTTCGTTCATTTGTTTTGTCCTTAAATAGAGTTTAATTGATTAGATGCCGAATGCACCGAAAAAGAATACGCTGCCAGTTGTAGCATAAGAAACTACTGCAGCAACAAATCCTAGCATAGCAGTACGACCATTCAGTTTTTCTGCTCTCTCAGCATAGGTCTCAATACCATATCTGTCAAGTGATTCTTTGGTCATGTACATGGTAGGTTCTGAAGCGAACATATTTGTGCGTCCGCCGTCTTCTGTTGTTACGGTCATTTCCTTTTGTAAAGAACTATTACATAATTATATAGCAAATCTATAGTTTTGTCAAGCATCAATAACATCAATGATGATATTTCCTGACACAGATATGCGCTCACCGTCAGTTTGTTTTGGGTAGACCGTATGAACTAGAGTTGATGGAAAGATAAGAACATGTCCCATACTTTCCTCACCAATATTGACAGGTTGTCCCTGATCATTCTTAATAAACAAGAATGGAGCATCGTCTGCAGTGGTCTTAATGTAAGCAGAAAAAGAGTAGAAAGAACTCTCATGTTGATGAGGGAAATGTTGATCTCCCTTATGCATTCTATTTACCCAAAGACCTTTCATTTTTAGTTTTGTGTGGTCAACACCATAAATCCCACTATTTGTTTTATGCAAATTAAATTGACTATCAATAGTCTTTGCTATCCATTCCTCAAACTTATGAGGGATGTCTAGTAGGTATTCTTCTTTGAGAGATACTAAAGGATCATCCCTTAAAGGATGCTTTCTTTCCAATGCATCATAAGCATGGTCAGACAACTCCTGAAACGCTTCAGAATCTATCTGAGCAACGAGTATAACTTGGTCTAATAGAAAATGCATAGTTAATAAAAAGGACCCGTATGGGTCCTGCGATAGAGGTGTCATGCACGCCACTTTATTTTGAAGCAAGAAATAAAGAAACTGGTTATCTTATATGCGACTGACATACAGTCAAAAAACCATCCAGTTTAAAGTCTATTGGCAAAGACTAGGAGAATGTAATCACATCAGTTCCCTGACCAAATCCTCCCAGTCCAACATCAACACGTTGTGCTGCTTGAGTAGGATACTCAGAGTCATACATTTCCATCACACGATCAATACCATCCAACTTAAATGAGAGGTTATTCTCTTTAGGAAGTTGGCGCTGGATTGCTTTTACACCCTGATAATGACGCCAGATTTCCATCTGAAGACCAGGGTCAACATCATTTTCCATAGCGTCTTTGACGCATTCTTCAAGTGCTTTGATTGCTTTTTGATAAGAATTCATAGTTGTTGTCATGGTTTTACGCGGTCGCGAACATAGCAGGGAACACCTTCAGGGTCTAACCATTTGGTGTATTCAAAGTCTTCCATAGCAGTGGTAATTTGCATACCATTGTCACAGAGATACATGTCCCTATAACGCTTAGTCCACTCATCAAACTTTTGGATTCTGTAATCAGGGAACCCATTTTCTAACAATCCTATAGAGACATACCGATAAGGAGAGCGTTCAAGAAGAACTTGAGGGAGCGTTGTCATAGATTTCCTGAGTACCTTTTAATTATAGCACATCTTCATCATCTTGTGAAGAGGATGTGCCACTTTGGTTTTTGATCTGCCTACTGCTCCAGAATGCTAGAGCAATCAAGGCAAAATAGAACAAGGTGTCATCAATCATCACAAGGAAGAAGATGACACTACCACCAAACCTCAACCAGTTAGGCAATCTCTTAGTGAGTTTACCTACCACTGGGGCGATCCTCTTTTCAAATTTGAAATAGAGGATTGCTGCAAGTGTAACTGTAATCTCACTCATCGGAACGATGAAGTATAGAGACAGGAACACAAAGATAGGCCAATAATATCTCTCTGGAATCTTTTTGATTAGAGAGACATACTTAGCAATTAACTTTTTAACGAGCATCATAAAGATCTAGTTCAAGTTTGGTTAAGAGGATATCATAATCCTCATCTACATCACCGTAAAAATCAACACCTTTCTCCTCATAAAATTTCAAAATGGTATTATAAAGAATAGGGTACTCGATGTCAAGTGTTACTTGTCTGTCAACTGCTTCCGAAAGGATGTCGAGACAGGAAGAAAACTTCTGTGTTGTAGTCATATGCTTTACCTCTGGTAGACCATATGCCCCGAAGGGCAACGGGTCAGACAGGACTCGAACCTGTGGCCGACTGCTTAGAAGGCAGTTGCTCTATCCATCTGAGCTACTGACCCAGTGGTAGTAAGTTCAAAATCCTCTTCAGTTTGCAACTCAGCATAAGCATGTAACTGATCGATGAATAAATCCATCAGCACGTCTTTAGCATCTTCTTGCTGCTGTTCGTAGAACTCGGTGTTCATTGGAGGAATCTCGTGACTACCCTGTAATTATACCAGACGGATCAGCGAGCGTCAAGCATCGGTTGTGCCAGTTTTGAAATAGTCTTTACGCATGTACCTGCCAAGGATGTTTGAGTTGTAAAACGCTGGTGTGCCATCGTCAAATGCCTCCGTAAGTACATTGTTGAGAAATAATTGTCGGGTCTCTTCAAAGTTTGTGAGTCCCTTGGTTTTATGTAGGCTAATTATATCCCGTTTATAGGCAAGATTCCCGAACCGCTTCCGCTCTTCAGATAATTCAGCACTGCTTCCGTAGTAACGTTTCCAGTCACTTTCAGATTTAACTCTCCTACCTCCAGTTCTAGGCTTTCGTAACTGCTGAAAGTATTTTCTACCGATGTATCTTTTGCCAGTAAGGCTATTTGTAATACAATAGACAAACCCATAATAATCGTTAATGTCTTCAGATAGAAAAGGTTGTCCATCATAAATCCAGGGGTTTTCATAATCAATTTCTTTTTCATTAGTCGGTTTCTCCGTCGTCATCGTATGTGTGTACTCGTCTCACATTCTCACTATCTAGGTAGGATTCTGTATCGGAGTAAACTTCTGCCTTGAGTTCGTGTAGAACAATCTCCAGATCGTTAATCAGAACTTTTAAATGGTTTTTATTCATACTCGATATTCTTGTAGGACTTTTAGAACTTCATTGTATGCGTGGTGAGCACCATCATACCATTGACCAGTTTTACCTGTACCATCTTCCATTTCATATAACTCTGACTTCAGTTTATAAAGACGAGCCTCCATATCAATCTTCAACATTTGTGACCTAGGCATTAGATTTTCTCTTGTAGTGATGTCCAATCTTTATCAAACTGTTCTAAACCTTTATCGGTAAGAATATGTTTGTAGAGTTGATAGAACATAGGTAATGGGATTGTACAAATATCAGCACCTACTTTAAAGGCATCTGTTACTTGAATAGGATCTCTGATAGATGCAGCAAGAACACTCGTCTTAACTTGATGAGTTGCAAATACATCTGCAATCTGTTCAATCAAATAGATTCCATTCCAGTGCTGGTCAAATACTCTACCAACAAAAGGTGAAACATATGTTGCTCCTGCTTTAGCAGCAAGGATTGCTTGTGCTGTACTAAAAATTAATGTGACGTTTACTTGAACATCATCGTTTGCTAGTTCTCTACATGCTTTCAGTCCTTCTACTGTGCAGGGAACTTTGATAGTAATGTTTGGTCCGATCTCCAGGTACTCCTGTGCCATATCAAGCATCTCTTCTGCAGTATTTCCAACGACTTCAGCAGATACTGAAGAATTCCATGGAAAGATTGCTGAGATTTCTTTGATAATGTGCTTAGGATCCTCTCCTGCTTTCAACATTAGACTAGGATTTGTCGTAACTCCATCAATCAATCCTGTCTCATAGGCAGCAGAAATAAGTTCTGGGTCAGAACAGTCCAGAAAAAGTTTCATGACTCTCCTGTATAGGTTGTCAGTATTTATTATACCAAAAAAGCACCCCTAAGGGTGCTTTGTTATGAAATCAAGATGTGATTACTTGCTATAAGTACGACCACGATAGCAGAATGTGCCATGTGATTCTTTGTTTTCTACACAACGAGTAGAATACTCAACACCACGATATGAAGTGTGTGTAATCTGTGCGTCATGCAGTGCAGATGCTTTTTGGATCTGCTTCTTGATTAGGGTGAGTGTGTTCATTGTAGGTACTCCTGAAGATAGGGTGGTTTATTCCCCCGTTCCTTCAGTCGTGTGCGTCCCATGGGTAGCATTCAGGTGTTGATTCCTTCATGACCTCAATCAATTCCACCTTATATTCGGGAGGAATATTCTCATTTGTTCTCATCCGAATCATAATTGAATCGGCTTGAGCACATGTGAGTGATGAATAGAGTAATATTTCTAGCATGGGATGAACGGCTCCGTTCCGCGACTTACTTGCGTCCCCGAAGGGATGAACGTAAATGACAACTTACGCTGTCACTTATATTTATATTATAGCACAACTATTGCTCAGATGATCGTGCCGATGATTTGAGATACTTATCACTATCAACGTCTGTGATAAGAGTCATACCACTTTTGATAAACTCTTGACCCTTGTCAACACTATGACGAGTGTTACGTTCTTCAGGGGTTTCTACTGTTTGCCAACTACCACCAACACCACCATCCATATTGACAATGATGTCATCAGTTTCTTTTTGTTGCTGTGCTTTTTTCTTTTCCATTAACCAAAGTTCTTCTGCGAAAGGGTTTGCTGGTTGGTCTGCCTTATCTAAAAGGTCATCCCAACCATGTTCTGCTGCGTCTAGGATTGACCTATAACACTCATCACTAGAGGGCGAATCCTGCGAAAGTATTTGCCTGGACATCTTGTTTGATTCCTCCGATGACATAACTCTCAATCTCCGTTTCTTGTGGTGCATTTTGCTGGCCTTTACTATTTAACCAATGCTCCGTCCAAGGTAACGGATTGTTTTTAGCAGGAATGTCAAACATAGGTTTGATGCCGATTGCTTTCATACGACGATTAGCAATCCACTCCACATAGTTATGAAGCAGACGCTCATTCAAACCAATCATAGAACCATTCTTGAACAGATACTCTGCCCACATCTTCTCTTCATCTACAGCACGCTGGAACATACTCATTACCCAAGATTGTTCCTCTTTAGCAATGACTTGCATCTCAGGATCGTCACCTTCTTTCCACTTATTCATGATATTCTGAGTGAGCACAAGGTGTTGCGACTCATCACGAGCAATTAAAGAAAGGATTTTTGCACTACCTTCCATGAGTTTGTTCTCACCGAAGGCAAATGAACATGCAAAGGATGTATAGAAACGAATACCCTCTAGGATATTCACGTTAGCAACTGCACGATAAAGTTTACGCTTCAGTTCACGACGATCAAACTGTCCTGAATAGTGACCCTCCTTGGCAAGTTCCCACATGGTTCCATTATCATACTGATGAGCATGTTCAATAAAATCATCGTAGGATTGCGTGACAGAGGATGCACGATCAAGAATCTTTTCATCATCTAAGATAGTATCAAAGACTTCTGTAGGGTCGGAGTATACGTTCTTGATGATGTAAGTATAGGAGCGACTATGAATCATCTCCATGAACTCCCATACGGTCATTGCTGACTCAAGTTCGGGTAGTGAACAATAAGGGATAAAAGCCATCCCAGGACCACGCCCTTGTACAGAATCCAGCATGATCTGGTATTTAAGATTACTAGTGAAGATATGCTTCTGCTCTTCCGATAAAGTCTGGTAATCTGCACGATCTTTCTGTAGTGATACTTCTTCTGGTCTCCAAAAATAACCCAGTTGTTGCTGAGTTAGTTTGTCAAACACGGGATATTTAAAGGAGTCATATCGCTGAACTCCTAATGGTTGACCAAAGAACATAGGTTGTTTCTTTGTGTCTACTTTGTTCTTGTTAAATACGGTCATTCCTTGTAGTTCAGATTTTGCAGGACTCACAGTCTTCCTCCTCGGATTCTAACAGTTCGGTTATTAAATTGTCAACACTTTCAGGTGCTGGTTCTTCATCACCATCTTTCTTAGCATCATATGTATTCTGATAATAAGAAGTCTTCCACCCATACTTGTAAGTAGTAAGAAGATCTTTTGCCATCACTGACACAGGCACTTCATTATCAGGATACATTTCTGGATTGTAACTCCAGTTACCAGAGATTGCCTGGTCAAAGAACTTCTGAATTACAGCAGTAACTTTGATGTATCCATCATTATTAGGCATGTCCCAAAGCAGAGTATATGCATTTTTCAATGTACTATACTGGGGAACAATTTGCTTAAGAGGTCCTTTTTTGGACTTCTTAATGGACAAGTATGCTCTAGGAGGTTCGATTCCATTGGTTGCGTTTGACACAACGGAACTGCTCTCCGAAGGCATCTGTGCGGACAGTGTTGAGTTCCTAAGACCGTACTCTTTGATCCGACCTCTAAGAAATTCCCAATCACACTGAAGATCATTTGGTACAATCTCATCAACATCGTTCTTATATGTATCAATTGGAAGAATGCCATCAGCATACTTTGTCTTACCAAAATAACCGCATGGACCTTTCTCCATTGCAAGATGATTGGAAGCATTGAGGAGAGCATATTGGAAACGCTCAGTCAGTTTATGTACCAGGTCATGTGCCTTAGTACTATCATAACTCGCACCATTCTTAGCAAGGTAATGTGCAAGTCCAATATAACCAACACCGAGAGAACGCCTATTTACGGTGCTCACCTCTGCTGCCTTAACAGGGTACTCCTGATAGTCAATCAAGGCATCCAGACCCCTCACAGCGAGGTCACAGAGTTCATCCAGTTCTTCCAGGTTCTTCAGTTTACCAACGTTGATAGCAGACAGAATACACAAAGCAATCTCGCCTTGTCCATCAATGTGATTAATAGGATCAGTAGGAAGAGTGATTTCCTGACATAGATTGCTCATGCTCACCTTATCCTTGAAGGATGAGTGTGAGTTACAGTGGTCAATGTTCATAAGATATAAACGACCAGTCTCTGCTCTCTCCTTAAGAAGACTTAGGAAAAGTTCCTGTGCCCCGATAGTCTTTCTCGGAATAGACTCGTCTGATTCATAGCCCACATAGCAATCGTCAAATGAATCAGTACCAAAAGCATCATAGAGACCTGGTACGTCATGCGGTGAGAATAAGCTAATCTCTCCATTCGCAATGAAACGTTCGTAGAAAAGTTTTGAAATTTGGATTGAGTAGTCAAGTTTCCTCACTCGGTTGTCTTCTGTTCCTTTATTATTCTTAAGAACAATAATGTCTTCTATTTCTTGGTGCCAGATAGGAAAGTGAACTGTAGCAGAACCACCTCTGATGCCGTTTTGTGTACAGCATCGTACAGTTGATTCAAACTTTTTAAGGAAGGGGATAACGCCTGTGTGTTGTACCTCTCCGTCTCTGATTTTAGCGTTGATGCCACGGATTCGACCTGCGTTGATACCGATTCCTGCACGTTGTGCAACGTAGTAACCAATAGCCATATCACTGCTAAAGATACTATCGAGGGTGTCATCAACATCAACGAGAACACAACTCGCAAATTGACGGAGAGGCGTTCGCACTCCTGCCATGACGGGGGTCGGAATGTTGATTCGGTGTTTGGAGATTGCGTCATAGTATTTTTTGATATATTCCAATCGGTAGAACTTGTCGTCGTCCTGAAACAACGTAGTAGCAATCATCATATACATGTACTGAGGCGTTTCGTAAATTTGCCCAGTGCTACGATCCTGTACTAGGTATTTATCTACAACCTGTCGTGCTCCAGCATAGGTGAACAGAAAATCCCGTTCATGGTCCATATAACTGGACAGTTTTTCCCACTCTTGTTCTGTATACTTTTCAAGAATGGATGCATCATAAACCTTTCTCTTTACACACTTTTCAACATGCTCCAGTAGAGGAGGATGTCCATCTGGATGACCATTATATACTGCCTTCCTCAGACTAAACAGAAGCAGACGAGCAGCAACAAACTGATAGTTAGGAGCATCAAGAGAGATTAGATCATTCGCAGAACGAATCAAAATCTCTTGGATATCCGAAGTCTTAATACCATCAAAAAACTGCAGATTGGCATTCATTTCTACCTGAGACTCAGACACACCAGCAAGTCCATTGCAAGCGTGCTCTACCATCACATGAATTTTATCAAGATTTAGAGGTTCACTCACCCCATCCCTCTTGATTACCTGGATTTCTTTCATACCTTTTTCCATTCGCTTAGTTTAATCTGTGCTTGTAGTCCGCTGTAAGTGTTGAATTCTACTAGAGATTGGACATCATGTCCAGCGAGGAACATATCATTCAAATCTTTATCCTCTAGATTTTTTGGCCAGATGACAATCTCGTATCCTTTGTCTATAACTTTTTGCATACGAGCAACAATCTCTTTATTACGCTGTTCGTTATCATAGACGAAAACAACTTCTTTGTCTTGCAATAATTCCCAATCAACATCTGCTCCTGCCATAGCAATTGCATTGTCAATATACAAACTATCAAACGGTCCTTCTGTAATGTATATGGTCTTAGTCAAGTCTACTCTATTAAGACCAAAAATTTTAGTTTTGGATTCGTCCAGCATGATAGTGATGTATCTCAACTTATCAGACGATGCTAGGGACCTTCCTTGAAATCCAAACCAAGTTCCATCTGTGTCAATGAAAGGGATAATAATTCTGGGGTGATCCTTTTTGACATCATTGAATGTTGGTTTCTGTGTATTTACCCAGGTAAAAAACTTATCAGTGTAGAACAAATCCGAGAAATATTTCTCAGGAATTTTACGACCGAGAAGGTATCCAACTGCAGGGTGTTCATTATTTAGTTCTTTGATACTTTGAAGTTCTCCTTTCTTTTTGAACTTCGGTTTTTCAAACTTAGTTAGTTTTGGTTTAGGCACATACGACCCCTTACCAGTTGTTCCAGACTTATACCTCTCCATGATATATTCATCATAAAGATCGGGGGCATTGTCTTTTAGAAAATTTGGTAGCGTCCTCCCTACGCCACAGTTATGGCACTTGAAGACCATATCTGCCTTGATACGAAAGAAGTACCCTCGTGCCTTATTGCGATGCTTCTGAGAGTCACCACAGTACGGACAGCGAAAGTTATAAAGGTCTGCCTTCTTACGAGCAAACTTTTCCAGTCGTCCCGAAAGAAGACTTACATAATGAGCATCGACAAATTCAGACAACTTTGAGATGCTGTAGGACTATCGTAGTCTAGCATCTACTGGCACTGGTGTCAATGCATTTCCAAGAATTCTTTGTCCAATTGGAGAAATCAAGACACTAATCACTGCTAGTGCTCCTGCAATACTCCACATCTTCTTTTCTAAGACTCTAAGTCTATCATCAATAAGACGGATGTCCCTTTCACATCCTTTCTTAATTGCAGTAGTCTCTCTGTTAAGATCTACAGATAATCTGTCCAACTTTTCAAACAGAATTGCGTCAACTTTATCTTGCTTATCTAATTTTTCGTTATGGACAGCAAGTAGTTTGCCCATTTGTATAGAGTTGTCCTGTAAGGTATCTACAACTCTTTCCAACCGTTCAATGATTGCCATATTAAGTTCCGATACTGAATCCATAGAGCTACCTATCTACAGTTGCTTGTGCGCCACCTGCCCTTGCTTTTAATTTCAAGGATGCAGTTTTCTTTTGAAGTTGACTTTGCAACTCCTTAATTTTCATATTGACTTTTTTCTTTTCGTTGGCAATTTGCTGCTGCGTCATTTGCTGCTGCATTTGCTTGTCAATATTTTCTTTTACGTTTCTGAGATGATTCATTCGCTTATCCATAAAGAACTTACCAGCATTAGCAGGCATAATTCTTTCAATCTTAACCTCACCTCTATAACGATAGTTAATTAACAAACGCATCTTCTGCCTCAGTTCGGCAGGAGAACTTGCATAAACAATAGTCTCACCAACTTCAGGGATAGTGACTTTATACTGAAAAAGTCTAGAAGGCATCGAAGGATTTTCTTTTGATTCACCTAGTTTGTTACCAGGCATTACAAGTTTCTTATCTTCTTTGCTTTTCTTTTTTAACTTACTACGAAACTTCAGGACAGGATCATATCCAGCAGTTGGACCTTTAGCAGCATCCGAACCAGTGAAACCAGTTGTCATCATTTCTTCGTTCATAGCATTTCTAACTCTTCTGTAAGGTCATCATCTACTTCCAGAGTTGGAAGCATCCCTATAGGATATTTATTTAAATAAAGTAGTACAGTTTTTAAAATACTCCAATACTCTCTTTCAAGTCTGAAAAATAGTAAGGGTGTTGCTGCTTCACCAAAAACATTATAAAGAATAATAAGATGATTAATAACTAGGTGGGTTCTTAATGACCCTCCACGCACATAACGCTTCAAGAGTCTTTTCAGATACTTGAAGCGTTTAATGTCTTCATCAAAATCCTCTCGTGTTACACAAGCAGGATTCTCATAATGCTTTATGGCGAACAGAATGTAGTTAGACTCATTCAATTCGTCAAATTTCATTTATCAACTTCCGAAGGTCAGTGTTGCTGCGCCATCAGAGATGACTTCCTCAGTACCACCTGCAGAGGTGATCTTGACACGATACTTATAACCGTCAAGTGAATCATCACCGAGACTGCTGTATGCCAGAGTCGCAGTAGTGAAGTCTGCATAGGTTACACCAGTGTCAAGAGATGCGCTGATGTTGACCCAACGGGTTGTTGCTGCTGCAGTCTGACGCTGCCAGACATAAGCAAGAGCACCAGGTGTTCCTGTAGTAGAAGTGCTAAGGGTGAATGTACCAGCGCCAGAGGAACTAGTAGATGCTGCAGGTTGTGCAGAGATGGTTACTGCCGATGCAACGTCTGCTGCAATAGTATCATCTGCCTGAGTTTCTGTGCCATCAGGGTTGCTGATGAAGGCAAGACATTCTGCCTTGTGACGAGTATTACCAGCGCCATCGGTGTAGGTCTTATATGCCCACCAACCAGGTCCAGTGATACCACGAGAAGCATTCTCGTTCAATGCTGCTTCAGCAGCATCAATAAACACAATAGTCTCGGTAGCGGATCCAGCACCGTTACCACGGGCGAGTCCTGCTTGAGTCTTATTTGCGTTGCTGTCAGTTCTCCCGTAAAGAGACATGGGTTACTCCGTATTAATTCCTAATATATTTATTTATAAAAAAAGGGGACTACGCCCCTTTGATTATTCTTCCTCGCGTGAAACCATTGCCTTCTTGACAACTTCAAGAAGTTGGTCATCCATATCAGTCTTGGTCAACTTAACTGCCTTAGAAAGAATAACAAGACAGATCTCAACCATTTTCTCACCGAGTTCTTCATTCTCGGGAATATTTGAAACGGCATCTTTGATAATTTTGGATGCTAGTGGAAGTAGAAATGCAAGCATGATTTAGTCCTCAGGGGGTGCTAATCTATATATGCTTACTTTTTCTTTTTGGTGTCCATGATGGCACCTTTACCATACTGCTTCTCGATACTTGCCTTCACTTTTTCGACAGCAGACATACCATCATACTTTGGTTTTTTCTTACCAAATGTATTTGGTGTGTTACTAACTGGTTTGTTGTAACGTTGGTTTCCACCAACACCACCACGCTCCATGCGACGATCCTTTAGTGAATCTGCACCTTCTTCATTAACAACTTCTTCTTTCTTCATCTTAGTTTTGCTGTCCATTGCCATACGGCGTTTGAACTGCTTATCTGCTTCCTTCTTATCACCACTGTGTTGGGCACGCTGATCTGAATCATATGCATTTCTCTTTGCCCTATCAATACGCAGTTTGCGCTCAGGGGTCATTGATTGATATGCTTCAAACTGTGCAAATGTCAAGAGTGTGTTTTCAGTTTCTGCGACTTCTTCTGTGCTTTCTTCTGAAACTTCTTCTTGACTGCCATACGCTTGGTCTCCTGTAGATTCAAAGTGGGGATTTTTTTGGGATGGAACTTTATCCATCTCTTTACGAGCTTTCTCATTATTTGCTTGACGCTTCTTGGGGTTCACCTCCAGATAAGAATCGTCTTTCTTTTTCGCTTCGCTCATGTCGGCACCTTCATCATGGTAACCTGTGCCACCACAATGCTTGCATCCTTTGCCTTCGCACTTAGGACACATTTTACCTTTACCTGCAACTGATTTTTGTGCAGGTGTCTTGTCTTCTCCAGTCTCAGCAGACTTCTCAGTGATTTCAGATTGTCTAGGATTAATCTTTACTTTAGTTTTCTTTTCAGCGAGTGCTTTAAAACTTAACATTACTTCTCACCTCTTTCTTGCTTTTGAGTTTCCTTGTTCATAACCTTGATGATTTTCTTAGAGCGACCGTATGCTTTTTGACGCTGATCATCAGTCACAGAAGGACTCACAACATCACGACCTAAGTTACCTGCCTTACGGAACATTTTGTTCTTAGGCAGTGCCTTGTAACCTTCTTCGATTACATTCTCAATCTCTTCGATAGAGAAGAGTCCAGACTCATATAAGTGTGCAATTTGATCGTAGTCTTCACCAAGACGCTTGGCAAGTTTGCCGCTGCCACTTGATACTGCACGAGCAGTCTTACCAACTGCTTTCTTCAGACCTCTACCAATCGCACCTGCTGCTCTTCTCAGAAGACCAGGACCCTTCT
>Ga0209666_1002333_pt1 | contig 14202 bp, 14 predicted proteins | sample SaaInlV_125m_DNA_FD_184679 | JGI IMG/M metagenome (GOLD analysis project Ga0209666, IMG submission 184679) | Marine microbial communities from expanding oxygen minimum zones in the Saanich Inlet - Saanich Inlet SI037_S3LV_10m_DNA (SPAdes)... | ecosystem: Environmental > Aquatic > Marine >...
TAGTATCACTACGGTAATCCGCTTAGGCGGGAGCAGTTTACCCTGTGTTAAGTATATGGATACCTTCAAGGGGAAAGATACAACCAGAAGAGCACAAAAACATTCTTCTTATTTCTTATTATCCCACTACTTCTCATCTTATCCATCCATCACTATCCACACAACAATACCATATATTCATTAAAACGTCATTTTATAATCCGTATTTCCTTTTTTTTCATGAAGACAATCACCGGCTTTTTTTTGCCAATTCATTCTGGCATTGAACTTATCTTTAGGAGTAGAGGGCATTGTCGTCACTGGTTCGTTTGATCGATTCATCCATGTTAAGAATCCACTTGGAGCACGCAACTTGTAGTATTGGAATATTTCCCATGTCATATCTACATCAGTGCATGCGTAATGTACGTTTTCAACAAGCAAAGTGTGAGTTTCAGGTGAGATGTGACGATGTAGTTCAGATAATTGCAACCCAAACTTTCTCCACTGAAGCTTAGACCCGCCGTAGTATTTAGTCAAGACTGGTTCTGGCAAGAATTTTAATAATGGAACAGAAAAGGTGTCGCTCTTTGGGACATTTTTCCATATATTCCGCTGGTCAGGACTGAAACTGTTTGTCAACACAGTATGTTCATGGTCCATGTTGTGTGCAATCACAAAACCATCATCGGGGATATTCTCAATGATGCGAATGAATTCATCCAGAACCAACTCCACATCATCTCCGTGTTTAGATGCACGCTCGGTAGTGATACCATGAACTTCCGTTGCCTTTGGGGCAATCTCTTTATATGTCCCATACGGTTTTATTAGGTACTGCTTAGATTCAAGACAGTCACCTGTATCACTGAAAAGCTTCCAAGCAATCTCGACTATGCGTCCTGTGTCATGTGTGCTTTTACCAGTCCAATCATGCGTTTCCAAATCAACAACCATATACTTGACATTACCTGGGAGCTCTCTAGTATCCGGTACGATGCCATCCCACTTATTACCATCACGCAGCCATTTCTCACGTTTCTTAACGGCTGTGTAAACCTTCATCTCAGTTTGAATTCGAACAAATGAACGTGATGTCCTCGTATCGAATGGGAGTTTATACGGCAACAAGGTGTCAGCAACTTTTCCCTCACCGTCAACTAGATTTCGTTTGGCATCGTCATCGTTTGAGGATTGTGTAATCAAATTATTCATCTTCGCTGAAGATTCTTCCGTCAAATCAACAACAGCATCTGATGTCTTATTCAAATCGATGTAATCACCTACAAAGATGATATCACCATCCAGTGATTTGTTATTATATGATGATGAGGATTGTGTAATCAAATTCTTCACTGAAGATTCTTCTGTGGGAGAACTCATATTGTTTGGTTTGCAATGTGTAAAATTTATGAGCTTGATGGAGTGAGTTCATACTAATACTAATCACAAGGGCTGTACGAATCAACAGCAGAGGGCTGTACGAGAAGTAACAACAGCCCATGATCATGATATACTAATATATCGATGTGCGTTGAGGTTTTTTAGGGCTGTTAATATGCATTATTAACATTATTTATCTAGGGCTTTTACAAAGCTCATACCCTCATATAACATCATATACAGTCTAATATCACTTCTTCGTTATAGCCCTGGAGTTGACATAACATCTCTACAATCAATATTATTTTATCAGTATAAAGGGTCTCAAAATCAAAATACCTCTGCAAAACATCACATCATTATCATTATCTCCCTTCGTCAATACACATCAGACGATTTTATATTGTGTTTCTTTAGATGTTAACCTGTGTATTTGATACCGAAGCCAAGGCTACCGATGCCGACGCTGATACCGACGATGAATATTCATTTAACGACATTTCAGAGGACACTTCCTGTGACGATGAAAGTGTACACAGTGATGAGGTAAAGCCTATACCATTACTAGACAAAGATCTGGTCGAACATCCTGAGGATAGTGTAGTAAAGTTTTGCCGTGGGATGAAAGGCTCATGTGGTACAGCAAGTGATGGATCGTATGACGGTGATCTTTCTGATTCATACGACAGACTCTCTTCATTTGATGACGACAAAGATGGGGAGGATAGTGATAGGGATGTTGGAGCGGAGCCCAACAGAGGAGAAGATAACGATGATAGGAGTGAGAGTGCTGAGAGTGCAAAAGATGACTGGCTTGAGATGAAGAAAGCAAGGCCATCAATTGCCAAGAAACGAAGTTTATTCCAGGTATACCTTAAACAAGATTCATCAGACGATTCATCCGAAGCTGAATCTATTCATGTCACACCAAAGAGGAAAAGGATGATGATCATGGTGGACGATGATGAAGACGGAGAAGCATAAAGTAGACAGTGACAGATTGGAATGTTTGTTTAGTCATTTAGTGATGATTGTGTAGAATCATTTGTGGTTGTTGTGCCATGGGTAGATAATCTTTACAATCTATAGATATATTATCATGGAACAGATTAAACTCATGTAGAATCATTGTATCACCCTTAAAGCAGTTCACAAAATGATTCAAATTTGGAAGACATATCCTAAAGATACCTAGCATATCTGTATTTCAAAAAGACTGCCTTGACTAATGATCTCCGGCATTATTAATGTTGCCACATGAGTCTTTTTGACTAATGATCTCCGGCATTATTAATGTTGCCACATGTGCTAATGTATTATTTGGGTATTAAATAATGTGGGTGTGGTGCTGGTCCCGTGAGGGCCAGTAGCAATGGACCAGTAAAATTATAAACAATGTCGACTATGGTACCATACTTTTGTATACGTATCATATTTATAATGAATGGAAGGCACAAAATGGACGTGGACAATTGAATAATCTACTATATTATCAACCATCAATTACTTCTCGTTCAACATAAATTAACATCCAGAGTGATCAACAAACATATGTTCACCACCCACTTCACAAAAAAATATAATAATCTGTCACTAATCACAACTTATATCAACTTATAAAACAACATCACGACACTGCAACATACATTAGACATTCACTCTTCCCCACTTAACTCGTCAACTCCGAAGTGGAGTGCAAACCACTTGTAAGCTTCTTTCTCGTCGTCGGATAATAGTGCATACAAATCCGAATCCGACTGTGCAGCTTCGTGAATATCAGTACCTTCACCGTCTGCGGTCCGGGAGGGCCGATGAGCACGTTTACTGGGGTGGAGCATATAGTAGTTGAAGAAGTGAATGGTACACCTGAACCGACCCATTCTCCTCTCCAATCGGCATTGCCTTTTAAATAACTGCCATCCAGTCATCGGACGTTTTCGAGTAGTACTAGCAGTGATAGTGCTACCAGGTGGTTTTTGTTCAAGATAAGGCAGACTCTCCTCCTTGTTGCTCTTGTTGGGTACCGCTGCCTCCTTGGTGTTGTCATCGTCATACTTGGGGAGTAATCCAGAGAAAGAAGAAAGTGAACCAATCTCCAATAAATCCATATCGTCGACGTCGACGGGTCCTTGGTTAGCTGACACGCCTTGCATATCAACGTCAACAATGAAGTCGTCGGGTACTTGGTTTGCTCTTTGTAAACCAACATGACCGGGCATGTTTGTAACACAAACCGGAGAGTTGGCACGGGCAAATGAGTTAGCCTGGGGGGTGGTCATATGTTATGGAGATGAAAGAGGACGGGATAAAAGATTCTGTTAGTGTATTCGGTTTATAATAGTAATCAAATAAAAGCACAGAATGCCAAACAAAGCAAACAAAGCAGCCAAATCACCGAGACTTCATATTAAACACACGAGTACATATAACAAAACAATACAAACGCGGACTTTCCTCCTCACACTGACGACCAAATTGTTGAGACAAACTATTGTTGGTGGCGTTTGCAACATAAACCGGCTCCATCCCGGTTGGTAGACTATTAGCTCCCTCTTCGGTCCGGTTCATGTTTGGAGCACGAACTGTAGAATAACTACCACCCTCGACGAGCTCCTTTAACTTTTCTTTTAAGACAATCACAGTCGCTTCGAGGTCTCGAGTTCTCTTGATTATGTTATCGATTTCGTCGCTTGTCACACCATGAAGCAGATCCTTGTGATCCCTTCGAAGCCTGAGGTTAATGACGTGGCTCATCAGTTCAAACTGGGGGTCCGAATGAATAGTATTGCTAATACTTCCATCTGTAGTAGTAGTAGTTAATGCTGGATGGTATTGATACCCATCGCCACGGTGATGAGCATGTGCCGGAGCAGTAATTGGTGACAATTGTGGCTGCTGCGGCATATGACACAATCGAAATTGTTTGTATGGTGTGTTGCCACCGCCAACATCTTGCAACTGCAATGAGAAGAGGGGATGATATTTAATGATAAGAATATGCCGCTGCAGTGTAATAATAATAATAAAAAACATCAAACAAATAATACACATCATTTGGCAACAACGGCAACAACGATACAATAATTGCAATACACTCTCACGTACCATGCTGCTATTATTCATACCGTTCATATCGATTGATCAATTGGAAGATAGATACTTTTAATTGGGGTTGTGATGTTGTTTAGTTTTATGTGATGGTTGGATGTTAGTACTTGTTATGCAATACATAAACTTGATGCCACAATCGCCGATTATTGTTGGCGGCATATTGGGCTGTTAAATTGTTAATTATAGTGAGGACTGCACTATATTTAGGGCTGTCAATACAAGTTCAACAAGGTGTCAACCCACACCACATTTTGTTTCGAACAAAACAAGAAAATCGCTGGGTATCTTTTTTTCCTCCCGAGTTCAGTTCAATAAATGCAAGTAGCTAGAGCAGTTGCACTTATATTAAACTGGGCTGCAACCCTCATCTAAACCACTACACAAATACATGATGCCAAGCACTACAGACAAATACACCATATCAACTGCAAAGGAGGATACAGATATGACTGTAATCGTTGAGTTAGCAGCCATTTCCTACTTTGATGATCTGATGAAACATATTATTGAACAAGAGATGATTTATCATGACGACGACAACAACGATATCCTTCGTATTATCAATCTTATCCAGGAAAGTACACCGTTAGTATCATATGATTTCTTGTGTTTAACCAAGTTGGTCGACTAACATATGTACAACCATCTATCTCTTTCGCCTTCGTCATTCGGATAACGTGTATCACTCTAATCCAGGAAAGTACGCGTTAGTATCATATGATTTCGTGTGTTCAATACGAAGACTCGACGATTTGGATACACTTCATTTGGCATGTATCAACCAAGTTGTTCGACTAACACATATGTTACAACCATCTCTCTCTCTTTCGCTTTTGTAAATCGGATAACCTGCATCCTCCAGGAAGTATCAACGACATTAGATTTGTTGGAGATGGTGTGCGTGAATACACTGAAGAATCCATTAATGAATTTTGACAACAATGAGAATATTGTTAAAGCTCGCTCGATGAATACGGCATTGGAAGAAAAATTAAGAGGTTTAATGGTATAATGAAGCACGTCTTTCCCTATTGGTGTAATGTAGAAGAATATAATTTGCTATTAGTGTCAATTTAAGTTTATTTATCCCGTCTTTCCTATACACACTGTTCTTCACAATCACGACCATAAACTCTTTATTAAAAGTCAGCATCAATACTGAATACTTGTTCCTCTGCTTTAACACCAACTCCAGACTTGGCATACTCCCCAACTCTTTTCTCAAAGAAGTTTGTTTTCCCTTGAAGAGAAATCATCTCCATCCACTCGAAGGGGTTGACAGCGTTGTAGTATTTGTCACATCCGAGGGCACCCAGCAATCTGTCAGCACAGAACTCAATGTATTCACACATAAGACCGGAGTTCATCCCAATCAACTCCACAGGAAGTGAATCAACAACAAACTCTTTTTCAATCTCCACGGCATTGGTAATGATCTCTACAATTCGACTCTCTGGTAGCTTATTCACAAGCTTTTTGTAGAGTAAACATGCAAAATCACAGTGTAAACCCTCATCGCGTGAGATGAGTTCATTCGAGAAGCAAAGACCGGGCATTAATCCTCTCTTCTTTAACCAAAAGATGGCACAGAACGAACCGCTGAAGAAGATACCCTCGACGGCTGCAAATGCAATCATACGCTCAGCAAATGATGCACTATTGGCATCACACCACTTAAGTGCCCACTTAGCCTTCTTCTTTACAGATGGTACAGTTTCAATAGCATTGAGTAAATGCATCTTTTCAGTTTGATCCTTAACATAAGTATCAATCAATAATGAGTAGGTTTCACTGTGGATGTTCTCTACAGCAATTTGAAAGCCGTAGAAGCACCTTGCCTCTGCACTTTGTACCTCTGTGGCAAAGTTACCAGCCAAATTTTCATTAACAATACCATCGGAGGCTGCAAAGAAGGCCAACACGTGTGAGATAAAATGTCGTTCATTGTTGGATAAATCGTCCCAATGTTTGAGATCTTCTGCTAGATCAATTTCCTCGGCTGTCCAGAACGATGCCTCGGCCTTCTTATACATTTGCCATATCTGTTGTGGTGGGTTATGTCGTCAGTGGCATTCCGTAGAAGGTGAATCAGAAGTATCAACAATACATCAACAACAAAACAAATATCTCTCTATTGCTCTAAACTCACATCGTTATCCTGTATTGGAAACAACACAAAGCGGTTCGGGTTTTCCTGTAATAACGGATCCATCTGCAATAAGAACTACATTTATGATCATCCACTAGAGTATTGTTCTGCCAACAAAATAGGGCTGTTAATAATTTATTAATTTGGTAACAGCCTGTGTAACTAATTAATGCATATCTTCCTTTCTAGATGGAGTCCTAATATAGGCCTAGGACCGATAATACCATGATAACATTCTTCTCGTTTATCTTCATAATAACACTGACTGAGTTTGTTAGTTGATACTGGATTGTCTTCGTTTGCTCCACATAAGCCAAGCATTATTAGCAAATCAGAATGCCAAGATGTATTGGGAGTCTGTTGACATTAAATGGGAATAGTATCCTATGATAAAGTACGGTGTAAAGATACAAATACGGTGTACAATACGGCTTCCAGTACAACTTCACAGCTCACACTTAATAACTGGTTCGTTACTCTTTAGTTACTATATACCCGCAAGACTTGCAAAGACATTAAAACACACATATCCTTAGACCACTCTTTCTAATTCTAGTTTCCATTATACCATTACCATTCATTTCCACTTTTGGTAGAGACTTCTTGAATTGTATCAAAGTCAGGTACCCGTGTGGCACACCTATAAATGTATCGGAGCTCACTTTCAGGCCAGTGATTCAAACCAATATCGTTCTTCACGAATTTCTTGATGTCCCAATCCAATAAGAAATAATCCAATGCAATATCTGTGTTAATAACACGCTTAGCTTTGAACGTCTGATTGACATCTTTCTTAAACTTAACAAGCAAAGCCTCCAGATTAAACTTGTCTTTGAAGTATCTGATAACGCCCGGCTGGTTTTCGCAGGACCATGAATGAAGGTCTTCGTGCAATCCATTCATATTATTTGCAAATACGTTGTGTATTTTTGCGATAGCATAACCAAGCGAGTGGCGCTCAAGCGACGATGCTGCGCGGCTTACTTTGTGGGTGAAAGCAATCACCGATTTGGGATAACCCAAGCACCCATTGGCGTTCATTGTCCTGTGCAGCTGGTTTGGGCCGTGTGGTTGTCGGCGGATAAAGATTTCCCGAAGAGAACTCACCCAATAAGGCACATCGTTGCCGTTAAACACCTTTTCCAACATCATCTTAATGAACGGAGCTTTTACATACCAAATAGTACTTGGCAATCGAATGAACACTACACGATAAACAAAATTACCGCTTTTGAACAGACCACTCAAAAAATAAGTAATGGAATCCGCCTTTCTGTTGATTACTAACTGTTTCCGAAACTTATCCATACCACCAATCGGTTCTCCTGTTGTACGATTGTAGTTCAACCTTTTTATGAGATGAAATAATCCGGATTCACATCCAAGGGGCTGTAAAAAGGCCTCTTAATCACCAAAGGGCTGTTGAATCATCTTAACGAAATCCACAAGCATAATAATAATATTATATTAGGATAATGAATCCAGTGATCAAGATGGATGAAAAGCAACACGGGTCACATTCAAAACAGTGATCGGGAATATAAATCAGTTCATCTAAAACTACCGATGGACATGGATTCAGACGGAGGGAGGACATCGATTAATAAGATAATATATAGTTGTGTGGTGGATAGTTTGTTGTCATGTAGCAATCTTAGTTTTGCAATCATACAGGGTGGAGTTAATCGGAGTTACACCTGCTTTTCATTTACACCGCATTGTGGATATAAGAGTACATTGACACAAATGGTAGAAGAAGAGAGTTGTGTATATTAAAGTAGTACCTAAGGTAATATCTCTCCTCTCTAGTAAGTATTCTCGGCGAAGGATAGTACTGTATTTTAAATTTAAAATAGGAAGGTAGTATCATATGTTCTTCTCATTAATACCTTGCTAATTTAAAAAAAAATAAGATACCATTCTTCAAACCTGTAGGTTATGTCTTAGAGATTCAAACGCGCGTACGATCCGACCTTAAAATACCTATCTAGAGGTCAACTCTCTTCAATGCTGTTCATATGAATACTACGCAACTACTCCAGTCCTCCTCTAAGGATGTAGCACATCCTCTGCTTATAACCAAGCTATCCAACATGCAAAAGAAGTTCATTCCCGTCGTCGTCCTGGTATCCTCTATAGATGCCAAGATTATCAACACCCAATAATAGTATCAGCAGTATTATCAATTGTCGTCAGCCCTCCATAATTTTAATATAACCAAAATCCAACAATACACAGGATGATATAAGCATACGTTGCATCAGAGGCTCTAAATTTTATACAGCCTTTAGTTCCTTTACCGACGGCGTTTCCAATCCGTGATAGTAATGTTAATAATGCATATTAACAGCCCTAAAACCCAACGCACATCGATATATATATATAAGTATATCATGATCATGGGCTGTTACTTCTCGTACAGCCCTCTGTTGGTCATATTCGTACAGCCCTTGTGATAGTATGAACTCACTCCATCAAGCTCATAAAATTTACACCTGCTCCACCAAGCTCATAATTCCTATTCACTGCTAATCAGATATCAAATACACTACCACATCGATATAACAATGGCTGGCAAAACGAAAAACACACCTACAAAGAAGAACAACAACAATGTGACAAACCCATACCGCAACAGCTCCTTTGGATTATCCATGAGATTGAAGGGCAGCCCTGTCAAAATGGGACAAGGTGGTCGTCATAACAAAGTGTTTGTAAGTATGAGTATATTATACCAAGTTGCTGGAGTACACTCTCTTGTATACCACACTCACTGAATGTCATATCCCATCTCAATCAAACATAACAGACAAGCAAGACGGCAGTGGATGGTGTATTCGCATCCTACACATTGTCCCCTGACGGCAAAGGGACGGCCTACGTCAAGCCCATGATAACATTCTACAACGAGAATGGCGAAGAGTTGAACCTCATGGAATTATGGGGAGGATGTGTTGGTTTCGGGAAAAGGCGTAACTATAATCCCGAAGACCCACGCGAGGATACTGTATTGCCTGGGAAACCCGGAGTCAATTGGGGTTGGGATATAATGATAAACGTTGCATTATCCGACGAGGATACCCCCACCTCTATTGGTAAAAAGATTGCCCAGCAATTCGAAAAGTTCACCGAGGAGCGGAAGGAGGACTTTGGCAGCAAGCAGCTGTACAAGTTCGGTGCGGACGTCACACCCAAAGACGAGCTCCCACCCCTCTCCCACCTAATGCGGAATGAAGATATTGTTACTCTTTTCCTGTATTTGTTTGGAGACAAAGGGAAAGATGAGTTGTTTAAAAACGAACCACTCCTTGTTAGTTTCTTTGGGGATGCCGACGTGGCACGTGGATTGTTAAACTACCAGGTTTTTGCTTAGGTCGAATGGACGAGGGAACTTGCGGGGGGTGAAATGCCGGGGAATTTTTCTTTGTATCTGTGTCTTAGTTTAGAATTGAACAGGAGGCGTTCTAGTGTTCTAAGTAAACGAAGCAATCAAGTAGCAATGTAAGCTAAAAGTAATAGGGGAGTGTTTAGCCATAATTGCCATGTGGACAATACATATACTTAAATTAATCCCTTATAATGCTTTGAGGACTATTTTCTACTAGTCAAATAACACTTATTCTATTACTGAGTGGCTACTACATCATCTTATTCAGTTTAAACATCTCCTCCGACACCAACATCAAAGCCATCATCTCCATCTCATCTTCTCCTCCTTCTTCTTCATACCTCAATCATCCTCTTGCAAGGTTACACCTCTTACAACATCACCAAAATCAGACAGATACCTTAACACATTCGAAGACGCTTGATGTGAACCATCATCGGGCAATAAGTCCTTTATAAAAACACCCCTTCTCAGGTACTTATCAAAGCGCTTGAACCACATTCTGACAATGGAATTGTGTTTTAGCCTTGGCTCGATTCCAGAAGAACACCACTCATCGATATAAACCGCAATCCCAAGCGGTTGCGACCTACACAATCCCATCTCCCTCACCCTCTCCAGTGCATTTCTGATCAAATGATTTCTTACGTCGATTACCAGACAAACAAAGTGAACATCAGGAGACCAACTTCTCGCCACGATGGGTTGGATGTTACAGCTAAACACATTACCAGCACTAACAAGTTTATCAACTAAGTTTTCCACCCCACTTGAATCACTGGCCCCATAACGGCACTTGAAGCGATAAAGATCCATCTCATTTACAATGGATTCTATATCCCTCTGGGATTCACTGATGATACCAGCAAGGTATGTTCTCACAACAATGTTTTCGACAACCCCGGTTAGTTCTGTACACCCTGCAAATGTCTGGAGCGGTTGAGGGATAGTCCATTCCCTCCCATCAAAACGACTTTTGCAAATATTGAGGTCGAATACATCCAGTGCATCGTACACACACCTCTCACGCCGGACTACAATCAAATCAATATTCACAATATCTTTCTTTGTCCCGAGATGATGATACGGCTGAAAGGGCATGGGGTCATCATCTTTCGTCCATACTTTGATAGATCTGTGATACAGCGGCAATGCATCGTGCCTCCTGAATCTCCTCCCTCTGTTGATTGCATCTGTATAACTATATTTACTATCATCCCGGTTGGTGTAATGTTCAACATGTGATACAATAGGATCTAATCCATCACTGTTGTAAGCAGCACAACAACCTGCAAGCACCTGGCATTCCTCAAGTAGCCACGTTCTTACTTTCGGAGCCTCTCTCTCGTGTACGAAGATGTCGATATCAGAATCCGGCCATGACTTCCCCAGGATAGCTTGGACAATTAAACCCCCACTTCAAATAGACAATCGAGTTAAAATGAATGAGAATTAATCGCTGCTAATGGATTTCACTACCAAACATACACAAACATACCTTAAAACAATTGAACCCCTCGGCGAGTAAGCTGTCATTCCTATAAATGAACGCAAAGGGTCAGAACTGTTGAACCTGGCACGGCCACTTCTCATAACTCTACTAAGATTCTCGTGAAGAGACCCGATCAACAGAGGTCTATACCTGTCCGCACAATTCGGGTAAGACATGCTCAGATTAAACACATCTCTAGGGAGCAGATACCCAACAACATGCTTTAATGCATCTCCGGGTAAAATGTTTAAATCCATACTTCAAGCATATAACGTTTTATGGCAGTAACGATTGTGGTGACTCTCTTTACATGTTTGTGATGAACATGTTCAACCAGCCAAAAAGCCCTCACTCAACGCATGGAACAAATATCCATTTTAAACTGGTGTCCTACATCATCAAGCAGATGATAATAGTATTATTATATTACAATAATACTAGAGAGATTCCTACATCTCTAGAGAGTTACTGCAATCACAATCATCACGATTGGGTATCCGCTGCCTTGGGGTTCAAGACATCGTAAGGTTTGAGGGAGTAAGTACAGGTACACCCCTTCATACAAAGGAAATCAAAGAGAAGCGACAGGAAGCTAATTTAGAATAGATACCATGATACGTACCTAAGTAAGAGTTAGTACCAAAGGATTATTTACCTCAAATTTACATGTTTAATAGGTATGGTATGATATCATCTCTCTCTAGAGAGAGGTGGTAGGAATAACACACTCCAAGATAAAGATTTGTAAACTCCAATTATTGCAATATACCATCAATAGTCTTATAATTCTTCTTCCATAACACGATCGAAATCATCATTGTGCCAAATATCCTGATTGTAAAAAATAAAATGCGCACATGTTTGAAGATGGAATTCCCCAAACTCCTCCAACGCCATTAGATAATCATCAATACTTTGCTCCAAAGGGACCGTGAATCCTTTACCCCAAGCAAATTCCATGAATTTGTTATATGTAGTGTTGCTATATTCATTAAGGCTGACAATATCGCTAATGTGATGGTTTGCTAGAGATTCTAGTTCTGCAGCGGATGAATCATGGTCGACACAAGACATGACAATATCAACAAGGGAATTGAGCGAGTCTGTTGGTAAATCATATCGATCAAACAACGCGTGTGTAAAGACACAGGCCACCAATTTACTCTGCTGATCTTCAATGTACTGCTCTCTCTGTAGATTACAACCTTCGTGCATGATGTCAAAATTTTATGAGTTGATGATAAACGATGTTAATATAATGTGTCGGGGTATACAACGTCAACCCACAGGCTATAAAGGAAACTCCAGGTATCAGGAGAGGACACAACAACACTATAGGAGATCAGGTTTATATTAACCACAGCTAGGGCTGTTATCATTTTGTAAAGCCCTTGTTTATTGTTCCATACCTACAGCCCTCAACCCAACGCATGGGTAATGCAGTATCACATGAGAGGACTATGATGCTGCGGACAGTTCATAAAGTATCATTTACACTCATTTGTACAACAGAGCAGGATGAGTAGTTATTCGAAGACGAGTTGAAAACACATGACTCTATTGTATATCCTGATCATCTTCCAGCTGCCAATAATGTTAGACATTGGTTCTAAAATCGAGTGTGGTGGAGGCGGTGTGTCGAAAACGCTAATGAAAGAGACAATGGTGCACGAGTCCAAGAATAAACACACCACTAAGCACAAAGTCGATACACCGAAAAAGAGGAAAAGCCGTGATATGAATCAAGATAACACGGGGAAAAAGAGGAACCAAGCTGCCGAGACCCATGATATGAGTAAACCCCCGAGATCATTTAGGGTAATTGCATATCCAACGTGTTGGTGTTCGGGAAGTGCTTTTGACAGGAAGGCTCTTGTTAGAGACAACGATACAAAGGAGGAGCCACTGGGTTTGTGGGCTGAAGGGTGTGTTGAACCTGAATGGTTAGATTCAATAACTGGATCGGATGTGATCGTTCCTGGCCACTGGGTAAATTCAACATCTGAAACTCAGAGAGGGTTTATCACAAACTATCGCGGTAACCTCTTTACAATTTACTTCCTATCACTAGACACCTGGTGCGCCATATCATACCACGACCTAAAGAAAGTATTGGATTACAGCCAGTTCAACATTACACCCCAACTTCTGCCATCTTACATCCCAGCGGTCCTCAGATTAGGGTAAAGGAATGAGCATATAATGAGGGGCTGTTCATAACTTAGCGCTGTAGTTGTCCACTAATAATTCAATCAACATAGCATTATCTAAAGAGGCGGGTCCTTACTAAAGCCAGATCTCGTGAAAACTGCCCGCCAGGAACTGGCCTTCTCGTTTATATATCATTATCAATATCTTCAATTCGTTGGTTGTTGATATTGTATTATGATACGTTTGTATTGTTCATCCATCTCTTATTTGTATTACATAGACAGCTGTAGTATTGTATTCGCTGCCAAATGGGAACCCCAGAAAAGTTCATTTTTTCAGCGATATCGTATCGTATCGTAGTATCGTAAGAGGAAGTGTTTTATTTTATTCCACTTGTAAGCGAATTCTTCACATGCACATGATCCGTTGAACATGATAGTATTGTAATTAGAGTGGAGTAGACGGCTTGTGGTAACCCATACCACGATGCTGTACTTACCAGCAATATTCTGAACAATCGAATGTAACAAAAAGGGGGGGGGGGGGGGG
>Ga0209666_1002335_pt1 | contig 14201 bp, 13 predicted proteins | sample SaaInlV_125m_DNA_FD_184679 | JGI IMG/M metagenome (GOLD analysis project Ga0209666, IMG submission 184679) | Marine microbial communities from expanding oxygen minimum zones in the Saanich Inlet - Saanich Inlet SI037_S3LV_10m_DNA (SPAdes)... | ecosystem: Environmental > Aquatic > Marine >...
ATAGACTGCAATTCTTTTTATGTTTCTTGTGAGAGATTATTTAATCCTAAGATAAACAATAAACCTGTTGTTGTATTGTCTAATAACGATGGCTGCGTAATTTCAAGATCAACAGAAGCAAAAAGACTTGGAATTAAAATGGGGGAACCTTATTTTAAAGTTAAAGAGCTTGTTAAAAAAAATAAAGTTCATATTTTTTCTTCTAATTATGCATTGTATGGAGATTTATCTAGAAGAGTAATGAAAACATTAAAATCTTTTTCAGATAAAATAGAAATTTATTCAATAGATGAAGCATTTGTAGATCTATCTCATATAAAAGAAGAAGAGGTAGAAAATTATGGAAAAGAGATAAGAGAAAGAATTTTAAAATGGACTGGAATTCCAACTAGTGTCGGTATTGCAAGTACAAAAACTTTAAGCAAAGTTGCAAATCACATAGCAAAAAAAAATAAAACAGGAGTTGTATACTTGCATAAAGATGTTGATGCCCATCTTAAAAATTTTTATGTTTCTGATATTTGGGGAGTAGGGAAACAGTTATCAAAATTATATGAAAAAAATGGAATAAGCACTGCATACCAATTAAAAAATATTTCTAATAGTTGGGTTAAAAAAAACACAAATGTTTTAGGAGCAAGAACAGTAATGGAACTTAGAGGAATTCCTTGCGTTGATTTTGAAACAGAAGAAGCTAAAAGAAAAAGTTGCTGTGTTTCAAGGTCATTTGGAAAAAAAGTAGAAAGCTTAAATAAGTTAAAAGAGTCAATAACAACTCACTGTTTAAATGCAGCTGAAAAAATTAGAAATGATGAACAAACAACAAAATCAATTACGGTTTACGTAAGAACTAGTCCTTTTGATAAAAATAGAAAATATTATTCAAACTCAATAACTATAGATCTACCAGTATCTACAAATAATAGTTTAGAGTTAGTAAAGACAGCTATAAATGGTTTAACTAAAATATATAAATATGGATATTTTTATCAAAAAGCTGGAATTATTTTATCGAAACTAAGAGAGGCTAGCGAAAATGAATTTAATTTATTAGCACCAATTATGGAAAAAAAATCAAAAACATTAATGCAAGCGATAGATCTTACAAACGCTAAGTATGGGAGAAATGCAATAAGTATAGCTCAAGCAGGAATAAATAATGATTGGAAAATGAAAAGAGAGCATTCCTCAAAAATAGACACAGCTTCATTTGACTTCCTGCCAGAAATTAGTGTATAAAATAAATATGGGGTGTCTGAAAGACTGAGATTATACCCAAAGAACCTGACCGGTAATTCAGTAAGGGAAATATGGAAACATACACATCAATACAAACATCTTTAACTACGGTAGTAATTGTTGGTCTATTCTTTATAGGTTTAGGGTATTTAAATTCAAAAAAAATCACAGATAACAAAAGTTACATAGTTGGAAATAGAAGCGAAAACACATTCTCACTTACGGCTAGTCTTACTGCATCAGCGCTTGGAGCCTGGATATTATTTGGCCCAGCTTCAGCTGCGACCTGGGGTGGAATAGGAGCTGTTATTGGATATTCCTTAGGAACAGCTGCACCAATGCTATTCTTGTATAATTTTGGGCCGAAAATAAGAAAAGAATTTCCAAAAGGCCTATCATTGACCGAATTCATTAAAAAGAGATTTAGCATAGGAATACTTAAAATATGTTTATTTTTAATATTATTTTATCTAACAATATTTTTAATAGCTGAGGTAACAGCGATAGCCTCATTATTAAACTTTATTTCACAAGTACCATTATGGATTACTGCAGGTGTCACTTTAATCATATGCCTGCTTTATATATTAAGAGGTGGTTTTGCTCTTTCAATTATTACAGACAAATATCAATTTACTTTTATAGTATTAATTATATTAGCATCATTATTAATAATTTTATCAAATATAGATTTATCAAGTTTTGAAATAATAAAAAAAAACTCACCAAATCTAATTGATAAAAATTATTTACCCAATTATACAGCAGGATTAACTTTTTTTATTGCCGTTGCAGCAACTAACTTATTTCATCAGGGAAATTGGCAAAGAGTTTTTTCAGCTAAAAATAATTCTATCCTTAAATCTAGTTTAATTTATTCATCAATTATTATTTTTTTTATTGTTTTCTGGATGGGGTACTCAGGGCTTTTATCATATTCATTTAACCCTAAAGTAATTCCTGATCTTGCATTCTTTGATTTAATATTGAATGAAAAAAATTCTTTAATAATTATTGGAATTTTAATACTGGCTATGTCATTAACATTGAGCACTATTGATACATTAATTAATGCTATTTCAAGTTTGATAATAGTAAATGGAAATCAAATTAATAAAAATTTAAGTGGAAAAAAAGTAAAAGACCAAGCAAATATAATAATTTTATTGTTAAGCGTATTGGTATTTGTTCTTGCATCAAAAGGTTATAGCATTTTATATTTATTTCTTTTAGCTGATTTATTATGTTGTGCGGCAGTAATAACAATTTTTTATGGTTTTTTTAACAAAAAGATTAGTTCTAAACTCGCAGCTTATTCGATTATTTGTGGACTAATATCTGGCTTATTATTTTTTCCTAGTCAAAATTTTCAGAGCAGTATCTTAGTTGGAAATTTAATTTCTATAGAAAATTTTTCTATTTTGATTAAAACAAACTTACTTTTTATTTCATTTGCTATATCTTTAATTGTGCCTTTTTTAATAATATTTACTTATTCTTTACGTAATTCATTTAAATAAATTATTACAGCTATCCAAATAAATATAAACGAAATTAATTTATCTAAAATTAAAGGTTCATTAAAATAAAATAATCCTAAGAAAAATTGTGCAGTAGGAGTTAAGAAAAAAATCATACTAGCTGGACCAATACCAATAAGACCAAATCCTTTTGTGTACCAAAAAAGTGGGATTAATGTCATTAGCCCAGCCCAGAATAAATAAAAAGATAAAACAGGTTCACTAGTAGAGAAAATATTCGAGTTATGCTTAACCAAAAAAAAGAAAAGATATATGGCAATTGGAGAAATTAATAAAGTTTCTACTAATAATCCTATATCTGAAGAAACTTTAACTTTTTTTCTAATTAATCCATATAAACTAAATGTGACTGCTACGGTAATTCCAATCCATGGAACTTCACCTAATTTTATCAATAAGTAAATTAATGCAATAATTACTAGCAAAACTGAAATAACCTGATTTTTATTATAATTTTCTTTTAAAAAAATAATGCCAAAAAAAACACTTAATATAGGAAAAATATAATAACCCAGGGCTCCATCTAAAAGATTGTTAGTTTGAACTGCGTATAACCAGGTAAGCCAATTTATTGAGATTAAAAGTCCTGTGATTAATAATATAAAGATATTAATTTTTTTCTTCATTATTTTATAAAATTCATTCCATTTAGAAAAATAGGTAGTAGTAATAAGCAATAATAAAGCAGTCCAAATAGTTCTATGTATTGTCAATTCTAATGCCGAGGCAAAAGATACAAATTTAAAATATAGTACGCCTATTACACCCCACCAAAGAGAGGCACCAATTGTAAATAATGAACCTTTAAATAAACTTTTCTTCATTTGACCATTTTTTTGATTGATTTATAAGATAATTAAAGAATAATTAGTACTAAAATAGCTAGTTAAATTGGAAGAGTGGGTGAGCGGTTGAAACCAGTTGGTTGCTAACTAACCGTACGAGTAACATCGTACCGAGAGTTCGAATCTCTCCTCTTCCGCCAATATATTTTTTATGGATAAAATTATAAACAAATTAATTTCTAATGGATTTGTAAAAGGCGAACAAAAAATAATTGACATAAAAGATCTTGAGGAATTAACGAAAATAATTCTATTATTAAGATCTCAACAAATTGAAAAAGGAGAAAAATCTCCATTTTTAAAATTAGTTGGCAGCAGTGACAGATTAGATATTTTGTTAGAAAAAATTATTTCTAATAAATATGTTAAAGAAAACCTAAAACAAATTTTAGGAGAAAGATATTTATTAATGTCTCCAAGCGCACGATTTTCTGATGAGGGAGACTCTGGTTTAGAAATCCATCAAGATGCTGTTGGAGAAACCGGTCTTTTATTTTTACTGACTGACCAAAAAGAAGGTCAGACAGTAATGGTTAAAGCATCTCATAGATTTCCAGGACGAATTTCTAATATTTTAAGCTGGGGAAGTAAAAAATTAATCAACATAATTTCATCATTGTATTTTAGTATAACTGGTAACGCAGGTGATCACTATTATTGGTTTCATAAAACTTGGCACGGAAGAAAACCCAACACAATCAATGGTGAGTCAAGCATCACACTATTTTTCCCTTTTTTTCCATTTGCAGCCAATAGATTTGATATAGCTGAAAAAAATCAATCATCAATATTAAAAACAAGAAACCAATACTTAAAAAATATAATGTCTCAAAAAATACCATATAATGATAAAGTACTTGAAATTCCTATTTGTCTAAAAATTGAAAAATTTGATATAAAGGCTTTATTAAATATTAATTTTATTATCTTTCTATTAAAAATCTCAATTTTAGAAGTCCTTTTTTCTCCTGTTAGGATATTAAGATTGTTGAGAAAAATAAAATTTTAAATTAGTTAAAAAAGTTGTCTATTTTGACAGGTTCTTTACTTAACATATATTTGTATACATTTATATTTTCTAAAACTCTTTGAACGTAGTTTCTTGTTTCTTTAAATCTAATTAATTCAATCCAATTAACGTATGACAGTTGACCTTTTGATGGATCGCCATTTATTCTTCTCCAAGTTTTAACTCTATTGGGACCCGCATTATAAGCAGCTATGGCAAACGGATAAACCCCATTATAATTTTCCATTAATGAATTAAAATAGTAAGAACCTAATTTAATATTGTATTCTGGGTCTTTAGTTAAACGACTTATGCTGTAAGGAAGTTTTGCTTGTTTAGCTACTATTTTTGCTGTGTATTTCATTAATTGCATCATTCCTCTTGCACCAGCCCAGCTATTTGCTCTTCTATCGAATTCACTTTCTTGACGAATTATTGCAAGAACAACTTCTTGATTTGGCATTGTTTTATTATTGATTATTTTAGGTGTATTAATTATTGGATAATTGTACCTGTTATAGAACCTCTTTTCATATGAAGCTTGTTTAGAAATTTGTATGGCAAAATCGTATCTTCCTACATCTGTAGCTAATTTAGCTGCTAAAACTTCACTACCTTTTTCAATATCTAAAGTTGCTAAATATTTTATAATATCTTTTGCAAGTTGAGAGGCGTCAAGTTCAGTAAGCAAAATAACATGATTAATAAGACTGTTTTTTCTAAATTTTTTCTCATAATCTTCACTAAAATTGGACTCATCAATTAATTCAAAGTTTTCACCTGGTTTAATTTCATTGAATGAAAGTTGACCGTAATAAGTCATTGGAAATTTAGCTGCTTCGTTGAAATATTTGTATGATAAATCTCTATCACCTAATTTTTTATACGTAATACCTAGCCAATAGGCTCCTCTAGCTAAACTTATTGGGTAGCCAACATTATTATAAAAATTTTGAAAATGGTTTATTGCGTACTCTGGTGATTTTAAAAAAGTTAATGCGATCCAGCCAGACAGCCATTCTGCCTCAGCAAATTCTGGTCCAACTGATAGAGCGTGTTCACTTGCAATTTTGTAAGCTGTTTTGTAACGTTTTTTGTAAATTAAAGCTCTAGCAACACTTTTTCTTTGCTCCCACCATTTGTCAGGCCTAACCATTTGTGCTTCAGTTCTATTTGAATTTTTGTATAAAATTTCTAAAGATCCTTCTAATCTACCTCTTCTATTTCTCCATCTTAAGCGATCATATTCTAATCCTGTGTCAGATTTTAAGTGATTAGGCACTTTAGATATAGCATTGTCCACTCCATACGAATTACTCATTAAAATTTGCCTAGCATTATATAATGCCCTCTCATCTCCTGGTAAGTATTTTAGCATTCTTTTTAAATCCCAATATTTTCTCTCCCAAGCTAAATGATCTGCTCTTTTAATATGATCCTCTAAAGTTAAAAACTTTTTGAATTTAGCTCTATAGTAACCTAGATCATTTTTTGGTATTTCGGCTGTTATCCATCCTTCTTTAATTATTTTTTTTACCTTATCCATTTTTTTTTGTTCTAAATAAGCTTCAGCTAATTTGATTTTACCAATCCCGCCAAGTGGTGGATGACGATCAAACCAATTAATTATAGATGTTGGTGAGTTATTTTTTAAATATATTTTTTTTTCAGCTAAATATTTAATTCTATTTATACGAGGATATGTTTCGTGTTGTTCAATAAAATTTTTATAATCACTAAATGTTGCTGAATTTTGAGTAGTTTTTAAATGCATCCATGTAATAAGAGTTCTAAATTCATTATTCTTCACTTTTCTTGCACTTTTTAATGCACTATTCCATTTTCTAGCTTTAATAAATTTGATAGTTTCTTTTGCCTTTTCAAAATCTTTTTGGTTTAAAATAGATGATTTTTCGATTTCTTTAGTTTGAACTTTATAAGTTATTGGTTTTTTTTGAGGTAGGATAAATTCATTTTTTGTGATTACATTTATTTTTTTTTTTAAATTTTGTTTTTTGGTTTCTGGTTCATTTTTTTTCCTCTCGGATTTATCTATTTTGGCTGTTTCTATTTTTTTAGGGTCCGTTTGAGTTATTGGTTTTTTTTGAGGTAAATTATTTGATTTTTCAAAAGTTGGAATTTTTTCAATTTTTTTAAAAACAGAGGGTTTTTTTTTAGGAAAAAGAAACTGGCCTTCTGAATAACTGTGACTTGTAGTTAAAAAAAACACTAATAATACTAGACTAATTAATTTATTGATCATAAGTTAAGAAATATTTATCTTATATTGTTTTATGCTTAAAGGATCAATTGTAGCTTTAATAACACCTTTTATGGACGACAGTCTTGATGAAGAAAACTATATCAAATTAATAGATTATCATCTTAAAAATGGCTCTAATGGAATTGTACCGGGTGGCACTACCGGTGAATCACCGACTTTATCCCATAAAGAACACAAAAAAATTATTGAAATTTCTGTTAAGGAATGTAATTCAAAAATTCCAGTAATAGCTGGGACAGGATCAAATTCAACAGAAGAGGCTATTGAATTGTCCAAATTTGCCGAGAAGGCCGGCACTGATGCCTTGCTGATAGTTACACCCTATTATAATAAACCGACTCAAGAAGGATTATATCAACATTATAAAAAAATAAATGACAGTGTTGGAATACCAATTTTGATTTATAATATACCTTCCCGTTCAGTAATTGATATGTCGGTTGATACGATGACAAAGTTATTTGAGTTAAAAAATATTGTTGGAGTAAAAGATGCTACAGGTGATTTGAAGAGAGTTGAACTTCAAAAAAAATCAATGGGAAATGAATTCATTCAGCTGACTGGTAACGATGATAATGCTTTAGAATTTAATAAACTTGGTGGTGTAGGCGCTATTGGTGTAACAGCAAATATTGCTGCAAAACTATCGTCTGAGTTTCAAAAAGCATGTGTAAATGATATGAATAAAGCTGTTGAATTAAATAAAATTCTTCAACCATTACACGCAGCCATGTTTATTGAAAGCAATCCTTCCCCAGTAAAGTTTGCAGCTTCATTATTAAATATGTGCCAGTCAAATGTAAGACTCCCCCTTGTAGAAGTGCAAGATGAGTCAAAACAAAAAATTATTCAAGCTCTTAAAGTAGCAAAAATGCTTTAATGAAAGATAAAATAGTTTCTGGTCAAAAAATTATTTGTTTGAATCGAAAAGCTAGTTTTAATTATTTTTTTATTGAATTATTAGAAGCAGGTATTTCACTTAAAGGTTCCGAAGTAAAATCCCTTCGTGATGGCAAAGGTAGTATAGCAGATTCATATGCAATAGATAATAACGGAGAACTTTTTTTAATTAACTCTCATATTCCATTATATAAACAATCATCATATAATAATCATAACCCCAAGGAAGATAGAAAACTTTTATTAAATAGAAAAGAAATCAACAAACTAATAGGAAGGATTAATCAAGAAGGACTAACATTAATACCAACAAAACTTTATTTTATTAAAGGTAAAGTGAAAGTAGAAATTGCAGTAGCAAAAGGAAAAAAACTTTATGATAAAAGACAAATTAAAAAGACACGAGACTGGAATAAAGAAAAAGCAAGATTATTGAGCAAGAATAATAAATGATTCATTTAAATATTGGTTCAAATCTTGACTCAAAATTTGGAAATAGATTTCAGAATATTTCAATTGCAGTAAATTTATTAATCAATTCTAAGTTAACGATAAATAAAATATCAAGTTTTTATGAAACCCCATCATATCCTAATAGAAAACAACCTTATTTTTTAAATTTAGGTGTTCTTGCAAAATACGATTATGATGAAAAAATATTAATTAACGAAATAAATTCTATCGAAAAAAAACTTGGCAGAATTAAATTAAAAAAAAATGACCCTAGAACATGTGATATTGATATTATTGACTTTAATGGCTTAATTATTAATAAGAATAATTTGAAAATTCCTCACGAGAGATCACATTTAAGAAATTTTGTTCTTTATCCAATTTTAGAAATAGATCCTCAATGGGTTCACCCGATAAAAAGGCAAAATGTTAAAGATTTAATCAATAATTTGGATCAGAAATCTAGGATTGAGATTACAAGATTGGATAAAAATGTTAATATCAAATTATGATAAATAACATTGATCTTATTAATCAAATAAAATCCTATAATAAATTTTTAAATTCAGAGTCTTTAAACAAAGCTTATAATTTTGCTTTAGAGGCACACCAAAATCAAAAAAGAGATGAGGGAGTCCCATACATTATTCATCCTGTTGCTGTAGCAAAAATTTTAACTGATTTAAAATTAGATAGTGCGACAATCACTACTGGATTGCTACATGATACGATTGAAGATACTAAAGTTACATATGAGAGCGTTAAAAAAGAATTTGGCGAGGAAGTAGCGAATTTAGTTGATGGAGTAACGAAAATATCAGAATTAGAAACAAAAGCTTCAGTTGATTCTAAGGCTGAAAATTTTAGAAAATTAATTTTAGCAACATCAAAAGATATAAGAGTTTTACTAGTTAAACTTGCTGACAGGCTCCATAACATGAGAACTATTCAATTTGTAAAAAATAAAGATAAAAAAATTCGAAAAGCAAAAGAAACGATGGAAATTTATGCCCCTCTTGCAGATAGAATGGGTATGAATAGAATTAGAGATGAACTAGAAGATTTATCTTTTTCAGTTTTAAATAAACCAGCAAGAGATCTGATTTTAGAAAGATTAAATTTTATAAAAAATAATAGAAAGGATACTTTTAAATCTATTTCTTTAGAACTAATTCAACTTTTAAAAGAAAATGGAATAGATGCAACAATCACTGGTAGAGAAAAAACTCCTTTTTCAATTTGGAGAAAAATACAAAATAAAAAAATCTCCTTAGAACAGCTAACAGATATAATTGGTTTTAGAATTATTGTTAAAAATATTGGTGATTGTTATAAAACATTAGGAGTTTTTCATAGTAAGTTTTCAACAATTCCCGGAAAATTTAAAGATTATATTTCCACACCAAAAATTAATAAATATAAATCTATACACACTTCAATTATTGGTCCAAAAAAAAATAGAATAGAAATACAAGTTAGAACTTTTGAAATGCATGAGTTCGCTGAAAGAGGTATAGCATCACATTGGAAATATAAATCCTCTGAAAAATTTTCTGATCTGTCATGGAAAGAATATGACTGGTTACGTGACTTGGTTGAAATTATTGAAACGGGAAATAGCCCAGAACATTATTACGAGTTTACTAAACTTCAAATGTTTCAAGAAAATGTTTTTTGCTTCACACCAAAAGGAGCAGTAATAAAATTACCTATGCATGCAACACCAATAGACTTTGCATATGCCGTTCACACAAAAATAGGTGATAGTGCAATTGGTTGTTCAGTTAATGGAACAGAAAAGACTCTTCAAAGTATTTTGAAAAATGGAGATATCATAAGAATAGTAACATCAAAAAATGCTTCACCTTCATTACACTGGTTAAGTTCGGCAAAAACAGGTAAGGCTAGAGCAGCAATAAGAAGATACTGGCAAGATAAATCTCTTGAAAACACTAAAATTACAGAAAAAAGTTATTCTAGTACAATTGAAGTCGATTTGCCTCATAAGCCAGGAGCTTTAGGTAATATTTGTCATTTGATTGGATTAAATAAAGGCAATATAATTAATGTTGAATTAGTAGAAAGAAAAGATGGTTACTATAAGTTTTCTTTAGATCTTCAAATTAAAGATTTAAAAAATTTCACTAACTTGATAAGTCAAATCAAACAAAGTAATTTAAATTTTAAAATAATTAGACATAAACAGAAAAAAAATGCTTTCATTAGAAGAATCTTTGAAAATTTTAAAAGAAACTAAAGCTTTACTAGAGGGACACTTTATACTTTCTTCAGGGCTACACAGCCCTAAATATGTTCAGTGTGCTCAACTAATGAGCAAACCATATAAAGCTAATAAGTTATGTAAGTCATTAGCAGAAAAAATTAAAAAAGAAATTCCAGATTTCAATCTGATATTGTCCCCAGCTATGGGTGGCATTATAATAGGGTATGAAATAGGAAAAATTTTAAAAAAAGAAACAATTTTTTCTGAGAGAGTGAATGGTGTTTTTCAATTACGAAGAGATTTTAAAATAAAAAAAAACTCAAAAGTTTTAATTATAGAAGATGTTATAACTACCGGTAAATCTAGTCTTGAATGCTCAAAATTAGTTACATCCAATAAAGGATCTATTGTTGGTTATGCTTGCTTGATTAACAGATCAGAAGGTAAATCTGATATTAAAAATAAAATTATTTCTCAAGTTGAATTAAAAATACCAACATTCTCTAAAGAAAATTTACCGAAAGATCTTTCTTTACTTGCCCCAGTAAAACCTGGAAGTAGAAATCTTTAATGAAAAAAATTAGGCTTGGTGTAAATATTGATCATGTTGCAACTGTTAGAAATGCGAGAGGGGAATTATATCCAAGTCCGTTAAGAGCAGCATTATTAGCACAAAAAAACGGAGCAGACTCTGTGACAATACATTTACGAGAAGACAGAAGGCATATAAATGAATTAGACTTAAAAAAAATAAAATCAAAATTAAAAATACCTTTAAATCTTGAGATAGCAGCAACTAAAGAAATGCAAAATATAGCTATAAGAAGTAGACCTTCTTTTATATGTATTGTTCCAGAAAAAAGGAAGGAAATTACAACTGAAGGCGGCTTGAATTTAAATTATAATAAAAATTTTCTTAAAAAGATTATTTCAAAATTAAAAAAAAATAAATCAAGAGTAAGCTTATTTATTGAACCTAATTTAAATGATGTAAATGAGTCTAAAAAATTAAACATAGATTGTATTGAAATTCACACTGGTAAATTATGTAACTTAATTAATAAAAATAAAAATTTTAAAAATGAATTAGATAAAATTAAAAAAGCAGTTAAATTGGGCAATCAACTAGGCTTAGAAGTGCATGCCGGACATGGCTTAACATTTAAATCTGCAAAAATTTTATCCAAAATAAATGGTATACATGAGTTTAACATTGGTCATTTTTTAATAGGTGAGGCTATATTTGTTGGGTTATCAAGTTCAATAAAATCTTTTAAAAAAATTTTAAAATCATGAAAATATATGGAATTGGAACAGATATTGTTAGTGTTGACAGAATAAGAATATTACAAAAAAAAAAGAATTTTTTAAAAAAGTTATTTTGTAAAGATGAAATCTTAAAATGTGATAAATTAATTAATTCTGACAATTGTTATGCGAAAAGGTTTGCTGCCAAAGAAGCCTTTGCAAAAGCATTAGGGACAGGTATTTCTAATGGAATAAATTTTAATGAAATTATTGTTATGAATAAAAAAAATGGTAAACCATTCATAAAACTGAAAGGAAAAACAATGAAAATAATTAAAAAGAAATTTAAAAAAATCCTCAAAATTGATTTATCTCTTTCTGATGAAAAAAAATATGCAATTGCATTTGTAACTATTTCCTTATGAATAAAAAAAAATTAACTAAAGTAATTTATGAAAATATTAAAACTTTATTAGGGGCGTTAATAATTGCTATTCTAATAAGGTCATTGCTATATCAACCTTTCTACATCCCATCCTCTTCGATGGAACCTACATTATTAATTGGAGACAGGATTTTTGTATCTAAATATATTTATGGATATAGTAAACACTCTTTCCCATTTAGCCCTAATTTAACTAATAATCGTTATTTTTCAAAAATACCTTCAAGAGGTGATTTAGTAGTATTTAAAACTCCAGCAGACAATAGAACTGATTATATAAAAAGATTAATAGGACTACCCGGAGACACAATTCAATTTATTGATGGAAATTTGTATATTAATGAAAAAAAAATAAACAGAGTAAGATCTAAAAATTTTTTAAAAATCAGGTGCGGTGAATTTAATTTGGAAACAAATGCTTTTATCGAAACACTTCCAAACGGTATCAAACACTCTGTAGTATATAAAAAGAATGGAACATTAAAAAATACTAAAAAATATAAAGTCCCTGAAAAAAAATATTTTTTAATGGGCGACAACAGAGATTGTTCAAAAGATAGCAGATATCTTGATAGTGTCGGCTATGTAGATGATCTTAATTTAGTAGGGAAAGCTGAACTTATTTTTTTCTCAAACGACACCAATAAAAGTAATTTAATAAAATTTTGGAGCCTTCATAAATCATTCAGGTTAGAAAGATTATTTAAAAGTTTATAATGCCTGAAAAAATAAAAAATTTAGAAAAGATTATTAAATATTCTTTTAAAGATAATTATTTACTTATTAAATCTTTAACACATAAAAGTTTCGATAGTACCAACAATAATGAAAAATTAGAATTTTTAGGAGATAGGGTACTTGGACTCATTATTTCTCAAAAACTTTTAGAAAAATTTCCATATGAAAAAGAAGGTATTATTGATAAAAAATTTGCCAATTTAGTTAATAAAAAGACCTGCACATTAATTGCTAAAAAAATTAACTTAAAAAAATTTTTATTTTTAGGTTCATCTAATAAAAATCTTGAAAGATCTGAGAATAAAATAATTAGTGATTGTTTAGAAGCAATAGTCGGTGCCATTTATTTAGATGGAGGTTTAAAAGCTTCTCAAAAATTTATTCTAAATTTTTGGGACTTTTATTTAGATAAATCGGTAATAACTTTAGTTGACCCAAAAACACAACTACAAGAATATAGTTTAAAAAATTTCAAAGTGCTACCTACATATAATTTTCACAAAAAAATAGGTCCTCAACATAAACCTATATTTAAAACTGATGTACAAATACCGAACTCTAAAAAAGTTTTTGGATCAGGTGCTTCTAAAAAAAAAGCACAGCAGAATGCTGCTGCTAAACTAATAAATTTTTTAAAAATATGAACTGGGAAGATAATTGCTATTTATTATCAAAAAGAAAATTTAGAGAAAATGCGAATATAATAAACATTTTTACTAAAAAAAAAGGTAAAATTGATGGCATTGTTTACGGTGGTGACTCCAGAAAAATAAGAAATTATCTTCAAATTTCAAATAAACTATTCGTATCATATATTTCAAAGAGTGAAAATAAAATAGGATATTTTAAAACTGAATTAGTAAAACCAATTTCACCAAAATATTTTAATGATAAAGAAAAAACTTCTGCTTTAATATCAATTTGTTCTTTATTGAATATTTTATTACCTGAAGCACAACCTAATCAAAAAATTTATAATTCATTTGAAAGTTTAGTAAATTCTTTAAATTTTGATAATTGGATAATTTTATATATCTTTTTTGAGTTAAATCTTATTAAAGAACTTGGTTATGATACAAATTTAGGTGAACTTAGTAATTCAAATAATAGTTTAAAAATTAAAAAAATTAATATCGATGGATATAATTATGAAGTGCCATCTTTTTTGATTTCAAAAAAGACACCTAAAGAAATATCTAAAAATTTAATAAGAAAGTCATTATATTTTACAAGAAATATAATTCTAAATAAATTTTTTATTCCAAATGATCTTAT
>Ga0209666_1002337_pt1 | contig 14190 bp, 10 predicted proteins | sample SaaInlV_125m_DNA_FD_184679 | JGI IMG/M metagenome (GOLD analysis project Ga0209666, IMG submission 184679) | Marine microbial communities from expanding oxygen minimum zones in the Saanich Inlet - Saanich Inlet SI037_S3LV_10m_DNA (SPAdes)... | ecosystem: Environmental > Aquatic > Marine >...
CACCAGTGCCGACACACCAGTGCCGACACACATCATTGTCGAGACCTCGACGACGCAAGTGATTGGTGCGCTGCCATCCCCGCACACGCCATCCCCGGCGCCGACACACCGGCGCCGACACACCGGCACCGACACACCAGTGCCGACAGAGGAGCGGCTGTTGAATCGCTTGGCTTACTTTGCGCAGGATGGCGTTCTTCGCGACAAATGACTCCCACATCTTGAGCAGTTCCATGGCGATAGGCGACGTGCTTTCCTTGATGCCTTTGGCTCCCCAACCTGTTGTCAACTACGAAGATTTCACGCACACGCAGCAGACTTTGCACCCGCAGACGATCACATCGCCACGAATGCCGATTCCCGTGGATCCCAACTCACAGCAAGCTGTTTCACAGCCGACTTCGCCTTCGCAATTTGCTCTCCCACCAGTAATGGAGGTGTCTACGGGGCTCAGGTCAAAGGAAGCTGTTGCACGGCGTGTCGGAGAGCAATCCGTCCTCTCCGCAGCATCGGCAGTTATGAAGATTGCCGCAACCACAGCGGATGCACCGGAAGCTCAAACGTTCTTCCACCAGCAAGATGTGATTCGGACTATTCTGGAAGCTGGTTATAAGCCAGCTTTAGAAAAACACGGCATTGGGAAGGGTTCGACGAACAAGAAGAGGGACGCTGGCAACGCTGGATTTTTTTGTGAGCGTATTGACGGCAGGAACAAGATTATGGGTTCGCAACGAAAGGAAGTGGACAACCTAGAAGCAGGCTCTTACGGACAGAGGGTTCTTTCGAAGCTTGCCACTGAGCTCTCGGGTTGTTGCAACGGCACGTTCGAGTGGGACAAGTTTAACACCAACTCTTCTCTCAACTTCCAGAAGTTTTTGCTGAGTTCGACTCCTTACAATAATGCGGCAAAGAGTTCGGGGGAATGGGGCAAGCTTGTAAAGTTCTGCATGATGGTAGACAAACACGGCGATAAGGATTGCTCTGGTGCTCCTTCCAAGGCACTGCGAAGCTTTCCTCTCATTTTCAACGGCATTTTCATAAATGGCGAGCAGAAGGTCGTGTCGCCCTTCACAACGATCGAGGAGTTGCAGTCGCACGATCTGGACATTGACAACGACCGCATCTACGAAACGTTCATCAAAGAAATGGCCGTGGAACTGGCAAAGGGCGTGAAGGGTTCAAGCGACATTCATAAGAAGATTAAGAACATTGAGAAGGACATGAAAAAGTGCGTCAGGGACATCAAGCAATACACGAAAATGAACACGGTTACCGAGATGTGGAATAAATGGGTGTCCTCTAGCAACACGATCAACAGTGAAGAACAACGTAAAGAAGATGAGATCGTTCCCGATAACACGGTCGTCAACTCGGACGCGACCGACGCGGAAGAAGCGGATGACGCGGAAGAGGAGTACGACGAACCAAAGGACTTAAACGAATCGGCGGCAGGTTTCTTAATCGATCAGGATTGGTGACGTTAAACTCGTTCAGCAAATCAACAAAAAAACTTAGTAAAATGTGTGTACTTGCCATGTCACAGACTTTGATTAAATATAGGGGGTTCGGTCACGAGTGTGTCCATCGCTCTGCATCTTAATCTACTTTTTGTCGTCACCTTTCTCGCTCTTTCGCGAGATCATCACTTCCCAAACTCCCTTTTCGGAAGGATGCTTGCGCTGAACGTTGTGTGCCAGCAGGAGAGCCTTTGATCTGTCTAGCGAATACTTGTGTTTCTTGTCAGAAATGTGTTCAAGCGCAACAAATTCCCAGTCGCTTTCCGAATCCACGTTTTCGATCACCCAGCTTTTCCCTTTGTGAGTAGCAACGAGTATAATTGACATGCTTTCGCTATCTGGTATTCTTATTTTACGGGAGTGTAAATTAGCGAAGCCTTATGCCGAATTCCCTTTTTGCCTTCCTGGCAAGCGTCGTATTTGTCTTTCACGACTCTTGGAACCCTAGCTCTTTGCCGTCTTTGAAGGTTTCAGAAGACGGCGCCTTTCTGTCAGAATGGCCTTCTTTGGACGACGAAAGTCCACCTTGTCAGTTTTACAACGCCACTTACCAGTTTTCCGATGGACTGTGCAGCCATTTTGCTATAGCAAGAATGAGCGCATCAACTCAGAAGCAAGCAACTGAACGCGCACTCGCTTGCGCCGCGCATTACGAAACCGATTGCATTCTATCGGCTGAGATCGGCCTTGCTGTTCCAGCAGCATTCGTCTACGATGAAGAAGCTGGTTTGAAAATGGTCATCGCGCCCAAAGTTCTTGCATTGAATGGTACTGCTACGACGAAACGCATTGGGCTTCAAAACCCAGACAGCATCGTGAAAGAAATGTTGTTCAATGAGACGGTGCGTGCTCACTACCTGCTAGGCGGTACTCGTGTGATGGAAGATGAGGTATTCTATGGCAGTTCAGCGTATTGTGTTCAGCTTTTGAGGTTATCGTTTGACTCGCTGTGTTGGAAAGAAATAGATTGACTTGTACGAATGTGTGTAAGCCTAAACTGTAAGACTACGAGAAAACAAAAGTGCCATTTCACAGAACCCGTCAAATCCACCTTTGCTTGCTTGAACTTTCGGAGCGCCGTTGGCTTGAACCTTGTAAACGCACCATGTTTTTGTGGAAGGCACAAGTCCGAGTCTCGTGAAGTGTTCTGAGGGCGGCTTCGCTTCTATGAAGGGAACGGTGATGCGTCCGGCAAAGGCGTCACCCTTTCGTACTTTCTCGGGAGTTTCCGCAAGAATGATTGCGATTCCTGAGAGCACTGCTGCCACTTTGTGTATCTGGTCAGTGTCGCTTTCCCATGAGTATTCGGCTCCCCGCATCGCGGCTTCGTGTGCCGAATTCAGAATATCGGTGTGGTTTCTCGTGGCTTCCAAGTTGGCTTCGCGTGGAAGGAGTAACGTCCGCCTTACGCCCACCACGTTAGATGGAAGCTTAAAGCTAAGTATCATGTCCCGCAATACCGCCTGTCCGGCTTCAGATTCTGCGGCAGAAACCAGTGCTGCAAGCTTTTCTGTTTGTAGACTATTGGCATCGTTGAGCATTCCGACGGTGTCGAGTGTGAGAAATGACAGCGTGTCCTGGGCAACTGGCGCAGCATTTGACATGACAGATCGCATCATGGCGGCCGAACTGCACTTGAAGAAAATTGCCGCAAGCTCTCTGAGGCTAGACATCGCAGCAAACGTGTCACAATACTTTGCTTCACGCAATGCGGCTCGACTCACGCTAGTATCTTGGATATCACAGTTCATATCGAAAGATGCTCCACATTCTTCAGAAAAGGTTATCTGAGCTAAGCTGGTCGACTTCCAAGCCCGTATGACATTTTCGTCGTCTCTTTGGATTCTTTTGGGCTGTTGCTTGGTTATTTTCATTTCCTCGGTAACCTCCTCAAATTCCTCACACATAAGCTCGGAGTTGTCCTCACATAAAACCAGTAGCGAAAAAATCAACGTGGTGGTTGTCTTCAACAGCTCTTGGGTTTCGTGAGTTTCCACTTCTGCGTTCATGCGCTTAGTACAAGAGATTCCAGTACAGAGAAGACACGTTCTTGATGTTGATGTGACCTCAAACCCCCTCTGCAACAGCATGTCGCGTGCTTTTAGCATGGACCGGGTTGCCGATCCATGTTCTGCCACCGAAAGAGATCGCGTAAGCGGTGTTCCGAGACATTTGTGTATTTTAATGCACAAAGCTTCGAGTTTCTCCGATTTACTTCCGCATTCCTGCGCCCCGGTGACGGCGACAGAGTTACTAGATCCACTAGATGACATAAAAAAATAACGTTAGGCCCAACACAACAATGCTACTAACAAGCTTAGCGAGTGGCATTATCTAGGCACTAAACACAGGCCACCAAACCAGCTACGCGTCATTGCCACGTGACCAACCCACTTTGCGCCAATAGGCCATCGGGTCGAGCGTGCCATTGGCAAATAGGATGGGCGTGTCGATGTACCAACGAGCGCGAAAGTCGGTGATGGCGCGCCGCGACTGCGCAAACTTCCAGTCGTCAAAGACTACATAACCACCTACGCTCAGCAGCGGCCACAACCGCTCCAGAGTGGTGGTGATCGACGTGTACAGGTCGCCGTCGACGCGCAGCAGCGCGAGCGCGCGCACGGGGCCCGGCAGGCTGTCATTGAAAAAGCCGGGCAGCAGCCGCGCGCGCCGCCAGCCACGTGCCATGGCACCGTTTTCGTCGCGCAAGCAGTTCTGGAGGTGCGTCGTCACCTTGACCTGTGAGCCATTGAAGAGACCACGAAACCAGTGCGCCTTCCGGTTCTCCTTGAGCACCAGCGAGTCTATCTCGGCACTGATGGACGTGCCCACATTGGGCAGTCCGTCAAAGGAGTCTGCGAGCCACATACTGCGCGATCCGGCGGGACCGTCGCGTGCGAGCATCATCGCGGCCATTGCGATGGCGATGCCACCTTTAAACACGCCTGCCTCTAAAAAGTCGCCCGGTATGCCGTCGCGGAAGATGGCCTCGGCCATCGGCTCGAGCATCGTGGCGCGGCGATAGCAGTCCCACCGGCACGCAGCGTTCATGTCGCCGTTGTAGTTGTCGGTGGGAAACATCGCGCCCTTGCCTATGACGCAGCGCTTGACCGTTTCCACCAGTGTGTACATGCCGGCGTCTTTTTGCACGTCCACTAGATGACATGAAAAATCACGTTAGACCCGACACAACAATGCTACTAACAATCTTAGCGAGTGGCATTATGAAGAGACATTCGCGTGTACCGATTTCCGTGCTTGATGTTGGCGTCGCTGACAAAATGCAATGTTGCAGCGGCAACGGCACAGCCAATGCTCTAGTTCTAATTGTGAACCAGGTTACTAAGGATGGCTGCCTGTGCAAATAAACAGGTTGGAAATGGTATTTCCAAACTGTGTGGGTGGGTTCGTGTTAGGAGCCCTCCATCGGACCTGCACCCATTGAGGAACCCCCCCCTGTGGTGGGATGAATGCCTGCGTAGGCAATGCCATGGCTGCTGCCGGCTGGACTTGATGTACTTGCTGTACCGGTGCAACAGTAAGCACATTTGCAAGCAATGGCTGTGCGTGCTGTAACTGTGGGGGTGGTGCACCGGGTTGTGCACCGGGTTGTGCGCGCGAACTGTTCGCTCCCTGCAGCCTCGAGACAACCTCCAGCTCGGTGATCGGCTCGATAGGGAAACTTCCCGTTTTATCGTCAAGAAACATGCACCCATTTACAATGCGACCGACCTTGCGCCAGCGTCCATCATCCGATTCGAGAGCCTCCATATCGGAATCCATGACAGCCTTTGCGAGTGTGAGTTTGTCCTTGTGTATGAGATCTATGGCGTAGTCAACCGACCCCTTTGCTATAAGATGAACCACCTTTACCGGGAAAGTTTGCCCAATGCGATGCACCCTCTTCTTCGTCTGTATGACCTGCATTGGAGAATACGGACGAGAACCCCAGAAAATGACAGCGTTAGCACCAGGGACAAGGTGAAGACCGGTACCACCTGCGTCGACCGACATTAGCATGACGGTCTTCGGATTTTCCAAGAAGCTTGTGGTAGCATCGCTACGCTTCTTGAGACTAAGACCTCCATGATAAAGGATGACATCGCCGACCTCGGGGCATTCGCGGAAGAGGTATGCTTCAGCAACAACCATCAGAGATGTGTGGCAAACTGCCACCATGACACGTGTGAATCCCTCTGCCTGTAGCTGTAGAATAGTTGATTTAAGAGCACGAAGCGATCCAGTGTTGTCAAGTGAGCACTTATGCACGAGTTCTGGATCTGACTGCACCTCCTTGGCTCCCTTCAAAGCAAGAAGTGGAGAAACCATAAACTGTTGCAGAGTTTGCAGATACGCCATCAATTTTTGCAGGTCCTGCTGTGTTGCCTTCCCCTTTTGCTCAAGGGACATGCGCAATTTTCGAGCTCGCAAAAGAGCCACGTTGTACTGCTCGGCTTGTGTTGGGTCAATGCACGCGTCAAAGTCCCTGTAGTGATCAGTCATCGGTGGAAGGTTGAGGCACGTGTCCTTGACACGGTCGAACAACTCTCGCTGGAACAGCCGAATTGTATCAAAATTCACTTTAGTTTTTTTCTTGTCAGTGAACCAGGTCTTTTCATCTTTGTATCCTGGACCAAGGTGCATGGCAGTTGAGATACCAACCAAATCCAGTGGCTTGTTGAAGATAGGAGTTGCCGTCATTCCCACCACCTTCTTGGCACCCTCAGAGATAATCTCGTGACCTTTAGTCCACCTAGTCAAAGGGTTCCGCATAAAATGCACTTCGTCAATTCCAACGAGGTCGAACTCCGTGGTGAGCAAGGGATGTGTGGCCACGTGCGGTTTGTGATCCCACTGTGACAACCAGTTTCCGTTGTCGTTCTGATGGTGGTGTGGCACATACTCATAACAACTAGAAAAGATTCGACCAATCAGATCCCTCGAGAAGATGAAAAAATCATGCTCTTTCAAGGACTTTGCGGTGACTTGATTCGCTTTATTTGTCATGAGAATGCGACTCTCCGGAATTCGGAGCGTGTTTAAGCAGGCATTCTTCCATTGCTGCAAGCACGAAGCTGGTGCTGATACAATGGTCTTGCGCTTCACTCCCCCCGAAAGTGTGTGCATGGCAGCTACAATTAAGAGGAAGGTAAAGGTTTTGCCGGTACCAGGATCGTGACACATGAGCATGCGACTCTGCTCAGCAGGTAGTGCCCTCTTGGCACACTTACGTTGATGGGCATAGGGCTTGTTTTCGCGAGCGCCATCGCAGCCTCGCATTCGTTTGCGCAAAAGTCCAGTGACATCTGTGCCGTTTACATTGCACACGCCCGTCAATGCCACAGTGAACTTTGCCGTTCTTTCCTCAGACGTGCGCTCTTCGGACGTGCTTTCCGCTTCCGGATTCATGGCCGTATCTTGGGTTGCTACACCGGTAGCTAGTGCCCTTGGGTTCGGCGCCGAACTCGGCGCCGGGTTTAGCGCCGAGCCCGGCGCCGAGCCCGGCGCCGAACCCGGCGCCGAGCCCGGCGCCGAGCCCGGCGCCGAGCCCGGCGCCGGGTTTAGCGCCAATGTCGGCGCCGAGCCCGGCGCCGAGCCCGGCGCCGAGCCCGGCGCCGAATCTGTTACCAACAGCACGGGATTAGTTGCATTAGCTGATACTTCGTACGACAACATCATTTACGTCCTTTGAACCTTTCAGATTGAATTCAAGCGAGTGGTGTGTCAATAGCTGCGCTTGAGTAATTCTTGGACCAAGTTTGCCTCTTATTTTATGGTCGTTGGTGAGCGGCGCCGACAACGGCGCCGATACACGAACGGCCTTTAAAAGTGCGAGTGGGCAGACTTATATATTTGGTACAAATCGGACATGTCGTCTCTACCACCCTACACCCCAGCAAGCATAGTTGACCTAAAACCCGACCGGGTGGCATGGCTTTTGACGCGAGTTGCTTACGGCATTACTGAAGAACACGTGAAAGCTTACTGCGAAGTCGCCAAAGCCGAAGTGTTCACGATATACACGCGTAAGCTTTACGACGACCTGATTCATCTTGGGGACAACTTAGTTCACATGGACGACTGCGAATCGGAGTTTGGTTTCGAGTGGAAGATACACCCTAACCTGCAGAGTAATGACGACCCATTTTTCTTGAGGATTGTGGAGCGAGAGATTGATCAATCTATCGCATCCTTTGTCACATCTATCGATCTAGCGTGCATTTCCTTAGCTGGACTCGAACCAAGCCAAACGGGCCAATCGGTTGTTGAAGACGTTTTAAGGGTCAGGGCACACATTTCTCGAGAGATTTCCAAGGTTATGAAAATTCCAGGGTCCACAAACGACAACGTAATCGCAAGGTTGTGCAAGCTCGAGGAGTTCTACAGCAGCAGGGCAGTTTCAAAGCACAAGGATGCACTTAGGTCGTCTATTTCTGGGGTGCTTGCTCTCATAAATGTCGCTTCGGCGGTTCTTAAAGACGATGACATGAATGAGGTGATGCAGATAAATTACGCAACAGCAAGGGACGCATGTCTGAACACACCTCGACATCTCGCGGAGCAGTTGGCTATTTCGGGATTGTCACTGTCGGTACTAAGAGGGTGCTTTTCGACATGCAACAGTTCTGTAGGGGCTTCGTCTCGAGCTCCACCATGGTACAAGCTAATAGACATCATCAATGGATACTTTTGTCACAAAATGACTACAACGAGATTCATGGGAGCATGTGAAGTGGCTTTGTCGGAAATGCGGAAGGACTTGGCACGGAGCGATTCGTGCGATGTGTGGGATGGTACAAAGTTATGCAGCATACGCGACTTAAGCAAACGAGGCACAGACGTCTCTCAAACATTTGACTCTGTTCAAGCTGTACGCTCGCCTGACCACCGAGGAGGAATCACGGGACTAGCTATTGTGGCACGTAACCCGGAATGCAGACGCGCATTACGTGTAGTGAGGCTCTTGGGAACACTGAGGAGGTGCGCAAATGCGGGTCTCTTGAAACCTCGACAAGTAAGGGGAAGCATAATTCTCTCATCGGTGGCCAGATTTCAAACCGAGAACAAATTTCTTCTGTCCGAGATCGCAAACATCAAATTAAAACCGCTGGAAGATTTCTTGGAGGAACAATGTCCCCTGTTCCCATTTGAAATGCCAGCATCTCCCGAACGACATTCACAGCCTGCGCTTTCAAAGGAAGCATCTAACCCAATCACTGATGTTACTGGAGACATGCGCGATCCGCAAGCCATTCCACACGTTCCCATGGCCATGCAGCGCGACTATAACATAATAAAGGTTTTGCAATGGCTTGTGTCGCCCGGAACATGCGACGTGTTACTCAAAGATATCAGGAACGCCATGATGAGCAGCGGTGGCTACTTTGAAGGGCACTCTAAGCGTTCGGTCGAACAAGCAGTGCTCCATGTTGTAAAGAAGTGCCTAACGCTCGCGCACGAAACAGTTCTTGTCGAAGGAGTGATGCATTACGAGAGAGGTGTCGCAGGTGGTCTCGCTCGGGCGGGTCTGGTCAGGCTTGATGCTGCTGGAACCACATCCTTAAAGAACTTTCTGAATTTAACGCTCTCTCGTATGGAAAGTGGAGACTCTGCCTACGGAAAAGAGTGGCATCAAAGCAGGAGCTCTCGAAATAGAGCCGGCTCTAAGGCATCGCGTCTTACTATAATGAAATCTAAGCGTGTGTAGCAGGCATTATAATGTACCGAATTCATAAGGTATGTTGCATAGATCTGTTAGTAAGAGGAGGTACCAGCGCTCACAAAGCTTCAAGCCCAGTCATGAGTGTACGTGGCCGGAAGCCCATGTTACCTGTTATGGGAACACCCGTGACCATTCCATCACTGGCTAAAATCAACCTAAATCAAAATGTTCCTCGAGACACTCGGACACAGCCCCGCACTCAGCAGTCGGTGGGAGGTAGGGTTGTTGAATCGGACAGCGAGGACGATGAGCTACCTATTTTCAGAAATGCGGTGGTGCCGGATTCTGAAGGAGTTTCTCAGCCCCCAGATGAAGGACCAGAGAATATGGATGAAGATGATGGCAATTCCTCACAAAATTCCGACGGTACAGTGTGTAACGAAACTTTTAATGATCCTGACAAGGATTGTGCAATGGATCAAGAGGACGAACCCATTGAGCAACGCGGCAAGAGAAAGGCAGAAAAGCTGGAGGGAATGGCTGAAGGTGCGAAGAAATTGAGGGGGATAAAACTAGCGAAACAACGCTTGGAAGAGGTTATGAACGAGTATCAGAAGCTCGTCATGCGAATGGAAGACGAGGAGATACGCACAGACGAAGATGAAGAACTACTCGCAGATCTAGGCGAACAACTCACCTTGGCGCAAAAACAAGTAGATGATCTTGATACACCGTTTGCACGATTTCAGAGAGAACTTCAAACGATGTTGACAAATGCACTACAAGACTATGACAAAAACCGAAGAGGCTATGGCCAACTTAAAGCAGTGGTTGAGAAGAGGTTAAGGGCGCAGCTTAAACTCAAATCAAACACCGATCCAGCCCTAGTCGAAAAATTGGAAGAAGCACTCAAGAAAGCGCTCAATGATGAGAATGACCGACTGGGCGTATGGAACAAGGCACCTGAACCCAAACAAGCTGCCGAAGGCCCCTTCGAAGTGAAGCAGAAGGGTCCAGACCCCGACGAAATGAAGCAAATTCTAAGAGAGCGGTTAGATGAGGAGCTTGCGGACTATCCAGAGGGAGTGCACGGCATGGGAGTGGTAATCAAAGCAATAACTAGAAGGGTGCAGGCAGAATTCGCCCTGGAATTCAAACCACGAAATTTGTACAAGGATGAAGATGGCAAGAGGTACGAGGATGCTATTAAACAAGTCGAGAAATTAAAGCAACAAGAACTGGACGCAAAGTCGAAACTTGATGCAGACCTGAAGCGTAGAGCTTCAGAGGCCCAAAAGCAATCAGAAGAAAAAGAAATGAGAGCGCAAACTGCTGAGCAAAGCAAAGCGAAATCAATCGTTAACCAAGCCAAGAAAACCCTGGAAGTCGCACAGGAAAAGTTGCAAAAGTTGGAACAGACCATTGATGAGCTCAATAGGAATCTTGAAGAAGCGACGGCGAACTACGAAGAGGCCTATTTGAGCCCGGATGAAAAGGAGCAAGCACAGCAGGAGCGCGATGCCCAACCGTGCCGCGATGACGAGGAGGCGATTTACAAGCTACGGTGGGTTGTAAGGAACGCCATGGAAGAATTCAATACAATGGTAAAGGCGTTTCAAGGGGAAGATGGTGATGGTCAAACCCGCAACCCGAAGGAGGATTGTATCACGAGGCTTTATGGAAAAGCGGGCGAAGACGTTCAACCGATTCCTAAATGGATGAAAGAAATCCAGCTTATTCTAAAACACGCCAAGGATGCCATCGACACAGCCGAAAAAAATGATCCAACCGGTTGGGAAGTAGAAGGGGAAGGAGAAGGAAAAGAAAATTTGTACAATGAATACGCAGCCGACTTTGAAGATCCAGACGGCGAAACGAGAGACGAAACTGCAGGATTGGCGGAAGTGGCAAACGCTGTGATTTCCAATGACACAATGATGGTTGCCATGACAGTGGTCGTAAAGAATAAGACGCTTTCAGACGATGAGAAAATGAAGCTCATTACGCTTGATGCTTTTGAAAAGTCGCCCAATCGCAAAGAATTGCCGGACAGCATTGATGAAACGTTTGTTGCGAAAATGGAGAAACGGAAGAACGACATCTTGAACTACATTCAGGCGCAGTTAAAGCAGGCGCCCGAGCTCCCACAAGTAGAGGATGTAAATTGGGAATCCATGAAAGTCTACCTCCAAGCAATCCAGATGAAAAAAGATCACCCCAATGCAACTCTGGGATCTGCAAACTATGGTACAAATGAGTTGAGGGCTGTAACCATCGAAAGTGTGGCGTTCGTGAATTACACCGTCGAGTTCGAGATGAAGAAAGGTGATTATGAAACTGTGTCGCAGTTTTCTTCCCAATGGGAAGAAAAAGCACTTGCAATGTTGGAATACCTAAATAACGAGTCGGGCACGTACATTTCCGAAGATGGGCAGTTGATCATCACGGATATTAGAGGCGATCATCCCTTTACCAAACAACAAAAACTGGAGATGGAGGCACGGAAGAAGGCAAATAATGAGTCTGCAGGCGCTAAGGCTGCAAAGCACACCACCCAGCTTTGACCTGTGTGCATTTCTTCACGATCAGGAACTTGCTTTCAAACATTGTACAGTGTGAGAATAGTGTGTGTGTGTGTGTGTGTGTGTGTCTCCAATCACAAAAATCTTACACGCACATCACGAGTTCAACCGCTACTGGAACACCACAGCCTGTCCGCTCCCAACTGCGTTCTCGAACGATGTGTGCGCGCGAAGGAACCCTTCTCCGCCGGGCGCGTATGACGCCTCGCGCGCGAGGGCCCACCAGCGCACAGCGACGATGTGCCCACGCGCTATGGCGCGCACGCACCTAAGCACCCGACGGCGTTGCAGGACCGCCCAGTGCTTCATCACGGAGTCCTTAAAGACACAAATCGCGATGCAGGAGAGATTGATGCCCGGTGCATTGATGTCCCTGTCCATGATATCGACGAGGTGCCGCAAGGCCGGGAGCTCGGCTTGACGCACCAGCTCGAGGAAATACTCTTCTCCCTTGGTTGGATAGCCACATTCGTACCCTTTGAATTCGTATGACGCAATTGCCTTCCTGAACATGTAGATGAGGTCTTCTCCGGTGGGCGCGAGCTTTCCCGATTCGATGAGGAGAGACATCAAGTTGCGCGCATACCCGCTATTGGTGTTGCCACGCTCCTGTTCTCTGATCATGCAGGCGTAGTCCCAGGGACGCATGCCGTCGTCCCTTGACCCCTCTCCTCTGTTTTCCAACCATGCCAGCGTTCCGAAACGAGACGGCGAGCGCGCATCTGTGCACCCTATACTGCTGTACGCGACGTACGTCGTCTCCTGCCCAAGGTACGCGTTCACGTCGATCTTAGGGTGGTTGACGAGCACCCGATACACACTGGTCCAGTCGTCGCGGTGGCGTTGGGTGTTGCTCTTCAGACGAAAGCGCGGGCGTTCCCACGTGCACGAGAGCATGTACGTGGCGCAGCTGACTAGGGACAGCGGCCGATGTCCTTCCACGTTACCAGTGCATGCGTTGAAGAAGCACTGCTTGCGGCTAGGATTTACAAAGTCGAGACCATGCCATTCTCCCGGCAGCCAACACTTGGGAATGTGGTTGAGGAGCATAGGGTCGGCGGCATTTAGCGCCTTTCGTAGCGCGTCAGTGTCGCGGTTTTCAAAAGCCGCGACGACTTCCGTGAGCCCTTCCGCCCACTTGGGCACGCGCGTGATCGTGGCCGGCTTGGTTCTCTTGGCTTCCTTTGTGGGCTTGCCGTGTGTGCAAACACTGGCGCGCTTGGTTGACGGTGGCATGGTTCTTGAGGGAAGAAAACTCCGGGTGTCGGCGCCGGGTGTCGGCGCCGGTGTGGTGGGTGCGGGGGTGTCAGCGAGCCGGCGCGAACACCTAGGACAATCCGGTCCGAGAACCGTCCGGTGACTGCACCCAAGCCGGACGAGTAACGTCGTTTGAACCGGCGCCGACACACCGGCGCCGACACACCGGCGCCGACACACCGGCGCCGACACACCGGCGCCGACACAACGGCGCCGACACCCATGTTACTTGCGGTGTGCGTGCCGGCCTCATACTAATAATAATACCATGAGCGATCACGCCCCGCCGCGCTACTTTTTCGGCCCCAAGGCCCTCGAGTCCAACTCTTACCCGCACACCTTTTCCTACCGCGGCGTCAAGCTGCCCACGTCCGAGCACCACCTGATGCGCGAGAAGGCGCGCCTCATGGGCGACGGCGAGGTGGTGACGCTGATCGACGTGGCGCCGTCCGCGCTTGCGGCCAAGCGCCTCGGGCGCAAGGTCAGGCGGTGGAACCAGGGCCTGTGGGACGACAAGTGCGACCAGATCATGGAGGACATCCTGGTCTCCAAGTTTTCGTCCAGCCAGCGGATGACGGACTACATCATTGGCATCCCGGGACACTTTTACGAGGCGTCGCCCCGGGACAGGATCTGGGGCATCGGAATCGGCGTCGCAAAGGCCGAGGCGGGCGACCTGCACCGCGGCCAGAACAAGCTGGGAAAGGCGCTGGACCGCGCCCGCGCGCGCATCGCCATCCAGGTGGACGGCCGGTGAGCGTGTTTGTGTGTTGTTTCAAGATGATAACAAGCACTTGAAACGTATGCAGGTGTGTCATCCACATTCCTAATTTGGTAACTGGCTCAACCTGGAAGAATCGGGCTCAGCCTAGACAAGGGGTGCGCCAAAGGTGCGCCTACGGCCGAAATGCGCACCTCAGGTGGTACCTGTAACGGTTTTTTGGGGGGGTGTTAATGCGGGACATTATGGGGGATGTAACCAGCCAACGTTCCGTACTTACACCCCATAGTGTCCCGTATTAACACCCCGGCTCAACCTGGAAGAATCGGGCTCAGCCTAGACAAGGGGTGCGCCAAAGGTGCGCCTACGGCCGAAATGCGCACCTCAGGTGGTACCTGTAACGGTTTTTTGGGGGGTGTTAGTACGGAACACTTTGGGGTGTAAGTACGG
>Ga0209666_1002338_pt1 | contig 14186 bp, 21 predicted proteins | sample SaaInlV_125m_DNA_FD_184679 | JGI IMG/M metagenome (GOLD analysis project Ga0209666, IMG submission 184679) | Marine microbial communities from expanding oxygen minimum zones in the Saanich Inlet - Saanich Inlet SI037_S3LV_10m_DNA (SPAdes)... | ecosystem: Environmental > Aquatic > Marine >...
ATAGTAACTATGTCAAGAATGGTATAACTTCATGGATTAAGAATTGGAAAAGGAATGGGTGGCGTACAGCTGCGGGTACACCCGTTAAGAATAAAGAACTGTGGATTGAAATTGATACACTCTCTCAGAAAATGAAGTCTGTAGAGTGGCGTTGGGTCAAAGCACATAACGGAGACCCACAGAATGAATTAGTAGACTCTCTCGCGTATCAGGAGGCGACAGAGATTAAAAATGCCCGCGTAAATTAATGGGTGAAGAAGTGGTGTGCGAGCACAATCCGTGGTGTGATAAGCAAGAGAAGCTTCTCAAATCATGGGCGCAGAGAGCTGCGGGATATAGATGGCTCCACAATCACGCCCGTCTTCACTATAAAAAGCAAAATGACTACCTGTCATATCCAAGTATAGTAATAGCGAGTATCACAGGTGTAGGTGGTTTTGCGGTTCTCAACCCAAGTGGGAATGAAGATTTGGACCCCTCTACGAGAACTAAAATTATGATTGTCCAGTACTTTTTTGCATTCCTCAATGTAATTGGTGGTATTCTCACGAGTATTTCAAAGTTTAGTCAAAGCTCTACTCTATCCGAGAATCACTCTGTGATGTGCGTTCAGTATTCCAAATATTATAGAAATATAGATATGGAATTGTCCCTTGAGGCCAGAGATCGTTCGTGTGTGATAGATTTTGTCAAGAAGTGTCGTGAAGAGTATGATAGACTTCTTGATGACGCGCCAGATATTCCAGCAATATCCATACAGGCATTCAATTTAGAGTTTCCAGATAGGGAAAACAAGCCGGATGTGTGTAACGGTCTTAGCATTATAGTGAGTGATGAAACCGCATCAGAACTCACGTCAAAGAGAGCTGTGACGAAGTGGCTTAATACTATAGCTGGTGTAAGACGAAAAAGTAGAGATATTCGTAGAGATCAAAGTGTGGATGAGTTAGCTAGAATGGAGAGTGCATGATTTATCTGCGACAAAAGCATAGAAAGTTGTAAATAGAACTAATGTGGGTAACAAAACTTTTTGCCTCTGTGGGAACAGGGCCAGACCCAAAATGAGTAGACACAATATATACATGTACAAAAATTGTGTGTATTCAACTATAGCTCTTGTGTAACGATCAAACCCTGGAGAACCTGGGTACGACACAAAGATGGCATCCGTATCATGTTTCTTATCCAAAGGTCCAAAGTTTTTAAAGATTTTCTCTTCTTCATCAACCTTTACAAATTCAGATTTTTGACAAACTATGTTTATATTTGTTTGATCATCTTCACACTTTTCAGCTAATGCTTCATCTATGACACTCTTGAGTTCTTTAGCGTAACCCATGTAAAGACCCGAGTTGGCGGTAGATTTTTCACCACACTTTCCAAAAATCAGGTGTGTAAGAGGTTTACCGGGGACTTCTGGATCCTTTGACACGAGAACCTTACAATTACATTCCTTGAAAAGTTCAACAACTTCATGTGGATTTTTATTGATCTTTGTGTCAAATCCATCAAGGAAAATAACAATGTCATCGTCACCCCTGGTTTCAAGGTGTTGTGTCATCGCCTTGTACTTATCACTGAACCCATTCCACTTGGTTCCCCAACCCAAAACTTTGACTGGAACGCCAAACTCATTATTGACAAGCTCTTCAAACATACCCTGAGACTTGTTCGCGTATGTCACAATTTCCAGAGACATTCCTATACATTATACATATATAAAAACATGTCGCGTGTGTAACACAAAGATGAACATTGGCATCCTTACCGCTGGTGGTGTGTGCCCGGGTGTGAATACTCTCATCCGGTCAATCACTCTTCGTGAAAAAAGTCAAGGCAACCGCGTCCACGGTTTCGCAGATGGTTTTAGAGGTCTCAATCAAAATGTAAAGACATACTTTGACCAGGATGATATTGACGATGGACCCGGGTCCCTTTTGAAAACATCCTATGACTTTGTTAATGTTGATGAAGCTGTTAAGAATATTACTGGACTTGACCGACTCTATTGTATCTGTGGAAATGAATCCATGAAGTCTGCGAGGGATTTGGCCCTTGATGATCGTGTAGATACAAACATCATCGGTATTGCCAAAACAGTTTTCAATGATATGCCCGGTCTTGAATCCCTTGGATTTCAAACAGCCATTCAAGAACTTGCTCGTTACATTGATTGCGCATACATTGAGGCGGTCTCAACGAATTCAATCGTATTTCTGGAAGTGCCAGGTAGAGGAAACAGTGAATTGGTTGTACATGCGGGTCTCGCACGGAACTCTAAGATTACTAATGTCATTACTCCAGACACAAAGGCAGACTACATGTCTGCTATAGAGTACAGCTACGCTAAGAGAGGGTATGCGGTTGTTATCATATCGGAAGTCTGTGATTACGAATACCTTCTCACGAGTATGTCTGTAAAGCCCAAACTTATTACACCTGGGTACCTCATTAGGGATGTTGAACCTTGTGTATATGATTCAATTCTCGCAGAGCGAATGGTGCGGGAAGCCTTTGCCCACGCACAAGAGCACAGAGACTTCATCAAGGGTGCGACAAATATTGTATCTTTCAACGATTATCTCCGCTTAGTGTAGGTTGAATGTTTAGGGCACTCTACAAAGATCCAAAGTTTGTGGGTGCCCAACTATCACCACCGGATCTGATTACGGTGATTACAGAAGATGGTATTGAATACTTTACCTCCGAAGTTCCATTCAGATCTGAAGCTACAATTGATAAACAAACGAAACAGGTTAAAGGTACAACTCGCGGTAAACAGAGAATAGTCCAACTATTTGGCGAGCCTGTGACAAGGCAGAAGGGTCGCTTTACAGTCACAGAGTATGAATTGTGAGAGCTCCTATAGCTCAGTTGGTTAGAGCGCGGTGCTTATACAAAAGTATATTTAGGCGGGGTCCCACCCGTAAGGGCACGCCGAGGTCATGGGTTCGAGACCCATTGGGAGCAATTTTACCTTTTAGATGTGTTGTCCCACATGTAAAAGATAATCCTATCCTATGTTAGATGATAACCCGAAAGCGTGGTGTGTTTTACAGAGCTGGGCGTCCAGTCCCCGAAGCCGAACAGCAAAGGTATCACAAAATTGGTATTCCACCCGCGTACACAAATGTTGAGGTGTACCCCAATGACCCCAAGCTTTTGGCGACTGCTGTGGATGCCACCGGTAAAAAGCATTACTACTACAGTGAAAAGTTCCTGGAAAAACAGAGAAAATTGAGAAGAGGGCGAGCCACACAAATTGACTTTTCCAGGATTAAGAGTGTCACAGCAAAGATACTTGGTGATCCCAAGCACCCGTTATGGGATGACGCACTCACTCTCCGCATGATTGTCGTGGCATATCTCCGTTCGGGATCAAGGGACAATGACGACGCCCTTGGTGCCATGTCTCTAAGGAGGAAGCATGTCAAATTGAACCGAGATGGTCAAACACTCACATTTGACTTCCCCGCAAAGAGTGGTCAACGGAGATTCTATGAAGTGAGGGACAAAGTTCTCCATGAAGCCATCTCAAAGCAACAAAAACCCCTTCTCTCTGGTAACTCAACCCATACAAGAGTCAGAGACCTTTTACGGAGGATTACACGGAATGATACCATACAAATCAAGGATGTTAGAACAGCTGGGAGTATGCAACTCTTCCAAAAGCACCTCAAAAAGTATGATGGCGACGAAAAGAAAGCGACAGACGCAACCGCAGAAACTATAGGTCATACACCCTCCGTGTCTAAAAAATATTACTTATTGTAATGAGGTACGGCTCTCTAGCGCGCAAGATGTTCAAGGTACGTTGGGGTCTTCATGGAAAGGGTCTTGTTGAGGATCATCACATTATTCCTAAACAGTTCAAGAAACATCCCATAGTTGTGAAATCAGGGTACGATATAAACGCGAGTGCGAACCTCATAATGTTACCAACACGCCTTGGTAAGTTTGTACTCCGTGTGAGGGATGACCGTATTATTCATTCGGGAAAACACACGGGCTACAACAATTATGTTGAGAAGATGTTAGATTCAATGAAATCTGTAGATCAATTTACAGAATTTACAGATTTCTTGAAAAGGGCGTGTCGTCACAGACCTCAAGATATTCCATGGGTTTAGTATCCCCACTTTACATCATCTGGTGTCGCAGTTGGATAGTTTTTTGAAAAATATCGTGGACGACCATGTTCGCTGTGACCGATTGTACTATTGTGGGTACGATCAATTTTCATGTGCTTTCTCATATCTTTATAGTATATACGAGCACCCGCTGATATTAAATCCTCATGTTTCATATCAATGTGATTATCCATGGGTAAAAAGTGATGTGTATACTTCTTCATATTTTGAACATTTATCAAATAACACTTTGTACTTGAAATCCACTTTACCTTTTCAAGTTTTCCATCTATCTTATCTGGGAGTCTTGAGAGACAATGAAAGAAACACATTTCAAATTCATCACCTCTCTCGTCAATAACTTTTTGAATCTCGTCGTAGAGTTTATTTGATTTTACAATGACATTATCTTCAAAGATGACCGCGTAACGAAGACCTTGGTCAAAACATCTCTTATAAAAATCCATATGTCCCATGAAACATCCAATCGCTCCCATGTTAAAATATGTAATATCAGGTCTTTTAACATTTGGATTGTAATGCATTTCTACAGCCTTTTCAAAGTATTCCGCGTCAATTTGATGTTCAAACTTCCGCACATTTTTTATGTTTCTCGTATCTGTACCATAGATAACTTCAACTGGAACTTCGGGGTTGTGATACTTCATAAACCTCCTGCGTCTCAAATCTTCCTTGGGGAGGGTGAGTAAAAAACATTTGTAGTCGTACCCTTCCCTCGTCTGACGGCGATAGGTGGCAAGAAGTGTGGCGACCAATAAAAGGACAAAGATGACCCAAATCATACCTACTTAAACATTAGAAAATATTATAGGGTAAGGATGAATCTCGTAGATATTTCTGGACTCGTGAGTTCCATTTTAATATGTCTCATGTTTGTGCCAGAAGTTGCCCATGTTTACAAGCACAAGGATGCGAAAGCCATTAGCTACCCATTTCTACATCTAAATTTACTGGCGAGTATACTAGCTCTAATTTACTCTGTACATTACAATGTCATTCCCATGACCATTACAAATGTTTCAGCTGGAATTTTTTCATTAACATTATTCCACTTTAAATATGTAAACGAGCTTAAAGGGGAGAATCAATCTATTGATGAAGTGGGGGTGTGAATCTCTCTTCAACCAAAGCTTTTATGGTGTAGTGGTAACACTGCGGACTTTGACTTTAACGAAGACGATCCGCCACCCTAGGTTCGAACCCTAGTAGAAGCTTAAACCAGTGTTAGCTCAGTTGGAAGAGCAGTGGATTGTAGTAGTATGATATAGATCTCCACGGGTCGGGTGTTCGAATCATCCACACTGGAATATTCCCTTGTAACTCAGTTGGTTAGAGTGTTCGACTGTTAATCGAGAAGCCACCGGTTCGAATCCGGTCAAGGGAGATCAAGCACCTGTAGCATAGTGGTTAATGCGCCTCTTTAGTAAGGAGGAGACCGCGTGTTCGAATCACGCCAGGTGCATCTCATTACCTTAACAATTTTTCATCCAAATTGTCAAGATAATCAACATTAATTGGTGGTGCCTCTAAGATTTCAACATCTAATCTATTTTCCTGTTGTGTGTGCCGTTTGAATATTACAAACCATGATCAACAGTCAACCATGTTGTTATAGTGTAGCGAAATGTACCATTTTTTGGTTTATTCGTTCTGTGTGGATGCGTCCAATAGGGTGGAAATAACAATACCTGCCCCTTTTTCAGTTTTATCTCAAAATTTTGATCGGGAAAACAAATTTCACCACCATCATAGTCATCATTAATTGCAGCGATCATAGACATTTCCCTGAATCTATCCACGTGTAATGTTTTATTTTCCATGAGTGACTCTATGAGTAGTCCGTCCATATGCAGTCGCGTTGCTCCATTTATTTTTCGTAATAATGGACATTCCATACTTGAAACTTTAGCTTTTCCAAAATTATATTTTGAAAATATATCCTTAGTTATTTTTTGTAGTATTCCAGTTACCCGTTCACGGGTTTTTTCATATGGTATTTCTCTTACAGCAATGGTATTTCCCTGAACATTTGATTGATGTCCATATTTTTCTTCATTAATTGAATATTTATCAATCACTTTCCGTATATATTCACATTCCATATCGGAAAAAACACCATCTAAGAGATATATATGTTGATGTTCATTTAAAAGTTGAACCATTTATAAAAAATAGAGTGTATTTTTTAAATATGTATATATCAGATGGAGCTCAAAAAACTCAAACACCATTGGAAAACCCTCAGAGCTGAACTGGATACTCTCCCAAATACATTCATTTCTGAAAAACCACGGCCAACTGGCGAATGGGAAGGTTCTGAAATCTTAAAAGAAATTGTATCAGAATATACATCTGGAAAGTGTGGGTGGCTCAAAGGTGGTCAAAGTCATGTTCAGGATGAATGGATTAGCTGGCCTCTATTTTGGGAAGGTAAGCCTGTTTTAGGAAACTGTTTAAAATGCCCTAAAACATATGAGTTACTTTCTCAAATAAAAGGTATTCATATAGGTGGATTTGCTCTCATGAAAGGTGGTGTAAAGTTAAAACAACACACAGATTCGGTTGGATCTAAATATAAGTTTACTTATCACTTGGGACTAAAGTGTCCAGAAGATTGTTATTTACATCACTACACACTGGGAGATCTCAAAGAGGAAGATGGAAAACACATCATAATGAATGCAAGATTTCCTCACTGGGCCGAAAACAAATCAGAAGAAGATCGTGTAATTTTATACATTGAGTATTACACTTCATAAACCTTATGATCCCCAAAGTAGTTTCTTTGAGCCATGAGGAAGTTCATAGAAGTTCTCGTTTGGTGTTTGAAATCGTATTGAGTGAGAGCCGCACAGACGGATGGACAAGGAATACCGGATTTAGCACAATGCATAACAAATAGTCGCGCATCATTCACTGTTTCGTTTATGACTTTGTAAAGATCCTTTGATACCATTGGACATTCAATGATAGTTCCCAAACCCCACGCCTTTGCGACTTGGTCCTTGTCAATACTTCTTGTGCGCATGAGATCATACCCCTCCGAAAGGGAGCTCGCAAATACAAAGCGAAGTGTATTCAAGGCTACAACCCTGTCATAGAAAATACAAGTTTTTTGACAGGTATCCAAATACTTTTCATACGAACTTGTGATTCTCGCGTTGAGGGCTGCGTTTATAATTGGAGTTGGAATCTCATATTCCATTCCAACCTTGGAACACCAAAGTCCTGTATGATTCATCTCAGCAATATCTGAAATCTTGTGAATCTCAAACTTTTTCAACACATCAACTGCCGCATTCATGAGAAAACCATCAATATCTGTGCCGTGTGTATCATTCATAAGTTGTGACATACAGATCTGATCCTGGTTACAATACGAATAAACGTCAGCCATACCTTGAAGCATACCATATTCTACTCCATTATGAACCATCTTTGTGTAATGACCAGCCCCAAAATCATTACCCATGTATGTAACATTTTTACAGAAAGTCTCAAGAAATTCTCTATTATTGTCGTAGGTGAGTTTATTACAACCAAGCATGAGGGCTGGTCCATTGAGAGCACCTTTAGCACCACCGGAGAGTCCCGCACCAATGTAACGAATGCTGTGTGTGGCAAGGTACGCCCCTCGGTGTCTTGACACCCTATAGTGTTCATTTGAGCAGTCAATCACCGTATCAAGTGGATCCAACGACTTCAACATATACCTAATGACACTGTCGGTTGTTTCACCCGATGGGAGGGTTGTGATAATTGTTCGGGGCAATTCCATGGAAGAAATCATTTCACAAAGACTTTCATGCCCGCGAATACCGAGACCCCTTTTCATAAGTTCATTGACTTTTTGGGGTGTTCGGTTATACACATGAACATCAGTCTTTTTTTGAATGTTGAGGGCGAGGTTTTGCCCAATGGCACCAAGACCAACAAGTCCGTACGAAGACATCTACGATTTTATATCTCTATAACTTTATATTGATTCTTGCGCCACCCGCGTATACTAATTTCGCTTGGTTCGCACCATGGATAAATATCATTACCAATAAAGTTTATGGCTTCCATACCAGATTCAATACATTGATCACAAGTTTCAATACTGTCATCAATGATACACCCAATACCAAGGGCGCGACAGATATCAACCTTCTTAACTTCATTCTCAGTAAAACTATTGGTGAGGATTACATCATCAAAGATATCGGGAAAGAAACGATCAATCCAAAGTTCGGTAGTTTCACGCACCACATCCTGACGACCTGTGACAATATACATCTTGTCATAGACTCTACGATAGTTGATCATGGCTGGTTGAGCACCAGGGATTGGTTTGAGGTAAAGAAAGTCCCGGGAACGATAAAACTTGTGGAGGATTTCTTGGGATTGTTCTTCTGTACAATTAAAAATTTCCCTATAAAGATATTTGTATTTGGGTTTGGTGGGCAACGCAACACCCCTCCACTTTGCCATAGGTTCAAGTAGGTTTACAAGGACTTCATCTACATCTACAGCAAGTTTGGTGTTCATTTACTTTCCCCTGACATTATTCATAATCCCGAATCACCACACCTACGGGGAAGCGTGGTACGCCAAGGGCTGTCAGGTTTTGGAAGCGCACCGTGAGTTGTTTTCCAATATATTGGTCTCGCTCACTGTAGTATCTCTCCCTCTCTTTGATGGTTCCCTCGGGTTTCACGGTAAACTCGTGACCATGCCCCGTTTTACAGACCCATACAACGGCATCGGCGTCCCTCCCATGCCCCGTCTTGGCACCCACAATTTCATACTCCTCGGTTTGAAACTCCTTAAACTTGAGGAGATAGTTACTTCTCTTTCCAATCTCATAGGTACTCGTGGTCTCCCGAATCATAATACCTTCATGCCCCTGTTCAACAAATTGTTTGTGATATTTGAACATCTCACTCTTTTTAGGGACAAGGATAGTATCCACGACGGTTGGGGTTTTATCCTTGAGTATCCGTTGCCTCTCCGCAAAGGGGAGGTCAGGTCGCTTTGTATCAAAGTAGTCAAATCCATGGAACTCCAAACTCTTGGGATCCATCTTGAAGGCACTCGTGAGATCCTCAAAATTCATACCAGGTGCGTAACATTCACCATCTAACCACTCCGTGTCCCCCAACTTTTCTGTGAGGTGCTCAACACCTTTCACAATTTTACCAGTCCTTGAAAAGCACCCACTCTTTGATACAAGGAGACGCACACCATCCAGCTTTGGTTGAACATAAAAAGGTTCGGAGATGTACTTTTCTCGGTCTTCCCACTTATTGGCCAACATTGGAAGGATTTGGGTCACTTTTGTGTTTTCATTGTTCCACATAGTTTTGGCGCGAGCTAAAGCTTTCTCGTAACCAGTCTTCACATGAGTTCTGGACTCAATTACCTTTTCACTTCCAACCATACCAGTGGTCTTCACAATATCAGCAGTTCCATCCCCAAGGTCTTCCACTCTAATATCAGTGAATCGTTTGCGACCATTTTTGTCTTCTCGGATAAGGCGTTCCATTATACTTTTAATTAATTTCTCAACTTTAAATAGATGTCTTCACTGCCAGTTGTAAATTATGGTAGAATGGAACGACTTAGGCCTCCAGAGCGCACAAGTGTACCTATGAACGCGAATACTTTTGCTATTGGGTTTATAATATTGTGTATACTTGGTCTTTACAAACGCTACATTACTGTTAGTCAATCGCGTGAGCAATCTTATACTTTAGACACTTTGATGCCGACAAAAAGAGGTCTTTCTTCATCAGTTTCTTAAACTTCTTCTCGGGGATCTCAGTCTTAGTCATATACATGTTCTTGAGGGATGCCATAAACTTGTCACAACTCTTCATCTCATTTTTGAGATCTTGATACTTGCCCCAAAAGTCTGTACTCAATTGGTGAATCAAAAGGTACGCATTTTCACCCATGCGTCGTTCTGATCCACCCAAAAACATGAAAGTAGCCGCAGAGCAACAGGCACCTTGGGCAATCGTCACAACCTTAACACGAGACTTTTCAAGAACATTCTTTAGAGTGAATCCTGAAAACATGTCACCACCCTCACTCATAATGTGAATACGAATCTCTGGTTCGTAGCCAATGAGATCTGCCTTTTGCTTGAGAAGGTGGATTTCCAACTTTCGGAAGCTCTCAACAAACTCAAGGGTGTTTTCTGGGGTAATCTCGCCATAGAAGTGGATTTCATTCCCGATAGTCTTGGTAACCTCAGGTTCTTCTTCTTCGCCGAGAACCTTTGGACCTTTATTTTCCAAAGCTCCACCCAAAATTGTTTCAAAGATCTTCTCAACTTCTTTCTGCGATGGCATTTTTCAATGCTTTCTTTACTCTGGTTACATCTCTCTGTTTTAACTTACTTCCAACCGCGAGATGATTCATGACATCAAAGTCTTGTGGGGTTAAACCATATTCTAACATTGGTTCTATATCACTGTTTTCGGCGTATTTCTTGAGTAAACAAAGATCTTCTATTCCTAATTGGTGACCACACCGTCTTTGTATATCCCTAAACTTCTGTGATCTCATTTTGTAATTACCATATTTTGTCCAACAACTCCCAGGTCTAATCTTGTCCTTTACAAGTGGTGTACCAATACACAACTTTGGTATTGCGAGAGCATTCAATACAAAATGAGGCATGAGATTCCAATCACCCGTTGAATACATGTGGTCGTCGTATATATCGGCATCTGAAAACGCACGCGACGCCTTATCGTATTTGATACCTCTTGAATCCAAGTAATTTTCCTGAAATATATCCCATACATGTCCATGTTCGTGGATTTTATCTGGAATTTTTGTAAAGTTTGGATCTGTAAGGACATCCACTATAAACTCTTTGGGTGTTTTGAATATATCCTTTTGGTCATAATCATCCAGATATGAAAAGAAGTCTCTAATGTTACCATTACACATAACAGCCGCATTTTCAGCCTTCTTTGAACGATCTTCTGTGAGAGTCAGAATCTTATCTGGTTTATGCTTTGGTATAAATATTGTCTCAAAATTTGGAAACATACACATATTTAGTGATGTAACCACGAGAGATCCCCGTGTCAATTTTCTATCACCATCCGAAACACTCCCTACAAGACTTTTAAACTCCTGGTTGTAATCCTCAATGAATGCGTGCTTCGCAGCACCTTTTATAAAAGTGAGAAAAGGAGATTTACTCTTTAGGTGTTCACTGTGAATTTCAACACTGTTTGATTCATTTAGAACTGCATTTAATACATGTGTCTTCCCAACTCCCGAAGCCCCGCATATGAAGACATTCTTTCGCTCACGAATGTACTTTTTCAATAGATCAATCTGTTTTGTGTGAATCGTGTCAACAGGGGGATCCTTTTTTTGTTCGATTATTTTAATGAAGGAATCCATTGATGATCTTACTAATCAAGCCATAGATTTGGTGCTTGAAAATGACGCACTACAAGAACGTATCGTAAAACCTTTAAGAAGGAAAATTTTACCATATGCTGTGTGTGCTGGTTTAACTAACATGATTATGCTTATTCTATTGGTGTACCTTGCTCAACGTCTGGCTCGTCTTCAGGCTCTTCAGAAACCACCGATGTGAGTTCTTCCTCCTGATCTAATTCAGACTGCATCTCTTCAAGGATCTTTACTTTTGCTTCATATTCTTCCCTCCCCTTCACGAGTTCTCCAATCTTGGAAAGTGGTCCGCCCTTTGTTGATTCGGAGATGACACTTGAACCCGTGTGTGATCTTATATTTGTGAAACCTGGTAGTTTCAACTTGGGAATCGCTCGGACATCGAGAATCTCAGGCTTCGTGAACATATTGTCAAGTGGGTATTCCTTTTCAAACTCTGCAAGGATAGTTGATGGAACACTGGGTGACTGTTCAATGAGACGGTCATATTCATTCTTGCATCTGGTAACAAATTCCAGACCATCCGTGCTACGCTCTTCACGAGCGAGAGCTAATTCTAATCTAATATTTCTGGAAAGAAGACCAAAAGAGAGTGCAGCCGCCTTGTGATTTTCCATAAGTTCATTGATTTTTAGGAATTGCATAATGGTCGCGACGAGACCTGCGATAAGGTTAAGACCACCAATTACAGATGGCACCATACCACGGAGGTTCTCGGGGAACTGTTCTTGAGCAAAGTTCGCAGTACCTGTGATTGTTGAAAGTATAATGACAGGTAAAGTAAAACGCATACTCAATCCCTTGTACAACAGGAACGCTCGGTGATGCATGTACCTGTAACACCCCGAAGCCTCACCCCATTGACGGAGTATAGATTCGTGTTGCTCATTCCAACTATCACGACGATGTTCAAGTGCCTGTTGCTTGATCATTTGATCGTCAAAATTTTCTTGGTTCATTTTATAATAGATGAACATAATATTCTGGATTCATCTTGTATTTCTCATAGGTATTCTTGTCGTTCCATTTACAAATGATCGCAGAAACCTTGAATTTTATTCCATACTTATCCCATTTTTGTTCTATCATTGGTCAGTCAATGATGATACATGTGCTTTGACACAAGCCGAAATGTATGTGACAGGGCAACAGAAGGAAGAAACCTTTATGCACCGAGTGGTTTCTCCAATATACAAGATGGAAGACAATGACATAAATAACCTGACAAAGACGGTATTCTTTTTCCTGTGGGCTTTGGTCCAGTATCGCCTTGGGCGCTTTGATATGTTCATTGATGACCTAAGAACAATCATGTCTGGTAAAACTCCAAAGTAAGATGTCTCATTGGAGAGAAGAAGAATTAGAGAGACTCAAGAAAGAGTACGCCTTCTACAAGGAAACTGATAGTCTAAGATCTCAAACTTTAAAATGGATCATAGACTATCACGAACGCATGCTCGGTATAAAGTTTTGGGGCGAAGATCTTATAGATCAAAATGGGGACCATCCAAGACATCAAAATACAAATTCAAGCACATGAGCGTGCGAAGGAGTTTCATCATGAAAAATATTTGAACAATCTTCAGATTATTGATGATAAAATTGATAGAATTGAAAAACAAATGGAAAAAACAAAATCCCATGTCAAGCGGGATCTTCTCAATCGCCATATTGATTGGTATGAAGAAGAGATTGTCAAAATGGATGAGGCTATTGAAGTTATAACACGAAAATATGACTCGGAAATTGAGAGATTCACTAAGCTCATAGAATCTATCAAGGAACGAGCTGAAAAGGAAAAGAAGTCTTTTGAGTACAACATTGAAAAAATTAGAGATTGTTGTAAGAATCGCAGTGCTTCTACAATGTTTGAAGCTTTGGAGTCGGTGGCAAATGCATTAGAAATTATTAGAGCCGAGGCCCGTCAAACTTAAATCGGTCAAAGAAATGTACCGATATTCTAAAATTATGATAAAGTATCATACAAAGTGCGTCGGCAATGTCGTGCTTTCTCTCATAGGGAATATCTTCATTTAAATATTTATTTGCTATTTCTATTGTTCTCTCTTTCCGCTGATCGTAGTTTAGATGCCTCATACCAAAATGTGTATGCATGCTCACAGGTGAAACCAAAATAACTTTATCTTTGAACATGTAATGTAAGAGTACTTCAATATTTGTGAAACCTCCGGGTGGTTGTCTCTCTATAAGAATTGTATCGGCCGATTCAAATATATATTTGTGTGCGTCTACAAATAAAGGAATGAGATCAACAATGTCATTTGAGTAGATATGTTTATAATCTTCCAGACTCACTTTCTTTATAAACTCTACTTCAATTTTAGGACCTTTACCAGCTTCAGCGAGAACAAGACCCATATTGTGGTAGCCAATATCTATGGCAAGGATCTTCATGTCTTTATCTAAATAATATTCCTTAAGCAATCTTTCTCAGCTTCCATGCTAGGGATATTCGTAAAAACCCTGGGATGGTTGGTGCATTTCCACGATGTGGTATGGTAGAGTCAAATAAAACCATTCTATTTTTTAATGGTTCAATGGTCGTAATCTTGTGCTTGGGTCTAAATTCTGTACATCCATTTATTATAT
>Ga0209666_1002345_pt1 | contig 14165 bp, 10 predicted proteins | sample SaaInlV_125m_DNA_FD_184679 | JGI IMG/M metagenome (GOLD analysis project Ga0209666, IMG submission 184679) | Marine microbial communities from expanding oxygen minimum zones in the Saanich Inlet - Saanich Inlet SI037_S3LV_10m_DNA (SPAdes)... | ecosystem: Environmental > Aquatic > Marine >...
TGATGATAAAGTTACTTTTATCTCATCGGTCGTAGACAGTTATTACCTTCATAATATATCATAATATCGTACGTTTTCTATATTTAAATAATATATTTAATATTATTGAAAGTTCGCAATAATTTTATATAATTTTCATAACTCTATATATATATATATATATATCTTATTATTCTTATTAATAAGTTTCGTAATTTGATTATTATATTACAGTATTAATATGGATTATCATAATATTATCAACACTCGAGCTGCGCAAAACTTCAAACTCAACGGCAAATGCATTCGTCACAGGGACGTATTCGTATGAAATGGAAGTTGAGTTTTTGCGCAGCTTTTTTCCTACCCGTATATTTGATGAACATACACTTGCTACCTTCGAAACTTATTATTACATTTAATATTATGATACCATATGTACGATAATTAAATCAATCGTACCCAGTCAATGAAACGAGACACGACGCAAAAAAACCGGGTTGGAATGTGGGACTAAATGTGACTTCATTCGTAAGTGAACTGACTAATAAGTTTAGTCCCAAATTAGAGTTCGCGTTAGTTACGACGCTCACCTGCTGACCGATTTGCAGTACTTTTCTTCATCGACTCGCGGAATTGGTCAGTAATATATATCGTAATATCATAATATATATAGTCGTTCGTAACTTTTCGTTAATCATATGTGTGCAGGGAGAAAACGCTGGATGTTGAGTCCTCCTTCACGACTCTTCCACTGCTCAAGCGCTTCCAGCGTTTTGCTCGCTGGAGACTCGGTCGACCGGCTACAGTACAAGAGCTCGCATAGCTCGCCTGGGTACGTTGAAATTCGTGTGAAATTACCAATGGCTTTCTTATTTTTTATCATCGTTGAACAAGTAAAGGCTCCTAACATTCCTTGAGCTCTGAAATTGTGCGTTGGGACGAGCTCGATCAAGATTCGTCAACCGGCCCGTGGCTGTCAATGGCCGGCGAACGAAGGAATTTCCCGTCTTACATGCGATTGACTTTTTCGACCAGCTTCTTTATCCAATATGCTTTGGTGCTCGTCTCCACTCTATCTTGTGGAAGATGCTCTCAAGGAGTGATTTACGGCTCAGTGCTTGCGTGTTGCTACCTTGGAGTTTTGTTGATTCGTTCATTCTATCATTCTGGAGGCGTCACGAGGGAACTCATTTTTGGTGCACTTCTTGGGATAATTCCGGCCTCTTTTGTTGGTTCTGTACTCGTTTTGCTTGCCGAGCTTAGCCGAGCAGTAGTCGCACTCGGGGAAAACGAGTTGGGCCTACGCGTCGGTGAAGGTCTGAACCTTGAAGCCACAACTGCAGATGTGTTTGCTCTTAGAGATTTGAAGTCACAAAGTTTTCGGTATCATCTGATGGGCCAGGCGCATGAGGCGCTGCCACTCAAGGAGAAAAATGGTGCCCGCAAAGCTGGCAAGACGGAAGAAGGTACTTTTTGTGCTGTTCCGGTGGTTGGTGACACTTGGAGTGTTGATGAGCCAGTTCCCTTTTGGTATGTCTGTGAAAACAACTTCCAATATTTTGTTGGATGCAGAGATGCGTATGAGGGAGTCTATGGTGACAAGGACTATTACGGTTATCGCATCCTGAGAGAGTGTTTGAGGGCTCCGCTTGATATCATGGATCGTTGGAATCACTCAGAACAGCGGTCAACAACCTTGCCTGACCATTTGATGTACTTCTATCGGCTAGGCTTCATGAATACGAACAGTCACGACGCCGAACTTGCACAAAGTGCACTAGTGCACTCAAGTGCTAACTTCCGCGTTGCACTCCAAGGCCAGGCCCCAAAGATAAAACTCGCAGCCTATCAGGAGCCGTGCTGTGCCTCGCACGAAGCTGTTTTGATTGAAAGTATATTTGCCATGGTAGTTGGACCATTACTGGCGTGTCTGATAGTACATATAACTATGACCATGGTCCGGGCACTGTTACAAGGCCAAGGGTCGATCCGGGCTGCCTCCAAGACACGGCAAAAACTTTCAACCATTTGACTTGTTGAAAGAAAATCCGCTTACAAACTCTTTTGTCACTCTGATTTTATCGTAGGCGTCAATATATGACGTACCTCTGCACCCGACATTGCCCGCCTCACATGCATCATATTGATACATCCGCTCACTTCGCGTTTCAGAGGACTCTTCATGGGGTGCATGAAACATATTTGCCTCAAGATATATCATCGGCGAATTTCCAGGTTGTAAAGATCCTTCCCTATTGTTCTGTTGCACAAACTGCTTGATTTTCTCTTGGGGTTTGCGTAGCCTTCAAGGGGCAGGAGCGAGCTCGAATATCACCACAGCATGCGGAGAGACAAGATAGCTTCCCTTTGTTCCTGTTAGATCAATATAACTTAGGGTACAATCAGAGGGGAATGATAGAGATGTATCAACAACTCTAACCCATGCAAACTCATCAGGTGGATGACAAATTTCAGCACTCTGTAGATCCCCCGTGCCATTGAAAACAATGACTGCATCCTGCGTTGGGTTTGTTGTATCCTTGGCTCGCGACCCCGCATGATGATGTGGTGCATATGCTTTGCGGTGACACATCAGCAAACAAGGTGCGCTGGAATCGTCCCATCTTGGAGAAGTATGCCCGTCCATGACTGTCCAGTGCACATTTGCACCCCCTGAACTAAATAAGTCTGCGCGACGCCTTCGGAATGCACTCAGTGCTGAGATGAAGGAATATACTGCATACCCCGCTGTGCCAGGTTTTAAAGCATCCCAACGGAAGCTGTTGATTTCATTCTTCCAGGTATTCGGGGCGCTGCCTTCTCCTCGACGAGTATGACCATATTCGTCTCCGGCACTTATCAGAGGAATGCCATCAGCACTAAAAAGGATTGTAAGTAAAGAACGCATCATCAGATTCGTCTCTGCGGCCGTCGGATGCACAGGCGGCATTGCCCTGAGCGGCGCCCTTGATTTCACGAGATCTGATGGTCCAACTGTATCTGCACCGAGTTCGTTAGGTGGATGTGCAGTAGTCGGGACAGTTTGAACTTTGGCACGCGCTGCAAGGGCACTTGCTATATCCGCTAAGGTTTTCCCATGCGGGGAGAAAGTGAGGGAATTGATAACATGACCAAAGGACGAAGAGCGACGACCCTTGATCAGATCTGCACTTCCGCATACACGACTTGCAAAGTCTCCAAGTGACCCATTTGATCCTTCCATATATTTACTGATGTCGCGCAAGAAAACGGAATTCCTTTCACCCAGGACCCCCCAATTCTGTATCTGACCAACGTCGCTTTCGTTTGGGGTAAGATATAGACGAACCCCTCCGCCTGCTAGGAACTTGTTCGTTGCCTGTCCTTGCGCCACTTCAACAGCAGCTGATACTCCTCCTGAGTCAGTCTTTCCACTCAAAACTGGATCAAGCGCGATTGCCTCCAACAGAGCGGTTCTTCCCACCAGGCTTGTATCAACTCCTTCAGCTGTGTTGAAAAGAAACCCATCCACGCCGAGACTTGTTCGCCAGTGCCTTAGTGAATCAACGATGAGTTGTCGAGTCACATGCGACCGTAAATTCAGCAGCGTGGTGCCGGAGATCGATGAATGTGACTTGACTTTTCCGATGCTACTCATTTCATAATAGCTAAAAACATCGATTCCACGAATGCTGTGACTTTCTGGAGAGGCATCATTGCCTTCACCAAGGTGTGTCAAAACCATATGGACGAGCACATCCAATCCTCGTGCTTGTAAGCTGCGGACAAGCTGTCGCACTTGATAAGGCGCATCTCCGCCATGAGGCGTTGTCATTTCTGGATCAGGAGCAAATAAGCTAACAGGCGCTGCACCCCAATTGTCATCAGTTACACGTCGGGCACTGGCAGTGATGGGTTGAAGTAGGACAGTCGTCGCGCCGGTTTGAATGATATGATCAACCTTTGCGAGCACGCCAGCATAAGTTCCCCGTTCAACGTTCCCTAGATCAGCGCTTATATGACTTGTGAAGTCTGCGACTGAAAGTTCATAGATGATCTCCTGCGCAGGAATTTGACGTAACTTACGGACTCCTGCTACAGCCTTTTCGTTAGGTCCGGAATCATATGCTAGCTGGTACTGCGCCCCTCCATTCATCACATCTGCGAGCGAACCTAAGAGCTTGGGCATTCGTGTGAAAGAATCCTGAAAAGGTCCCAGAGGGGGAAGCAAACAAGTTGCACGTGGATCAAACATGACCATCCCGGGATGAAATCTCCAACCGCCCCTTGCGGGATCTCCGTCGCATTTATATCCATATAGAACTGCCGGGATGTCGGTCCCTGTATGAACACCGCCCTCCCAACATGCAGAACTTGCAGGTAGTGGAAGTATTGAGCCGGGGATACCAACTGGGAGAGCCACATGCCATACGTCTCCCGTTCTGTGGACTGTTGGGTTGAGCGCGATTTCCACAGTTTCAGGAGACGCATCATCGCCCGAAGACCATTGCAGGAACAATGTAACTGTCTCGGCAAAGGCACTGTGCAAAGCAAAATTCACGTATCCAGCCCCGTTTGAAATCGGAGCAGCACGAGAGGCACCGAGAGGCACTGGATGTCCTTTTTCCATACCGATAGGAACTGCAAAAGATGCACATGGCCATTTGCATGCTCCTCTCGGCCCGTCAAATGCGTTCACCCTGTTCGTTCCGGTCTGCAATTCAACTAGTACAAAGTCGATTTCCACGGGAGCAAAGTAAGCAGGCACATCAAACTTAGTCCGCGACAAGCGAAGTGGAAATCCATTACGAAATACGACTGCGCAACCCTCCCCGTCATATACAAATGGTGTTCGCGTAGCTGGTTTGCATGGATCATCGTCGTTGTATTCGGATCCCCGAGGAAGATCTGGTAAGCACATCCACTCATCGAGCCACTCCCTGTGCATTCCCCAGTGCAAATGAAGGTCGTTAGAAGTAAAGATAGGATTCCCGTCACTGTCGTGCGCTATATTCTCTGATACTTCGAAAGTCACCCTGTACTCCTCACCTAATGATTCCACCGAAACCATAATCTTGGGAGCGAGGGCTCGTCAGTTATAGCAAATGTCATCGGGGGGAACGTTTAAGATATCAAGTAATGGAAGCAAACTTTGGAAAGGGGCAATCCTACCTGTCGCCCCGAGGTGGTATGAAACGTATGTCGCGACATACGATCTCTGACCCAAGCGTCTACATCCTGAATGCGGCTCAGCTCTTCTACAGGGCGTGGCAGGGATTTTGAGAGTGTTCGCCCGCGAGGCTGGCGCTCAGCTGGAAGAAAGCGAAGAGCCGGAAGTTCTCGAATGTCCAACGTCGGTTGTTTGTGGGGGAGCTGTCGAGAAATATTTCCGGACCTTCCGCGCGTTTTGTTCGAAACATAACTTTGAGAAGAGCCTCCAAAGTTCCAAGAACGAACGCAACATGTGCCGACGTGCGCTTTCATTCCGTGGACTTACCTTCCACGTGCACGTCGAGACCACGGCTGTTGCGAGGTAGCTCGTGTCCGGTTGAAATGCCCGCTTGACTGAAAGTTAAATAAATAATGAGTTTATAGATACGTGTGTAATAAGAACCTTCGAAGGTACCAAGGTACATCTTAAGAGGTACGAAGGTACCTTCGTACCTTCGGAACGTAAGTTTTCGAAGGTATTATTTATACCGTCCCCTTAATAATAGTCTATTATTACATGCTCCGGCCGATCAAGCATAACACGGGGGCGGGTAAGAATACCAAAGGAGTGATGGGCCGAAATCGGAATAATAACTCACAACAAATATGCATGGATGATATTCGGCATAGCCGCATTTTTGCATCTACACATTTCGGGAAATTTTAAAAAATGTCACACTCACCTGGTATCGTTTATCAAACATCACGGTCTATTCGTTCCATCATTGTTGACATTTTTATTTTTTTAAATTCGAAAATCTTGGTTAAGCCCTTCTTACATTCACCCATTCCAAGGTTTCCTTTTTTTCTTTTAACTCGTAAATCTTGGTTAAGCCTTCACCCACGCACGTCACTGAATCCAAGAGTACCTTTTTCACAAATACTCGATCCAAGTAAGATCTGGTATCGTTAAAACTATAGATACGTGTGTAATAAGATGTAATAAGTCCTTGTATAATTAATTGAATTTTATTTTTATTGGCTTAAGATTGTAATTATATTAATGCATTTTACAATTAACCATCTATCCCTCTCAGGCTGTGCCGACCCACAGGAGCGAACCACCGTCCTCGTTCGATCCTTTAAGATTAAAGATACCTTTTACGAAGCTTTTTGAATTAAAAATCTTAACCAATTTTCCATACGAGATATTGGGACCATATTGTCACGGGTTGAAAAATCGTAATATATTTTTTCTTCTATTATTAGGGGGGTTGACCTTAAAAGATACGAAGGTGCCCGCCATTTTCACAATATGTCTTGGCCATGTTATGTTGTCACGACTGAAGACGATCGATTGAAGACGACGCAGAGAGAGATATTTTCTGGCAGGGCACTCGCCCTGAGATCTCCCCCACGAGCAGCTCAGCGTTGAAACAGTCTTTCAAATGGTCTCTCTGACTCAAAACAGCCCCGCAGCCGAACAGCCCCGCGCACACTTCAAGAAGGAATTGTAACAGATGCCGCGGTCTCGCCGCCCTTCAGAAAGGTTGTGTAGCACACACGTTCCGTTGTTTGTGTTCTTATGTCTTCTGGCGGTCGGCAAGGCCCTTGCACTGCTCATTTATGGCTCGGGCTTTTATATTACACGAGTGCAGCTCTCGAACACAAGCACTTGCGATTTCCAGCCTACCGGTTCAAATGATATCCGACGCAACCGAATTCAGCCTGGATCTAACATATCATCTGGCGAGGCGGAATGCTGGACCGACGCTATGATCGATAAAGTTGTATTGGTGATTGTCGATGGCGCTCGTTTCGACTTCGCAGCTGCTTCTTTCGATATGGAAGAAAGCAGGTGGACTAGGAACTCGCCGCTGAGTTCAATTGCAGAGATTGTACAGAAGAAACCAGTGACAACTGAGTTGTTCCGCTTTGTTGCTGATCCACCAACTACGACACAACAACGTCTCAAAAGCATTTTGACAGGTGGTCTTCCTACATTTTTGGAGATCAGCAAAAGCTTCGGCGCTGCCAAACTAGTTGAGGACAACATTATTGCACAAGCGGCATCAGCTGGTCGTCGAATCTCCTTTTCTGGAGATGACACCTGGCTTGAACTATTTCATCGCGCCCACTTTGCCGCAAGTGTCGACGCGCATCCATCCTTTAACGTGCGGGATCTCGACAGCGTTGATCAAGGTGTCAGGCGACATCTCCTGTCAGCACTTGAATACCCTAATGACTGGGACATTCTTATAGGTCATTTCCTTGGTGTTGACCATGCGGGGCATACATATGGAGTGGAGAGTCAGGCCATGGAAAAGAAGTTGCAGGAAATCGATGCCGACATCAAATCAGTCATGTCAATAATGAGTTCGGATACAGCCTTTGATAACGCACTACTGATTGTCATGGGGGATCATGGAATGACACTTCATGGCGATCATGGTGGCGGCACTTCCGCAGAAACTGACTCTTTTCTTCTCATACACAATCCTCGTGCAGCGTCTGTTCAGAAACTAACACAAAACTCGAACGACGCAAATAGCGCGCAGTCGCATGCAGTCCGAGGTTTCAAAATGATGTCGCAGATCGATTTCGCACCGACACTTTCGGCCGTCCTCGATTTGCCAATCCCATTCGGTAGTCTCGGAACTATCCAGAGGAGATTTCTGGAGGTCGCAGTTGCCTCTGAATCTCACCAGGAATCATTTGCTTCATGCATAAACCATGTTATAGAACAATGGTATCTTCGCTCTCTCAGGGGCGCGGCTCTGCAAGTCTGGCGCTATTTGAACACATACGCATTAGAGGCGGGGAACCCTTTCTCTGTAGACGACTGGTCACGGTTGCAGGACCTTCATAATATTTCGCAGAGCTTTACAGCATCAGATTATGACGGCCAGAAATGGCTGGAAGCATTCCTCATCAGTGCCGCAGAAACATCGCGAGAACGTTGGATTCATTTTAATATTAGAAAAATGGCAGTAGGTGTTGTTCTCCTAACCTGCTTACTGGCATTTTGTGCTATGACGTATTTGCCGTTCACGAGCGAAGGCACGACGGTGAATATGCTTTTGACATCCATCTCCAGTCGAATGGTCACTATTAACAGCTTGTTGGAGAGTAGAGCTGTTTGCCTGGAAATACTATTTCTTCTGACTGTCGGTAGTTTGATATCTGGCTATCGAGTATCGAATAGTTTCATTTCAGCCGAGGCAGATGTAGCTCACTTTACTGCTGCTTCATTTGTAATTTTCTTTTTAATTCTCCGAAACTCATTTTTATGCCGAGCTATGAGTTCTTACAGAAGATATGATGCTACTCTGCATTCAGGCATCGGCGCAGCATCAATAACGTGCAACGCGGGCTGTCAACTCCTTGGGGCTACATGGCTGAAGCAAGCTTATCATAGCACAGGGTATGTGCGATTGTTGCCCTTTGCTTTCGTCCAAGGACCTATGTTCTTCAGTGCATTTGCAGCATTACCATGGATTTGCCATCGCGACATGATTCAGGGAAGCACGAATGGTCAACGAGCATGTGTTGTTCTAGCCTCAACGTCAGTTGGTCTTCTTACATTCAAGCATGGAACTTGTTTTGTCGCTCTGTTGCGACTCATGGGTTTTGGGACTTTTGGTCCATCTGTATTGCCTGAGATCTTTCTGCCCTGGATCTCATATATTGCATCAATGATTGGTTTATTTTTACCCAGGAATCTCGGCGGAACGTGTTCTCCGCGCTATGATATTCAGAACGACGCACACAGTACTACATGGCCGCTTCTAAGCATCTTTATACTACTATTTGGAGAACGTGGTTCATTGTGGGGTGTGCTCTCCATCACGCAGTCTGCTGCCGCATTGCATTCCAGCCTACTTGGATCAGCTACTGTAAAAGGAGGTTATCTGAGAGAGGTGTCGCACGCACTCCTATGGCAAGTGCTTGCTCTACAGCTTTTTTTTGCAGGGGGACATTACTGCACGTTTGACAGTTTGCATTTCACAAGTGCGTTTGTTGGAATGAAGAACTTTCATTTTGTCACCATGGGAATCCTGCTCGCTGCAAATACCTGGTCTGGGGACGCTTTGGTTTCTGTGAATCTTCCAGCAGTCGCCGTTGCATGTTTTAATCCGCGGAAGATTGATGAAGAACACCTCACGCAGGCCCTGGGGAATGCACTTTCTCGTTTTGTTTTGTCGTATGCTTTCTTCCGTCTCGTCACAATAATTGTTACAGCTTGCTTTGTTGGTGCTGTGCGGAGCCACCTGATGGTATGGTCTGTCTTTGCTCCAAAATTCGCGTTTGACGCAGCGGGACAGATAATCGGAGATGTGGGGCTCATTTTTGGTGTGCTATCATGTCTGGTTGGAATTCGCTGGTGAAGGAGAAGAAACCAAACACATCATTTGGCAGCAAGGACCTCTCTAGAAGATTCCTTGATGGGGTTGATTTCCTAAAATTGTAATGCTTTTCTTGAATTTAGCCTTACAATTCTTGAATGCGGCAAAGAGGCCAAAGATAGAACAAAACAAGGATTTAACCAGCAAATATTTTGTAATTAATGATCAGATCAGGATATCCAACACAAAAGCGTTTATAAACGACGCCCTCTGCGCCCTCCCTTCTTGCGGGTGCTGTCAGTGGGAACCGGAGTGACATCTTCGATGCGACCGATCTTGAGGCCTGAGCGAGACAGTGCGCGAAGGGCTGACTGACCACCGGGCCCAGGGCTCTTGGTCTTATTTCCACCCGTCGCACGCATCTTGATATGAAGAGCAGTAAGCCCGAGCTCCTGGAGGTACATGGAAAAACGACAAACTCAGTTGGCGTACACGCGTTCGACCTCATCGCGACCGGCGAATCATGTCACATCAGGGAAACTGGCAGGGCATACTCGCCGCACCTTGCAACGGACAGCGACGTCTTGAGCGGCAAGCATTGCGGCATATGGGGACGCTTCATCGCGGTCCGCCTTTACCTTCATTCCGCCTATTTGGAAACACAGAAAAGTCAAATACGGGTCGTGAGCCTCGGGTATTGTTGATCTAGACCTCACCGGTTACACGTACGATTGTCTCCTTTCCAGAAAGATCGGTGACGTGCTGCGTTGTGAGAATGCGTCGTTAGCGTGACAAACATTAGGGTTTGTCGAAAACCCTATTATCAAGGAAGACACCAGGGAGGGGTGCGCACCACGAAGGTATCGTTGAAGGATGCAAAGATATGTGCAACCCCGAAGACGTGTTCTCCCTCGCGAGGGTTAGGAAGCCACGGCTTCTTCTCCTCCGCCGCCGGCACTCCTTTTTCCTCGTCGGCCTACAAAGTTAGATTAGGGAGTCAGTCGCGGCAACAGTTTGGGCTCGAAGGGGTCACATGGAATGAGCAACCCTTGCTTCCTCTTGTCGCATCGGTGTGCTTAATAAATTCGTACCATAGATGTAAGCGTGAAGGTTCGCTGCGTTAAGCGTCGAGCCAGCTGAAAGGGTTTCGAATGCGAAGGAAACCAAGTATTTATGGCTTTTCTCGGTGAAAAATAAAATACGAGTATATTTAATAAACCTAGCTAAATACCACCATAATCAACGGCAAAAATTACCCGATCATATTTGATGAACATACACTATTACATTTATTAAATATTACATAATATTACCATATCTATACATATACGATAATTAAATCAATCGTACCCAGTCAATGAAACGAGACACGATCGCAAGAAAACCGGGTTGGAATGTGGGACTAAATGTGACTTCATTCGTCAGTGAACTGACTAATAAGATTAGTCCCAAATTAGAATTAGCGTTAGTTCGAAGCTCACCTGCTGACCGATTTGCAGTACTTTTCTTCATCGAATAAAATGATACTGTGATGAATCTGCATGCAAGCCCCCACCGACACTTTAGTTTTCGAATCTTCAGTCTCGTCTTTGAATTTGCTTGGGCCTCAGCCGGGTGCGGAGTCTGTGTAATCAGACTTTCTGAACTTCCGGTTGATGTTTGCTGCTGCTGGAGCAATAAGTGCACGGCCTTCCTCAACTTTCCCAGTCTGCCTTTCTTGTACAACCTACGAGGAGCTTACAAGCCGTGCGAAAAATGCTGTCTTGCGAAATAAGAGCGAGAAACTGGACGTGACTTCTTCAAGATTGACAAGGCACAACGCCCGTCGTGGTTGCGAGTGCTTTCATAGCCGGTCTTCACATGGTGATTCGTCCAAGGGCGATGATCACGCCGCTGGGTCCAGAACTGCAGACCACTTAAAAAAGTGGTCAAAAACTTCACAATTACCGCCCACCGCAATTGATGGAACGGGGATGAAGATTTTGAAGTCAGAGAAGGAGTTGCTGGCTCTCAAGGCTTTGGCTAAGGCTAGACTCTCAGCCAAAATCCAGTCTCGACATGGGACGAAGACATCTCCTTTCAAGGCGGAACCAGTTAATTGTTCTACAGCGGCATCTATTTTCAGTCCGTCCATCGAATCGCCCAGGCCTTCAAGTTGCAGCTCCAAAGGGAAAATGCCACACTCTGATACACTCGATCCTGACAAACAAAACTTAGTTGATGTATCGGCCCATGGACTTTGTTCATTCAAAACGAACTCTTCTCTTCCCCCGACCGAGCTTATTATGCGCAGCGATGCTCTTTCAGATGCGGTTACAGATATTAGAGATTGGGATTCAATGATTGATTGGAAGATGATGGAGCACCAGGACTATGAGACCCTTCCAGATGATCAATTTGAAAGGCTTTCAGATAAGTTGCATATCAAAGAAAAATGGCGCCCGACGGTGGGCTACTTGCTTAGTCTTGGTTTAAGTACGAGCGATCTAGAGAAGGTCCTCGTTGACTGCGAGGAGCTTTTCAGAAGACCGATCGGAACAATTATGACAAGGGTGGACTACCTTCAAAATGATATCGGGTTTGGAAGTCGTGAGCTGCGTAAGCTCATAGACAAAGAACCAAAAATTCTTTTACAACGGAATCGCCATTCTGCGGCCCGTTGTCGATACCTTACTGACATAGGCATTCCCTTAGATAATCTTCCCAAACTTTTACGCAAACAGCCGCAAATCTTACAATTATCCGTTGCAAAAGGACTGGCGCCACGTGTTGAATACTATAAGAACTCGCTGCTGATTCCCAAATCGGATATTCCGAAGCTTATACAACGAAATCCTGCTGTTTTGACCTTCTCGATTGAAAATCAAGTGAAGCCACGAGTTGACTATCTGAGGGACCTCGGCATACCTAAAGATGGAGTGGTGAAGATGATCGTGAAGCACCCCCATTTATTGCATTACAGTTTTGAAGGGCTGAAAGAACACATTGACTTTCTATCCTCCATTGGGATGACCGAGGAGGATGTGGTACACACTGTGACACGGCTGTCGCAAATCTTCTCCCTGAGTGTAAGTCAGTCACTCAGGCCGAAATTTCGTTATCTTACAGAAGAGCTAGGCGGCGACGTCAGGACCTGCGTCAAGTTTCCAGCTTACTTTTCTCTTTCCCTTGACCAACGAATACGACCGAGGCACACGTACATGCAGCGCTTGAAATGTGCTCCAGATCCATTTCCAATGAAATATCTCAGCGAAAAAGACGACGCTTTTGCGGGAAGGGCGCGACGGAGCTTAGAGGACTATATCAGCTACAAAGTGAGGCAGTTCTCGAACGTTTCTCGTCCCACGCCTATATATCCTTTTTATCCGTGCGATTCCCTTTCCTATAATTTATCCGCCAGACATTTTTTCGCTCATGCTGAAAGCCTCGTCCATCGCACAAATGATTCTAACTGTCTGAACACCGGAATCGATTTTGTATAGGAATCAATGGTGCCAATTTTCTTGTTGGAAACAGCAAGACAGAAAGAAAAGACATCTGAAAGGATTCGTTCGGAGCAAATATCTTTGAAATTGAAGGAGGCGAGACCGGACAGCCATCAACGCGGGATCCTTCAGAACAGACAGCCACACAGCAAGAGACTCGTCGATGCCCGCAACTCTATGAGTCGCGGAAAGATGCTTGGAGTTTCAGCACGAAAGCCTCGCGGTAGTCCCTTGCAGAGAAGCTCGGGAAGGTGACATTCATGGTTTTTTATTACGACAATCCCTAAAAAAGTGCATCGAATTCTTTTCTCGGCGTCTCTCAAAACTAGCTCTGTTGAGCATACAGATATTGTAGCTTTTTTTGGAGTTCGGCAACCTTCAAGGCGTATGTAGAATATTCATCATTTGATTTTACTTTCAAAGAATAGGTCATAACAAACGGTCACCTTTTTTTGCTTTGCATCCTGTTTGTTCTCTAACCCATTCATAGCTTTGTCCAAACGATTCCTGTGAAGGTAAATAAGGAAAACTGAGCTTGTATTAAGCTAGAGTATGAGCAAACTCCTCACGTCTCATTTTCAATGAAATCTAGACGCTTGGCGACATTGCTCAACGCCTCTACTTTATCCTGTTTGATCAGAGCAGGTCCGATGAGCTTGTAAACTTTTGCATCGTCGTTCAGCTTTTCAAGCTCCTGTTCCGGAGAAAAGCAAAAAATGAGGACTATAAATTCAGAGGATATACTCATTCGTTGCAAATGAACCGGCAGTTTCACCTTGTGGACTAGATCATTTTCGCTGTACTGCTGCGCGAATTGGCGTCGACTTGTCATGTTTCTGCTCAAGTCTGCGATTTGAGTTCGCGGAGGGGTGATGCATTAAGGGCAAGGGAAAGACGCTGGAGAAAAGAATTTGGAGGCGAGTCGTTCGAAACATTCCAAATACCTTTTTGCATTGAGTTCAAATCATTTGCCTCAAGAGCTAAGTCGTCTTGCAATCCTTTGATGGCCGACATTGCTGTGTCGTGTGCCGGCCAGTTCGAACTAGGGAGGCGTGGCCGCGGATCTGCTGTTCTGTCCAACCGCCCGGGCTGCTATTAGTAGTAGTGGTAATAATGGTGGTAGTACCAGCGGATTTTTACATATTATAATAATAATAACTTTACAGGATCGAACGAGGACTGTGTGTGATTCGCTCCATGTGGGTCGGCATAGCCTCAGAGG
>Ga0209666_1002354_pt1 | contig 14139 bp, 10 predicted proteins | sample SaaInlV_125m_DNA_FD_184679 | JGI IMG/M metagenome (GOLD analysis project Ga0209666, IMG submission 184679) | Marine microbial communities from expanding oxygen minimum zones in the Saanich Inlet - Saanich Inlet SI037_S3LV_10m_DNA (SPAdes)... | ecosystem: Environmental > Aquatic > Marine >...
CCGTCGATTTTCACCGCCTCCCTCATGAGCGGCCGGCTTGTGCGGAAGGTCGTCGCGAACTGCATCGCGTCGACGGGGTCGTGCTGGATGGCCGCGCGCACAAACGGGCGGATGAGCGCGTCCGCCATGGGCTGGCTGCTGAGCGTGAGCAGCCCCGACTCGTAGTCGGCGACGCGTTTGCACAGCGCGTTGAAGTTGGCGCGCGCGTCGTTCGGGACGAGCGTGGGCGCGTTGGCCGTGAAGATGGCGGCGCTCAGCGCGGCGAACACGGGGCCGGCGTTGAGGCACGCCTGGCGGTGGTTCGTGTCGGTAGCGCACCACGCGCTCACCGTGCGGCACGCGTCCTTGGCGTCGCCCGTGTCGATCGCGCCCAGCACCACGCGCACGAGATCCGGCGAGAGGCCCGGTATCGTCTCGCGCAAGGCCTCCACGCGTTGGCGCACGTTGCGCTCCCACGGCTCCGCGCCGCCGCAGTCGTCGCACCCGGTGGGCGCGAGCCGCAGCCGCTCCAGGCCGGGCAGCATGCGGGCCCGCGCACCCCCTACCGCCCCTCACCCAGTACCCCCAAACGCTCGCATTATCGTGTTAACACCGGCTACGACACGTTCGTTTTGAACAGGTGCTTGTGCGTCTTCAGTATGGCGCTGCACTCGGCGCTCACGCGCCCCGCGAACCGGCCCGACTTGTGCAGCCGCGAGCGCTTCCGAAGCAGGTGCACGGCGATCACGTCGCGCTGCAGGATCTGGTCGCCCACGTGCGCGTGCTGCAGGCGCAGGTCGTTGAGCTCGGCAAACGCGGCGTCCATGTCGAGCTGCATGTCGGCGCACGGCGGGTCGGGTCGCGTGAGGCACGCGCCGCAGCTGGCCACGTCCACCACAAAGGGGAGGGCAAACACCACGCGCATCTTGTTGTCGCGCACGTCCAGCGGCAGGCGCACCCCGCCGTGCGCACCGCTCGCGCCCTGGTCGTGAGCGCACCGCAGCTCCACCTTGAGCCCGAGCATGCACACGCCCGGGAACTTGGCCGATTGGGGCGTGTGCTCGGCGAGGCTGTGCGTGGGACAGCGGCCGTTGACGAGGGTGCAGCCGCAAAACTCCATCCGAAACTCCAGGCGCACGAAGCGCGCGGTGGGCGCCGCGCTCTTGTGCAGCAGGCACGCGCACCCGCCGCTCGCGCGGTGCAGAGCCCCCTTGATCAGCGTGCGGTGGTCCTCCGGCGGGCCGCGCTCCAGCCTGTGCGCCGTGACGCGGTCCACGAAGAGCGCGCGTGACACGTCCTGCGAGATGGCCGAGACGAAGGCGTGCAGCCGGAACACCTCCTGCGCGAGCTGAGCCACCTTCTCGGCGTACCACGCGGGCAGCTCCCAAAAGGCGTCGCCCTTTTCCAGCTTGACCAGGCGCGTGGCGGCGCTCGGCCCGGCCGCCGCTTGGCGCTGCCCGCGGGCCGCCTCCTCAAAAAAGTGCTCCAGCCACGGCGCGTCGTCCGGCCCGAGCAGCGCGTCAAGGATCTTCTTGTCCTTCTTGTCCGCCTTGGTGCAGATCACGACCAGGCGGTGCGCGTTGCGGTTCTGGCGCACCGCGAGCGTGGCGCCGCCCGGAAACGCCGCGACGACCTCGGCGATGCCGCGCTCTCCCGCCTCCAACCGGCGCGCCACCTCGTGCGTGCCGCGCACGGCCACGCACTGCCTCCGCTGCGCCGACGGCAGCTTGTCCGCGGCATCGCACGCGATCACGTCAAACTTGCGCACCTTGTAGACGAGGCTGACGCCGTTTCCGCTCGCGAGGCACGTGCGCATCTCGTCAAACCGCGTCTCGTCCAGGTACTTGCCGATGGAGTCGATGCTGTGCGGCTTCATCAGCCCCGGGTGGTCAACAAGCGGCCCCAGACGCTCGAGCAGGCAGACCAACAGCCCGATCGTTTCCGGTTGGCACTTTACAACCGCTTCCAATTGGGCCTTTTCAATGGCCACGTGCACCAGGGATGCCATGCATTACCGGGAGGGGAGGGGGGGGGCGAGGGGCGAGGGAGGGGAGATGGATGAACGCTACGTTGACACACGCAGACACACGGGTACAAGTTTCAAATCAGGCCGATAGCGCGGCCGATTGTCGACGAATATCGGCCGGCGACTTGCCCGTTAGCCACGGCAAGGCGCCGGGACTGGGCGGCAGGTACCGCACCTTGTACAGCTTGATCAGGTCCTCCGCGTGGATCTTGGACGGTGGCGGCTTCGTCGGCTCCACCGGACGGGTCTCGGGGGGCGGCGAGCCGCTGCGCGGCGACGACGAGTCCAAACCGGGGAGGTCGTCAACCGGAAGCGAGGGCGGAGGCGAGGCCAGCCGCTGGCGGCACTGGTCGGCCAGCTCCAATATGGACGCCAGCTGGCCGTCCGTCAGTCGCCTGTGGCTTCCGTGCTTGTTGTAGCGCACGCTGTGGTCAAACACGGCTCGCAGCGTGTCGTGGTCCTTAGCGCCAATCGTGTGCAAATCGTACATCGTCGCGAGCAGGATCTCCGCGAGGTTCTTGGCCGAGGCGATCGCCGAGTGCATGCTTCTCTCGGGTTTGCGCCTCGCGTGCCATAGCCAGATGATCCACGACGGTATGGGCTTGGTGAGGAGCGCCTCGCGCGCCACCCTGTCCGTGTACACGCCGATGAAGGGCACCGCCCCAAAGTTGATGCGGTGCAGATCCCCCTCCCCGAGCACCGAAAAGAGCACGCGCAGGCGGCCGTCCTCCAGTATTTGCAGATCGGTGGGGTAGCACACGTGCTGCGCCTCGTGGCCGTTTCCGCTGCGGGTGGAACACGGGATCACCTCGCAGATCGCGAGCCACTTGGCGATCTGCATTGGGATGTCAATCGGCAGCCCGACGGTCAAGTAGACCGTCGCCATCGTTTGTCGACTCGTGAGCACGGGGGGGGGAACTGGGTCGGCGATAGGGGGGGAGGCGGTTCCCTTAATATCGACAAACTCAACACACACACGCACACACACACACGCGCGCGCACGCGCCGGCGCGCCGGCGCGCCGGCGCGACGACTCGCGCGCTCGCCATGCGCCCGACACGAGTTACAAATCCGCCGATCGCCTTCCGGCTCAGGCTCCCCCCTCCGCGATGCCGGCGGCCTTGTCAAAGGCCTTCTGGTTAGCCTGCAGGTTGACCGGGTTCTTGGGATAGCTGGGGATGGCCTCAAAGCGCTGCTTCACCGAGCCCTCCGGGTTGTTGAACGAGCGGCACAGCCGGTCGGCGTTGAACCACGAGATGTTCACGTTGATGTTCATCGCCGCCGAGTTGGGCGACGATCTTATTCCCAGGTTGGCGCCCTGCGGCATGGAGCCGCGCGACGCGGCCGTATCAAGCACGTTCCCGATCTGCCACCCACCCACTATGTACTCGCCCATCTCGTTTGAGAGCGTGAGCGACATCCGCGAGCCGCCGACCAGTTTCCTTCGCTTGCCGCTCGCGTCGTTGGTCTGGTTCCCCTTCGCCTTGTAGTTTGAGTGGTTGATCATCTGCGACGACGTGGAGGCCATCACGCGGAAGTTGGCCAGCACCGTGTTCTCATTGACGGTGCCCCGGAAGGCCTCCACCTGCTTGGCCTCAAAGGCCTCCTCGTCCAGCGGCTCGGCCAAGTACTTGGCGCGCAGGATCTGGTAGTCGCGCACGTCCTCGGTCGTCTCGATGCCCCTCTCCAGCAGCGACGCCATGGTGACCGCGCTCGCCCTCCCGCCACGGCCGTCCGGCCCGGCCTCCACCGACGCGGTGTGCTTGGTGGCGGACTTGGCGTCGAAAACGACGTCGGCCACCAGGACGACGAAGACCTTGTCCAGCGGCAGCACCTCCAGAGAGCGCTCCCCCGTCCACGTGGTGCCGACGGCCGGGCCCTGGATGCGGATGTTGAAGAGCTGGCCGTCGCGCGCCTCCAGGAACTCGTTCGAAAGCTGGTCGCTCGGGTCGTTTGTGCCCTTGGAGAGCACGATGCCGTCGGGGCGCCAGTCGGTGAGCCCGTTCTCCAGTAGCTTGGCGTCAAGCACGGAGAAGGCCACCTCGTCGCCCAGGTTGCGCGACACCGAGAAGGGCTGCACCGTCCTCTGCTCCTCCGCCGAGGCGCTCGGGTTGAAGACCTGCGGCAGGTTGTGCGCGGTGCAGTCGACGAGCTCGGTGGCCGAGCCCTTGCCCTTGAGGAACGGGCCAAAGTCGCGCGCAAAGATCCCCTGGTAGTTGGCGTCGGCGCGGCGGGCGTTTGAGTCGCGCAGGCCCATCTGCTTCGCGACGTCCGGCATGGCCATCATTGACGCGCGCTCGCCGATGGAGACGCGGCCCGGCTCGCCCAGTGGGATGTTTGCGATCGTGGCCTCGCTGATCGAGGCGGCCAGCGCGCCGATGGGCCCGGCGGTCTTGATGCCGTACGACATGCTCTGCGTGGCGTCCGCGTACGACTCGTCCAGCCTGATGGTCTTGCCTCCCAGCACCTGCTTGAAGTACTCGTGCAGGTACTCCATGGAGCACAGCTGCTGGAAGCGCTCCGTCCCGACCATGGCGGGCATGATCGTGGGCTGGTACGCCACGTTGTGCCCGGGGGTGCCGGGCGCCGCCTCGTTGCCCACCAGCAGCGGGCGCGGCGGCTTGGAGTCGCCGCGGATTCCCAGTATGAAGGCGAGGTGCGTGGCGCGCAGGTCCTCCGTCTCCTTGCGCGTGACGGTCCTGCCCTTCTCGTCCGTGCCGATGAGCTTGTTGCTGTTGTTCAGCGGCACGAGGCGCGAGTAGGGGACCCCGATGTTCGAGGTGGAGTTGTTGAGCGCCGACTTGATCTGGCCGGGGGCGACGCCGGCGACGGGCGCGCTGACGCTCGTGTTCGCCGAAAGGTTGGCACCGCCCACGCCGGGCGGCGCCAGGTTGCGCTGCTGGGCGCCGCCAGCAAACGCATTGTTCGACGGTGCCGTTCCACGGCTGGACATGCTGGCCGCGCGTTGCCCGGTGGTTAGGTCTCTACACATTAACAAATTAGCGCGCGGTGAGTTATGATCGCTACAGCAAACCACTCAAACTCGCGCGCTCGTACCACGGCCGGACCGTGTCCTCTAGGATGTTGCGCGCCGCGCGCTCGTACTTGCAAAAGTCAAACGTGAGGATGCGGTTCGCGTACGTGGCGCTGGCGCGATTGAGCGGCAGGTGCTCCTCCCGCAGCAGCGCCAGGAGCAGGTTGGCCACGCTCACCGCGCTCAGGTAGCACGCGTAAGGCGCCTCTTGCGGCTCGCGCGCGAGGCGCACGCGCTCCTCGCCCGCCAAACTGCGCATGTGCGCCGGCGCTTGCACCAGCGCGCCGTTGACGCTCCCCGTTGCTACCTCAAGGCCGCACCAGCACTGGTTGGCCGCGTTCGCCGACACCAGCCACCCGATGCGCCGCTGCTGGCCCATGAGCCGCTGCGCCAGCTCATGGTGCGTCCGCACCAGCAGCTGGTACGTGCGCTCCGAGCGCGCGGCGTCCATCGCGTCGCCGTGCAGCCAGCACGCGTGCTTCTCGAGCACCTCGCGCAGCTGCCGGTGCGACCGCAACCGGCACGCGGCCTCGCACAGGCCCTTGCGCTCCGCCGTCTTGACGAAGGCGCCCATGCGCTCGTCGGGCCGCTTGCCGATCTGCACGACGGACCGCCCAAACCGGCGCAGGCATTCCACCAGCACGCCGCAGGCGTTGCTGATCGCCAGCAGCTCCACGACCTCTCGCCGCACGACGTCTAGACGGCACTTTTCGACGTACGAGAGGCACACGTTGCGCGCCTCGCCGTGCGACACGGCCCCGTCCAGCACGCGGCAGCTCTCAAGCGTGAGCGCGTTCGCCAGCCGCGTGAGGAAGGCGCTCACGTTGGTCACGGCGTCGTCAACTCCGCCGACGTGCTGCGCGAGCACCGCGGTGTGCAGGTCCTGCAAGAAGCGCTGGAAGGACCGGAAGAGGCCGTCCTCCACACACGCGCGCGTCTTGTGCGTCAGCCGGATCGGGAAGCGCAGCGGCACCAGCCGCGCGCCCGACTCGCGCAGCTCGTCGGAGAACCGCTCGATCTTCTCGCACGCATTGACGTACGAGGCGTGCAGCGCGAGCTGCTGCCGGACGAGCGTCGCCTCGGAGCGAAGCGCGTCCGGCCCGTGCGCCTCAATGGCTGAGAGGGTTGCGTCGTAGCGCGCCGCCTCCGCGGCTTCCAGGTGCATCGGCAGCGCCACCGGTTTGCGCGAACGGCGCCGATTGCCCATAGGGCTAGCGTCGCGCGGCGGGGAGGCAGGTGGCGCACAAGTTGCAAGTTGACACTTTTTTTACACCAAACGCTCGACAAACACCACGCCTGACACATCACACGCACGTCGCCTTGAAGAGTGCCAGCAAGCGGCTCATCTTTTGCACGGCGTCCACGTGCTTCCGCGCGCTGAGCGTGATCTGCAGGTTGAACTTCATCGAGTCCCAGTCCGTCACCCGGTCCGAGTACAGGAAGGCGGCCATCTTGTGGGTCTTGTTGCGAAACTCGCTGGTCCAGCCGCCGCGGTCGTCGCGGTCGTCGCGGTCGTCGCGGTCGTCGCGGTCGTCTCCATTCTTGCCGAAGAGCAGGGCGGCCTTGTCGCCTTCTGCGTCGCGCCCGTTCAGAAAGTACTCAACCATGCCCTCCACGTGGCCGTGCGCAAACTCGCCGCGCTGCGGCATGACCAGCAACCGGAGGAGGAACTTGGCAAAGGTGCTGCACCGGACGCGCATCACCCGGGCAAAGTAGTCCGGGTCCGCGTCCCGCCTTGACCCGAGGTACCGGTCGGCTGCCGGGTCGTCGCCCATCAGCGCCAGCGTGAGCGAGGCGTGGTCGGTCACCCCCAAATGCAAGAAGACGGGAATGCCCATGTGCTCCTCGTGGGCCTTGCGGCACAGCGCGTGGAAGTTGGCGCACGCGTTGCCAGGCACCCGCTCGGGCGCCTGCGCGCCAAAGTGTCGGCGCGTGTGCCCCTTCCACTCGTATTCGGCGCTCCGGCAGGCGGACACGTGCGCGCGACTGGCGCTGGTCCAGCCGCCGGCCGCGGACGCGAGCTCCCGCGCGGTGCACGCCGCGACGCCCTCCAACTCGTGCTTCAGCACGCAGCGCACCAGGTCGGCGTTGTTCATCACCTCCTCCACACCTGCCACGTGTGTCGACGCGCGCGCGCGTCAACCGAATAGTGAGCACGGGGAAGGCAGCCAGGGGGGATTGTCGAGGCGCACTCATGGTTCTCCGACCAGTGTCAACTTTTATTAGGCTACACGCACTGACACGCGCACTGACACGCGCACTGACACACGCACGCACACGTTCACGACGCATTCCAGTACGCGGCCGCCAGCTTTGTGACCTCGTTTGCCGGACGCTGCGCCAAGTAGGTGGCCCACGGGTTCCGGATCCAGTCGGCGTACGGGCCGTCGTCGGCGCCCGGAGGCATCTTCGGGTAGGGCACGGGCTGCCCGTTTAGCAGGCCGAGCACCGGCCGGCCCATCTCGGGGGGGGCGTACTGGTTGGCCTTGCCCTCTCGGACGAACCACTTGCGTCTTTTCACCTCCTCCTGCGCCTCCGCGTGCGCGAGGTTGTGGTCGCGCAAGTGCTTGTAGAAGATGCCGTCGCTCATGGCGACCTCGTCCTTCCGCCAGTGGATCTTCTGCCGCTGCGCGCGCGAGAGGGGCTTCTCCGACTCCCACTCCGCCTCCGCCTTGGCGGAGGCGGTGGCGCCGTCGGTGATCCACGCCTCCGCCGGCGGCTTGACATGCGCGGGCAGCGCCGGCGCGCCGGCGACGGCCGCGCGGCACGAGAGCACCGCGGACCCCGGCATGAAGGAAGAGGCGTGCAGGCGCACCGCGACAGGCTTGAGCGTCGCCGCCGCCGCCGCCGCCAGCTCCAGCGGCGACCGGTCCGCGTCGCAGCCGTCCTCGTCGTCGGACGACACCTCGCCGGTGTTGGCGGCCCGGACCAGCTCCGCCCACCGCGCCGCCTCCGCCGCCTTCGCCGCATTCGCCCCGCGCTTGCGCTTGGAGGCCACACGCCGGAACGCGTGCGCTGTGAGCTGCGCCTGGGCGTCCATCGGCGGCAGCGGTGGCGGCTGCGACGGCGGCGCGGGGAGCCGAGGCGGCTCGGCCGCCTCCAGGGTCTGCACCATCCACTCGACCAACTCGTCCAGCGCGTCGGCCAGGTCCACCTCGTCGATCGCCTCCGCCTCCGGTGGCACCGGGACCGGGAGCGGCACACGCAGGCCGGCCGCCTCCCACGCCATCCTGGTCCACGACGCCTTCTCCTCCGCCGCCTTCGCGCACGCCTCCCGCGCCTGCTCCGCAGCCGCCGCCGGCCAGCGCGGTGGCGCGGGCACGGAGCCGACGACCACGGCGCGCGGCACGTGCCGCGCGCCCCGCATCTGCTCGTCGGGAGAGAAGAACTTGTGCGGGTTGTGCCACTTCTCGGTGTCCGTGCACCACACCCAGCAGGTGGACTGCATCTCGCTCCGCTGCACCGGGTTGCGCAGCCGGAACCAGCGCAACGTGGGCGCCGGAGCCTGCCACGGGTCCGGCTGCCCCTGCAGCGGCATCTTCAGGCGGATGCGCACGCCGCACGTGCCTGCCCTGAGACGCTTCGCAACGCCCCTGGACCGGCGCCGCTTCAGCGCGTCCCCCCTCTTCGCCAGGCTCTCGGTCTTCTTGGCCGACTTGTCCGCGTCGACAATCGCCTTCTTGGCCTTCTTCGCAGCCTTCTGCTCCCTTTCCGCCACCCTCTTCGCCGCCACCACCTCCGGGGCGTGCCGGTCGCGCGCGCCGGCCTTCAGAGACGCCCCGCGCACCGGGCGGGGGGGCATCGCGCCCGTCCTCGCACTCGATGCAGGCTTGCCGGACATGGGAACGCCTGGATCGGTTACCAAAACGGGTGTGAATAGTGAGGACGGGGGTCCCAAGACAGCGCCATATCCGCCTAGCACCCCATGGGGGGGGAACCTTGGCTCTTTCTCACCCTAATAGGGCCCGCGTGCCCCCTTGGCGGGAAACCGCCCGAATCGTGAGCACGGGCAGGGTCGTTACACCATGGGGGTGGTAAGCGCCCACCGATCCACAGGAAGCGGCAGAGATGAGCGGGATGGTGCGCGTCAACTCCAACGGCCCAGTAGGCACCCCACCCGTGCTCACTATTCGGCTGACACACCCGGTTGACACGCCCTTCCCACCCCTTCCCACCCCTCGACAAACCGCGAGCAGCGGTCGATGCGCAAGGTTGCGAACAAGCCGAATTACAGGGACGATTGGAAGGAGGAGGACCAGGAGCTGTTGACGGACGCGACCGACGACGAGGCGCAGGCCGAGGCGCAGGCCGAGGCCGTCGCGGACGGCGCGGACGGCGCGGACCCCTCGGACCCCGAGTTCACGCGCGAGGACGCGGAGTGCGCCGCGCGCGAGGCGCAGCAGGACGAGGAGGAGGACGACGACGACGACGACGACGACGCTTACGCCTCGTCAAGCGACGACGAGGCGGCGGCGTCGGAGGGCGGCTACGACTCGGCCGCCTCGGAGCTGGCGGGGGAGGCCGCCGCAAAGCGCCCGCCCAAGTCGCCGGAGGAGCTGCAGGCCGAGGAGACGACGGCGGGGATGCTCAACCTGACCTACCCCGAGCAGTTCAGGGCGATGCGCCGCAACTTGGGCTACCTGTACCCGTGCGTCGCGAGCGACCTGACGCCCGAGGAGGCGGTGCGCATGGCGTACGATCGCATCGCCTTCCCGGAGCCGGTGGAGCCGGAGGAGCGCGACGAGATCGTGGGCGAGGCGGTGCGCCTGGCGCGCGGCATCACGATGCCCAACCAGGTGGTGCAGGAGGCCTTCGCCGAGCTGTCCAAGCACAACGGCGGCCGGCTCGTGACGGCGTCGCGGCGCGTCACGACGCTCTTCGCCATCGTGTGCATGGTGCGCCAGGTGATCAAGCTGCCCGAGTACAAGCGGGCGGGCTCGGTGCAGTCGCTCGGCTTCGCGGCGCTCCTGGAGGTGTTTGGCGACGGCTTCTCCAACGGCGCCGCGTCCGTGCCGCTCGGCGACGCCTACGTGACCGACCGGCCGATGGACAGCGCGATGGCGCACGGGCGCGCCGACGTCGTGGACCGGTTTGAGGCGATGGACAACAAGCTGGAGGTGCTCGGCCTGCTCTTCGGCACGCTGGCCAACCTGGGCGACGACGCGTCCGGGCAGGTGGTGCAGGCGGCTCTGCGCAGCGCCAGCCGCCCCAAGTACGACCGGTCGCGCTACGACAAGACGCCCGTTAAGGGCGCGCGCGCCATCTGCTACGAGAACGGGCTGGTCAAGGTCGCGCTGCACGTCGTGCAGCGCGAGGGCGCGCCGGACTACGTGGACAAGGGCGTGGCGGCGCTGGCCGAGCAGTACGGCAGCGCCGCCACGCCGTTCCACACGCGGTACCCGCCGTGCGACCGGCTGCGCGAGCCGCTGCCCAAGCTGACGCTCTCGCAGGACGACCAGGCCTGCCGAGATGCGATGGCGGCGTCGCCCACCGGGTGGAACGAGGCGGTGTACGTGCGCGAGCGCGCGCGCTTCGCTGTGGAGAACCGCGCCGCGCGCGAGGCGGAGGCGCCGCGCCGCCTCGTCGTGACGCACCGCAACGAGACGACCGTGCGCACGCCCGACGGCACGGCCGTGGGGGCCGAAACGCTCATGGCGGCGCTGCGCGGGCTGGTAGAGGACGAGGGCACCAAGCTGCACGCGCACCTGGCACAGGCCGTGCCCGCGCTCAAGAAGCGCGGCTTCGGGTGGGCGGGCAAGGATGTGCACCTCGCGGCATACAAGGACGGCAAGCGCGTGCTCTTTGGCAAGAGCAAGAAGGGGGCGCGCAACTGCGACCACGCGCTGTGCGCTCGCGGCGGCGCGCCCATGCCGGCTGGGAAGTGGCTGTCGCTGGAGAGCGCTCACAGGGAGGAGGTGGCCAACGTTGTGCTCCAACCGTGGCTCGTGTTCGCGCCCGGCGTCTGGGACTTCTACCTGCTCGTCGGGTCGGCCCCCAAGGACGCGGTGCTCGAGCACGCCCAGGTGCGCCAGCGCATGCGGAAAGACCACATCGCGGCCAAGGTGGCGGTGACGCGCAAGCTGGCCGGCGACCGGTGGCGCGAGCGCCAGGCGACGCGCCCCGGCACCCGGAAGCGCAAGCTCAACTCCGAGGAGGAGCGCGCGCTTGAGCGCTACCTGGAGGAGAAGGAGTCGCTGGCCACCTGGTCGGCGCAGTGCGACAAGGAGTACACCAACATCGCGAAGCAGAGGGTGCTGGTGCAGTACCAGAGCTCGCTCGGGACGTTTCCGCTGGACCACTTTAACATGTCGTGGCGCACGACCTCCCCCGACTACCAAAGCTGGTGGTCGAGCGCCCTGGCGGCAAAGCTGCGGCGCCAGAAGGAGGAGCGGCTTGCCGCGCGCGCCGAGGCCGTTGCGCAGCGCGCGGAGTGGAACAAGAAGGCCGACGAGTGGTTCATGGGCAGCGCGCAGCACGCGCACGCCGTGGCAGCGCACCCGGACCACGGCGCGGACGTCGCGCAGGCGGCGACGAGCTTCGCCGCCAACGCCAACGCGGCGGCGCGGGCCGAGTAGGCGGCGACGGCCGGCGACGGCCGGCGACGGGCGGCGACGGGCGGCGACGGGGGAAGGGGTGGGAAGGGGTGGGCGGGTGTTGGGCGGGTGTTGGGCGGGTGTTGGGCGTGGCGAGAAAAAATGTCACTAAATAATCGGATAATTAATTACCATTCTTTTCCGCCGCCTGCGCTCCCCCGGCTCGGAGGCCAAGTGGTCAACAAATGCGTTCCCCACTTTTTTGTAGGGAGTTTCTAAATAATCCGATTATTCAGGGACTTTCTACGGAATCGCAGGGAGCGACTTTGTTGACCACCCGGCCCTCTGGTCAACAAGTGCGCAGGCCGCGAGAAAGAATGGTAATTAATTATCCGATTATTCAGGGGCATTTGTTTTCCTCTGGGCGGCGCGGTCGATCACGGCCGCTTCTTGGTGGCGCCCGGGTCGGCGAGCAGGGTGAGCTCGCGGCTGCTGGCAGCGATGATCTTCATCACCGACTCCATGTTGTTCTTGTCCACCGTGCGCTCGCCCGTCTCCTGGTCGCGGCGCAGCAGCTGCATCTCCAGCGTCGTGCGCAAGGCCGAGAGCGTGCGGATGTTCTCGTAGCGCTGCATGCGCGAGTCGACCGAGTGCAGCTTGTAGTGCGCGCGGATCTCCTTCCAGTCCCAATCTGGAACGTCGACGCCCTCCTCCTCGGCGGGCTCGGCCACCTTGGTCTTGTACACGAGGCCGGCCATCTTGTAGAGCGCCAGCTCGCTCATCTGGCTCATGTTCTTGGAGATGAAGTCGGTGACCGGCCCGATCTTGCCCGGCAGCGTGCAGCCGACGCACGTGACGCCCGTCACCGGGAAGGCGCGGTCGTGACGCGCGCGCACGACGCTTGAGGTGACCGACGCGCCGTCGTCGCTCGCCTCCGAGGCGCACGGCCGGCACGCGCGCTTCTTGCTGGCCGGCCCGCCTCCTCCCCCGCCAAACGCCGCGCCCGCCATGTCGAGGCTGGCCGTGCTGCCGGCGCCGTCGCGGTCCGCCCCCCCCTCCTCCTCCTCGTCGCCCTCTTCCGAGTCGTCGTCGTCGTACTCGCGCGGCCGCTTCTTCTTGCCGTGCTTGGCGCGCCCGCCCCGGGCGCTCGCCGTGCTGGAGGCGCCGTCCAGGTCGCCGCGCCCACGGATCTCCAGCTCCAGCATGGAGATGGGCCCGAATATGGACTCCGACCGGTTCTTGGCCCCGCCGCGGCCGGCGGCCGCGGCCGCCGCCCACACGGGGTGCTGCGGCGCCGCTGGCGGCCCTGCCGCGACGCCGGCCGCGTTGGGGAGAGCGTCGCCGCCCACCGCGTCACCGGCGGGCTCGGGAGGGTTTGAGTCCACGTCGCTGTCGTCGTCCATGACAAATCAAGCCTTCTTACTGCACAAACCACGCAACCGACACGCGCGGCGCCCATCTTAGCGATGGGCGATGTTCTATCTTATCAACACCGGAGGCGTGGTGGCCTCTCGCGCCTTGGAGCTCTGCGCGTCGCGCTCTTGCTGGTCCCAGTGGTCGCCGCGCTCGCGCCAGCACGTCAGGCAGCAGCAGCACCAGTACGAGATGCGCTCGCGCCCCCACATGCCATCTCCACGCCCGTCCGAGGCGTGGTAGACGCTGTAGCAGCCGCAGCAGCAGAAGACCAGAAGCGCGCCCAGAAAGTAGAGCCACGCAGTGCGCAGCAGCTCCTCGTGTTCGGGCGGCGGCGGCGGCGGCGGCGGCGACGGGTAGGTCCCGCTTGCCCCCATCCACGGATCCAGCGGCGGCGGCGGCGGGTAGTGGCAGTCGGCGTCGCAGCTCGTGGTGGGGTGCAGGTCGCAGCTCAGCTTCCACTCGCCGGTGGAGTCCTGCTCGTCGCAGTACCGGTCGTGCCCGGCGTCGCACGACTGCTTGCACGGCTCGTCGTTCGCGGCCAGCCGGCGGCCGAGCGGCGCCTCCAGTCCCCGCTCAAGCGAAAAGCCCAGCACGCACGCGAGCAGAAACATGCCCCCGCTTCCCCTCCCTCCCTTGGGTTCAACGCGCGCGGGTTATCAGAAGCGACTTTCGTGATCCATGTACTTGATTCCTGGCGGAAGCTGCGTGATCCCCAGGATGCGCACCGGTGTGAGCACCAACGACGCAAACCAGAAGCACAGCCCTATGAACGTGATTGAGATGATCACCTTTAAGCAATTGGACAGGATGGCCAACCCGCATTGCTTTCCGCACGACCGTTCGCCCATCGCCAGTGCGCACCCTTGCGACCAGCCGCTCCTTTATAGTGTTCCACGAGTGCCGCTAAATGGTTTTACCAAATAGCGCAGCAATTACTAGCAACTTGGCCCGCGTAGGATAGGGAAGCGCGCGCGCGTGACACGCCATGGACTGGCTAGGTGGTGGCACAAGCCACGCCTCTGTACCGACGGACTGGGATGAGGAGGAGACCGATGCCCTCGGTGATCACATGAAAGAGTGGTTGGCCGCGAAAAAGGCCGCCCGAGCCGCCGCGAGAGCCGCTCCTGCCGCTCCTGCCGCTCCTGCCGCTC
>Ga0209666_1002356_pt1 | contig 14131 bp, 12 predicted proteins | sample SaaInlV_125m_DNA_FD_184679 | JGI IMG/M metagenome (GOLD analysis project Ga0209666, IMG submission 184679) | Marine microbial communities from expanding oxygen minimum zones in the Saanich Inlet - Saanich Inlet SI037_S3LV_10m_DNA (SPAdes)... | ecosystem: Environmental > Aquatic > Marine >...
CCTGCAGGGCGAAGAACTTGGTGTTTGGGTTCTGGCTCTGTTCCAGGATGGCATCCGCGCGTGTCCACATCATCTCGTTCTCCTGCAGCCCCGTCATGATCTTCTCCGCCTCGGCGCGCTGCGGGTTCGGGGGGGGGGAGGTGGGGGAACGATCGGGTCAGCGAACGAAGGGAAAGGAAAAGAACATCTCCGAGTCAGCGTCGCTCGATGGGGGGGGCGGTGGGGCGGGGACGTACCATGGCCGGGTCGCCGCCCGGGGCGTAGAAGGCGTTCACGATCTGGTCGAGGAGCGGGACATCGAAGGGCTGGTTGTAGTCAAGGAGCTTCTCGGCTCCGACGAACGCCATGGCGACCGACGAACCGCACCCACCCGATCCGGCGGGGTGCGGCGAAGCCTCGGCGAAGTTTCAAACGACGGCCGGCGTGGGTCGCCTGCGGTCGATCGGTGGGTCCTGTCGCGGCGTGGGTGACGTGTGACGTGTGACTCGTCGGCGGGCACCTCAACGCGTCCTCCGATCCGTGACACCACGTGTTCACCGACGTCGCTCGGCAGGTTTCGGGCGTCCTGCGATGTGCCTCGAGCCGCGTCGGGGGCGGGGCACCCCTCGCAGGGTTTGTTCCTCAACGTCTTCCTCCCCCTGGCGCTGGGAAACCTGAGTTTTATTTTCAATACCGAGAGCGAAATCAGTAACAAAACCCATACGAGGTTAAAAGTTTAACCATAAATACCTCGACTTTGACCAAAAAGCCCAATACAAAAAGCCCTCGAAACGTCGTGGAAAATATCCAAGATCATCAAAAAAGCACTTCACTTTGCGCGAAAAGCGGCACCAATCGAGGACAATTAACGAACCCGCGAGCGGGCACAACTCAGGACACCACCCTTCGCATCCAGGGTTCACGTCCACCTTGGTCGACACTCCGGTTCACGTCCACGCCGCATCGACGATATGGAGTCCGTCCCCGTGCCCGCGGGTGAGGGTGACCTCGCCGTAGCCGCCAAGTTCGCGCTCGAGTCGATCGAGGTGGCCGATTCAGCCGCCGGGTTGGAACGTCGTCATCAACGGAAGAAGGGCTCCCCTCGCAGCGACAGCTCAGACGCCGGGTCCTCCTCCGACGACGACGACTCCGACGACGACGATGCACCGGACGATGCACCCAACGCCCGTCCATCGACGGAGGGTGCCGAATACGAGTTCAGCGACGGCGAAGGAGCCGCGCCCAACTACCCCGCGATCATCCGCGACGGAGACGATTCCAGCGAGTGGTCCGACAGCAGCGACGAGGACGTCGAGGCGCTGGACATGGACAACATGCCGCGTTGGCTCGAGGACATCAAGAACGGCGTGGACCGCGACCTCGACGATGACGCGTGCCACGCCGAACCACCGAGGACCAAAAACGAGATCCCGGCGGAAACTCGACCGCCGCCGCCGCCGCCGCCGCCAGTCGCGCCGGACGAAGCCATCGTGCCCATCGGCGACGTCGTCAGCGTCGTGGGCGACGTCGTCGTGGTGCAGTCGCTGCCGAACACCCCGCCGCTGGACGAGGAATCCATCCTATGCCTCGAGACACGCCAAGGGCTCGCCGCGATTGAGGAAGTTTTCGGGCCAGTCGCCGCGCCTCTCTACGCGTTCCGAGCGCCCTCCGAGGTGAACGGGGAGGTGCCTGCCGAAGGGGGTGCCGAAGGGGGTGCCGACACAGCTGTGTTACCGGACGACGTCAAGGTGGGCACGCGCATCTACGTCGTGGAGGGCAGGTCGCGGGTCATACAGACCGCCGGGCTGTACTCGAAGGGCTACGACAACAGCGGCCAAAACGACGAGGAGGTGGACGACGACGAGTACTCCGACGATGAGAAGGAGGCGGAGGCGAAGAAGCAACGGAAGCAGAAGAAACGCGGCGCGGACGGCGTCGGCAAGGGAGGCGGGCCAAGCGCGATGCGCGACGGGGGACTCGCCGCCGCAGCCGCCGCCGCGGGGATGGGCGCGGGGATGCCGCATTACGGGAACGGTCCGAGTCGGTTCCAGCCCAAGGTTCCGCCCGCCGTGCAGATGGCGCACATGGGCATCGGGGGAACGCAGGGCGCGCCTCATCATCCTTACGCGCAGGCGCCGCAGGGTGCGCCGATGATGATGCAGACACCCGCGGGGATGGTGCCCATGATGCCCGGTCATCAGGCGGGCGGGTACGTGCAGACGCCTCAGGGGCTGGTGCAGATGGTGCCGATGATGATGCAGCCGCCGGGTGCGCCGGGGCAGTCGTACTATCAGGCGCCGGGGCAGACCAACCCGCCGCCGCCTCCGCCGCAGTAAAGGTTTTAAACAGCGAACTTAAGTAAATCGAATCTCACACGACGGACGTTGACCGTCCGCTCCCGCGCCGTGACATTTTTGGCAACGACGTCAATATTCCCAGATTTCAGATTCAGAGGAGGAGGCGCGAGGGCGCCATGGGGTCGGAGCCGGACGACGACGCGCGGTCCTTCGGGTCCGAGCCCGACTTCGCCGCCATGTTCTCCCTGCGCATCGCGAGCGAGACGGACGCCGGCCCGTCACCGACCGGGCACGTCTTCGACGAGCTCCTCGAAGATCCCCCGCGACCATTCGACCACGACCTGCGCGAAGCGGAGGCGACGTCGCTGCAGGCGCTGCTGGACGGGTTCGACACGCTCCTGCGCCGCGAGGACGACGACGACAACGACGACGACGAGGGTGAGGGACGGGCGGGTGAGACGACGGGCGTGAGGGACGCGTCGAGGCCGCGGCGGGTCCGCTCGGACCGGCAAAACGAGATGGTCCCCGTCCCCGAACTCGCGCGACGTTGGCGCCGCATCACGCGCCGCGATGCCATCAACGACGCGGGTTCAACCCGGGGGGCAACATCCGGGCAAGTGTCGGGTGTCGTGTGGGTGCCCGCGCCGCCGGTAACGGACGCGGCATCGACGTCGGACCCCGGGGATGACGGAGTCGTCGCGACTTCATCGTCGTCGCCGTGGATCGACGCGATGGCCGGTCCCGCGGGGGAATGGTGGTGCGCCGCGACGGACGCGCCGGGGTTCTTCACGGTGACTGGACACGCGCGTGACGTGCACAGCCGTGTCCCCTACCTCGGGGGAGACACGGATGCGGACGATGGGGACGATGTAGAGACGTTCGTGACGGACGCGGGTTCCGAGTCGAACGATGATGAGTCTCTGGAGTCGAGGCGATGGAGCCGCGGTGTGCCGTCGATTGACCCAAAGTCGGTCATCGCGCTAGACATCGCGTTCACGCGGGGTGAGGTGCGCGCGGGGGAGGTGGAGCCAAGGCCGGCTGCGATGCGCCACACGACACACGACGTCGTGGTCTTCGACGACGACGGCGCCATGAAGAATCTTTGGGGCACCGCGCCAAAGGAGACGTGGAGCGAGTGCTCAGAGTTTAGCGAGGCGGGCTCCGACGAGTTGCGTGTGTACGGGCTCGCGGAGAGCTCACAATAGAGATATAGAGATTGTCGACACGTCATTAGTGACTCGATGGGAGGTTGGTCATCTGAGTTGTATTAAGTTAGTTGTACATCTGGTCCGTCTTGCCGGAAACCTCGTCGGGTTGCCAGACGTAATTAGCATTCAGACCCGCGCATCCGTTATAGACGCATCCGAGTCCCTTCGCCAGTGCCTCGCCGAGCCTGTCCGCCACCTCCCCCGCGTCCGACGCTGCGTCCGACAAAAGCTTGGCCACCCTGTACCCGTGCGTGAAGGCGCACACGGTGGGAACGCCGGAGTACCTCAGCGCGTGTACGCACGCGGCGATTGTCCCATCCGCGATGGTCAGATTCCCCGGCAGGTCCCTACTCTCAGTTTGCCCGAGCTCCAATAACGCCGCGCCGTTGATGGCGTGCTGGAACACGTTACCCTCGCCCCGGACGTTGAGCCGGAGCGCCCCCGCGACGATGCACGTCTCGCAGCCGCGCGAGGCGACGAGGGAGGCGAGCGCGTGCGCGAACGGTGCCTCCTCGGCGACGGTCAGCGGGCGATTGACCGCGACGAGCGATACCCCGGGCGCCGGCTGGACGAGGCAGAGCGCGGGGACGTCGTCCCCGAACGTCGGCCCGTCGCCGTCCTCGCCGGAACCGCTCGGTTTACCCACCCCGGTGAGCTCCAGCTCGAGCGCCGGCGTGCCCGGGGCGCGCATCCCCAGCACAGCGCGCGCTCCCGCGCCAGCGATGTCCACGACGCCCACCGCCACCACGTCCCCGGCGGCGATGGGAACCTCCCCGCCGCCCTTGACCCTGAGCTCCGCCATCGTTGGATCGATCGAACCCGACGCGTCCACGGTCCACGGTCGCCGCGATCTTGTGATGGACCCGCAGCGATCAGATGCCCTAAAAACAACTCGGAAAACCCCGGAGCGTTTTCGCGCGAGCGTTATCGTGTGTGAATGCACCCGCTCACACCGGCCCACCGCGCACACACCGCGCACCACACACCATGTACAGCTGGGAGCGTCGCGGGGGTACGCTCCCCGATCGCCACAAGGAACCGATCACGCAGGATGAGGTCCTCGCCGACCTGGCGCGCACGCGCGACCTTCTGACCGGCGCGCACCTCGACGCGACGAAGAAGAAGGAGGATCTCACCAGCGATGCCTCGACGACCGGGATGCTCGCGGCGCCCGAGCTCGAGGAGACCCTCGATACCTCCGCGTACGACACGTGGACCGACGCCAAGTCCGACGCCGCGGAGTCGTACGCGCGCGGTGATTTCGTCGCCGCCGCCGGTCGCTTCGCGGCGGCGGCGGCGATGCTCGATCCGACCGAGGACAAAAACGGCATTCACGCCGCGGCGCTTCAGAGCAACCGGTCCTCCGCGCTCCTCGCCGCGGGTCGACCCGCGGACGCGCTCCTCGCCGCGGACGCGTGCATCGCGACCCGCCCAGCTTGGCACAAGGCACGGTTCAGGCGCGCCGAGGCGCTCTTCGCCATGCGCCGGTTCGCGGACGCCGCGGATGACTTCCGAGAGGCGACGCGACTCTCCGGAGACGGCCCGGAGAGTCCAGGCCCGGACCCGATCCTGGCCAAACGCCTCGCCGAGTGCGACGCCGCGCTCGCGCTCATCGCCGACCTGACCACGATGGAGACCAAGGAGGTGGAAGAGAAGGAAGAAGCTGAACGTAAGGCTAAGAACGAGGAGCAGGAGCAACGGGATAAACAAATCGCCGAGCTCACCGCCGCCGCCGAGGAACGCGAACGAGACCCGCGGGTCAAAGCACTCTTCACCCAACTCGAAAAGACGTTCAGCGACGCCAAAAACGCCGGTGTCACCACCGGGCCGGACCCGTACGTCTGCGTGGACATCTTAAACCGCATTCTGGAGATCGAGCCGGACTTCACGGCGTGTTCGTTTCAACTCGCGCTGACTCAGCGAAGGTTGGGTAAACACGCGGCCGCCGTCGAGACCATGCGAACGTGCCTTCGAACCGGCCAAGGGTTCATGACTGGTTACATGCAGTTCGGCCAGATGCTCGAGTTGATCCACGGGAAAGAATGCCGCGGGTTTCAAGAGGCGGAGGTGCTGTACGCGCACATCGTGCAGAGGTTCTTCGACCACCCCGACGCGTGGATAGCGCTGTCCACTTTGTTGATTCGCACCGGCAAGTTTATTTTTATTTTTTATTTGTATGTGCAATTAGTCTGACATCATTTTTTTACAGGCCGCGTCAACGAAGCCGTCGGCGTCATCCGCGCCGCTCAGACCGGCGGCCCGGAGGGCAAGTTCGTCAAGCCGAGGCAGGACGGCGGCGTGCTCATGACGCTGGCGTTCGCGCAGCACATGCGGGGTCACACGGCGGAACCCACGAGTTTGTACATGCTCTCCGCGAACAGCGGCGGCGGCGCGGCGGCTATGTTTTTGTTGAAGCGCATCTTCGAAGACGGCGGCGACGACGAAAACGCGGAAACGTACGCCAATTCGCTGATGCAGGTCAAAGCAGAGGTCCCCGAACAGCTGTGGGTATCGTTCGAGGCGATCAACTGGTATTACGCCGCGCCGCACTGGGTTCCGTTGATTGGAAAGGTTGGATTCGCGGCGCGAGCGAGGGAAACCGGGCTGGAGGGTGTTTTCGTGCCGTATTCGCTCGACGTGTTCGAGGGAAAAGACTCGGCTCCGGGGACTCCCGACTTTATCCCCGGGGATTACATCGCGAAGGGCAAGCACAGGGTGTACGAGGGTACCAAAGAGGGTACACCCCGCGTGCGTCACTGCGGCTGCGTGGAGGATATCGTGAATTGGCTGGGCGACGACGCCGAGTGTTTGCTTGCGCAGCGGTGCGTGAAAGATCCGGCGCTGATGGACGGCGGGCGAAAGTATTCGCTCCACTTTTACGTCGTCGTCTTCGCCGTCGATGAAACGGCTGAAACGGCCGTCGATGAGGGCGGAACGGATGGCCCTAAACCCACGGGGGTCACCGTGGACGCGAGCGTGACGCGGGGGTTCAAGCTGTGCGTCGCGCCCGAGCCTTACGTCGAAGGCTGCGAGGACGACGACTCGCACTTGACCAACCGGGGCGCATTCGGCGACGGCGGAACCGTAAACTTCACCGAGGTTGACGATTTAAACGCGTTCGCAGCGCGTTCGGGGCTGGACTGGGACGGCGTGGTGTGGCCGGCGATCACGAACGCACTTCGCGAGACGCTGCGCGCGCTGTGCGGGGGTATGGTGGGCGACGGCGACGCCATCGGTGACTTCTCGATGCGGGCGCACCAGTCGATGCGAATTCCAAAAATCGTCGAGGCGACGTTCGTGCTGGACGGCTCGAGTGCGCCCTGGCTCGTCGACCTGAGCCAGCCGGATTGCGTCAACCCACGTGCGAAGACGCTGCACGGCGCGGTGGAGGAGGCGATGGGCTGTCGCGGCGACGGTGAATCTGCGCTAATCCCTCTCTTTTGATTCATTCCCGCTCGGCGACGTAAAAGTTTCGCTACTCACTGCCTCCCCCCCTCTCGCATGTCGCCGGTTACTCGTACACTCCCTTCATTCACCGCGTTTCACCGTGGCCCGGCGCTAGCCTTGGGGATGACGACGGTGACGGTCCTCCCGGCTGGGGCGCCGGACCTCCCGCGGCCGCCGCGGGACCTTGACCCGCGCCTGGCTCCGCCCGAGGAGCCTTTACCGTTCTCGGCGGCTGCGGCGGATGGAGCGGGAATCGCGGTGTCGGCCATGTTGCGCTTCCTGCCGGCGACCGCCGCGTTCCTGCAGATCGCCGCGAGGGGTGCCACCTTGGGCGCCGGGACCTCCTTCGGTGCGTTTCGAGCATGGACCTCCTTATCGACGGCGGTGGGGCCGAAACCGGGCGGGTACTGGTTCTCTCGATCGGACGATTTGTACACTTCGAGCCTCGGCGGCGGGATGGCGAACCCGACCTTCTTCTCGGTCTTCGGTGGCACCGGTTGATGATTGGTGGTCTCCGTGGTGTCCTTGGCAGTCTCGGCGTCGATGTCCTTTGCGCTTCTCATCGCGGGTGGTACGTAGAGTCCCAGCTTGTTCATCGACTTCATCATGGTCAGCGGCGTCTTGGACCTGAGATTGTACCTCGACTCCTGTGTTTGTGTTTGCGGGGGGTATCGGGGGTATCGTCAGGCACGGGACGCGAGTGGACGCGAGTGGGTGCGTGACGGAAAGGAAAACAGCGATGGACACGCATGCGGTGTTGCGTACATCAGGGACGTACCTCATCGTCGTTTTCATCGGTCATGGGGCGCTGTTTGGATCGAGTTGGGTCGGGGGGAGGTCGTCAGCGCCAGCCAATCGGTCGCGGAAAGCGAAACTCGCGTCTCGTCATCGAATGTCGCGAAGTGGGTCGGGGGTAGTGGTTTGATCGTACCGTCTTGACCGCGGTCCTCGGTGTCTTGGCATAGCGGTACGTCTCCGCGTCGCCGCCGTCTTCGACGCTCCTGAACGGCTGTTATGTATATGGGCGGGGGACATCGGTCAGCGAGGGTCGGGGGTGGGTAAAAAGCATTCGTGCGTGAGATGTGTCTCGGACGGGGCGAGAGGCGAATCGGCAGACGGGGAAGCATCTCGACCGCGCGTCGCTCGTACCTCCGCGGCTCTCTTCAGGCCGAGCACGCGCTCGGGGGACACCATGAAGAGGGAGTAGGGCTTCTCCCCCGAGGCCCTAGCCTCGGCCGCCTGCGACCGCAGGTACGCGAGCGCGCTCATATCGTTCTGGCCGGGAAATGCCGAGTCGCATTCGTGACTTGACGGTTCAATCCCCCCTCCCCCGGGAAATTCAAGTTGACCAGGGTGCCGATGACCGAGAAAAAAGCCGAGCCGAGGCGCGGCGCCGCCCCACAAACACGCCCAACGGAGCGCACCCGAGTCTCACACCACACGACATGGTGCGTCCCACGATCGTGTCGTCCCACGCGCGCGCATCCGTCGCGCCGATATCGCGCCCGAACCCCCTTCCCGACCCGCGATCTAAACGAGCCGTCCCCGATCTCTCCGTCCAAACACTCACAGGATCCGACGCTGGAAGCCATCAAGCAGAAGCGCCTGGCCGAGCTCGGCGCCCAGGAGGGCGGCATGCCCCAGAACCCCGATGACGCCCAGGCGGCGCAGGAACGCGCCGAGGCCATGCAGGAGCAGCGAGGCGCCGCGCTCGCCTCGCTGATGGACCCAAAGGCGAGGGAACGCCTCGCCCGCATCGCGCTCGTCAAGCCGGAGAAGGCGCAGGCGCTCGAGAACATGCTCCTCCAGGCGGCGCAGCGGGGGCAGCTCGGCGGCAAGGTGACGGAGGATGCGCTCATCGGCATGCTCGAGAAGATCAACGGGGGATCGGGCGAGGGTGGCGGCCGCGGCGGGCCCAAGATCGAGATGCGCAGAAGGAACGTCATGGACGACGACGACTGGTAAACGACTGGTAAACAGGGGGGGATGAGGAGGAGAGGGGAGCTCAATCGTGGCGAGCCCCCTCCGTGGTGTATTTCCCCAAACGCGTCAAGCCGGAGCGGTGAGCGGTGCATCGTTGTTACTCGTATTATACATAGCACCTAACGTGGTAACAGACAACGCGGGCGGCGCCGCGAAAACCGGTGGTTAAAAAGTAAACTCACACCACTCATCACTCGAGGCGCGTGGCTCACTGGTACCTCTTTGGGGTCCTGGACTTGCGGCCGCTTCGGGTCTTGACCGGGGCGCCGGTGAGCTTATCGACGAAGGGTCGCCAGACGGGCGAGAGGAGCCCGAGCGCGGCGGCTCCGTGGAAGATCATGCCCACGGGGTAAACGCCGGCGACTCCCTTTGAGGGGTCGAGAATTCCACAGAACAGTGCGATGAGGAGCTGCGTGAGGCCGAAGGAGAGGGCGTACCACTTGGGCGCCTTTCCGCCCTCGTTCTTGAGGATGAGAGCGCTGGCGAGGCCGTTGCCGAAGTGCACGGCGCCGTACCAGGCGAGGAGCGTCGCGCCTCCCGCGGAGGACGCGACGCCTTGAATCCAGGGCAAATCGGTCACCGGAGGCACTAGCGGGATGAAGCTCAATTGGGGAACCGCGACGGCCCACCATTGGAGCGCGAACACCATCTCCAGGGAGTTGAGGTAGAGACCGATCTTGAACAGGTCGACGGCCATGGCGAGTGTATCCGGTTGGTTCGCTCGGGTGAGTGCTGAGCGCGGACAGTTGTGTCGGGGGTTAGGATTATCGGAAACGGTTTTTGGCAATTTTGGTGCTCGAGCCACGAACTCGAAATCAGAGATCTCGGAGCCTTCAGAAGGGCCCGGGTGACATGGGGCCTAACCCTATCCGCCTCATCGGCGCCCTCTGCGTGATCCTCACGATCCCCTCAGTGGGTGCGAGGGCGCCGGCGATCCTCCCCGACGCCGACGGCCGCACCTCGGACGCCCCGACCGACGGCACGTGCCACGGCCCGCACATCGAGCTGAACGTCGGGGTCGGGTGTGACTTCTCCGGCTTCTTCACCGAGGCGCTGGGGCTGCACGTCGCGCTCGCGGACGCGGGCACGTGCGTCAGGACCCCGACGCTGAGCCGGTGCGAGCCCGTGCTGCGCGGGCTGCTCAACCCGCACGAGCGCGAGGCGGCGTCCTCCGCGGGGAGGTTCCAGAACGAAGATCGAAAATACCCCGACGTGGACGTGCGATGGCACAACGGCGAGGACGCGCCGTGCCCGTGGGAAAAGGACTCGGTTCGCACCGCGGAGACCCACGGGACCCTCGCGGTGCTCAGGAGCATGACCGAGAAGGTGGTGCTGAGCGACACCCTACGGCGGTGCTGCGCCCTGGTCCACGAGACATGGGTGCCCACCGAGTGGCACAGAAAACTGTACCGACGCGAAGGGTGTCCAAACGCGAAGGCGCTCCCAGAGGCTGTGGACACGCGAACCTTCCGACCGGGTGGGGAAATCCCCGGGGATGAGATCCCCCAGGGTGCCGACTCCTCCAGGGGTACCGACGACGTCAAAACCAAGGGCACCACGGTGTTCCTGAGCGTGTTCCAGTGGCAGCAGCGCAAGGGACCGGACGTGTTATTGAAAGCGTACTGGAACGCGTTTCGTAAAGACGACGACGTGGTGCTCCGCGTCCGCGCCAAGGTCCCGGGCTGGGGCGGTAACCCGTTCAAGACGGCGCAGGGCGGTGTGAAGCACTGGGCGAGGGCGCTGTGGAACACGTCACCGGATCAGCTCGCCAAGGTTGAGGTGGTGACGGCGCGGGACGGTGAAGACGCGACTCGCGAGGACATGGCTGGTGAGTGTATTTTTATTATATTCGTATGGGCAATTCGATTGACCTGACGTCGTGTTTTGTTTACAGCCATGTACAGAAGCGCGGACGCATTCGTGTTGCCGTCGAGGGGGGAAGGGTGGTGTTTGCCGTGCGCCGAGGCGATGGCGAGCGGGACGTTGCTCATCGCCAGTGACTTCAGCGGTACCACCGCGTTCGCGGATTCCACCAACTCGCTCCCGGTGCAGTGCAAGGTGATCGACGCGGCTAAGGGATGCGAACCAGACGTGGAGGTGCGTTTATTTTTATTTCCGTATGGGCAATTCGATTGACGTCGTGTTTTTTGATGATACAGGGGTTGGCTTGGCGACTGCGGTGGACGCACGATCACGGGCTTGAGGCGCGTGCGTTGGGGACGAAGGGCGCGAGGGACATACGGGAGAGGTTTGGGATGGCGCGCGTGGCTGAGCTGTGGGCGGAGGAAGGGAGGAGGGGCCTCGGGAGGTTTAAGACGAAGCGTGAGGACACCAGGCTTCTCGACGTGGACTGAGACCGAAGCTTTTGTTAGTTTTAGCATCCCCGTATAAATTAGACTGGCCATTCCTGAGTCATTTTTCTTGCCAGCCTGTTTTTGCACCGCAATCGTATGCGAAGCAGTCTCACGAATCCTCGAGTGTTCAAAAACAGCTCGAGTCGCCCACCCACCCATCCGCACAACTCGGCGAGCCTGCGAGGCGACGCCGGGAAGAGGCCGATTCGTCTCGATTCGCGACCGCTCGTACCGATCGTGGCACGCGCGGAGCGGCTCGGACTCGGCCCCCGGAGACGGACATGCGACGGTCGACGGGCATCTCGCCCCGGCTCTTGGGAGCGTCGGGTTCGATGAAGGCATCATCATGGGCGAGCAGGGCGCTGGCCGTGCTCGCCTTCATCGCGCTCTTCGCCGGCGCTGCTGTGGCGGGTACGTCCCACGTCCCATCAGAACATCCCGGATCGAACGAATACCAACCCGAGGGCCCCTCGCGTGCATCGCGGCGGGGTCCTCGCGCGCATCTATCGCATCGCCCCTATATCCCCACGGGCATCCCAGCCCCCGAGGTGGCCGCGAACGTTCGCTGACCCACATACCCGTACCCCCGACCCACCCGCAGACTCCACCGAGCCGCTGTTCCACTCCGGCTACCCCACGACGACCAGCGTGACCGGCTCCCAGTTCGACCTGGACGTCAAGGTACGCGCACGGACCGCACCGGACCCAACCCCGGCGCCCCTTCAAAAAAGCAAATTCACCAACGGACCAGCCCGCGATCCCCTTTTTTCTCCCGATTGTCCTAACGCCAGCCCCTATCAAACCCCCACAGCTCAACGAGGGAGGGACGGTGTACTACTACGTGGTCAGGAGCGCGACAGCCGCGACACCCACCGCGTCGCAGGTTGAATCCCTCTACGACTCCTACGTCGTCGACGGGGTCTCCTACGACGTGCACAAGAACGGAACGATAGACGTCACCGCCGACACGGAGGCTTCGGTTACTTTAACCGGCTACAACGACAACGAGGCGCTCAGCGTGTTCCTCGTCGCGGTGGACTCCAACGGCAACTTACAGACGCTCACCACGGAGCTGGACGTGGTGATGGGTGACGATAACCCGCCGACATTCGCCGCCGGGTACCCTTACGCGGGGACCATCGCGGCGGATTCTTTTGATTTCGCCGTCGTGTTGAACGAAGCCGGTACCGTCCACTTCGCCGTGCTTCCCAAGGACGCCACGGCGCCCACGACGGTGGCGGAGATCACGGGATGCACCAACGCCGACGCGGTGGCGTGCTCACCGGGCGGCGGCGTGTACGTCCCGGCTAGGCCGTACTACCTGTCCTCGTCGCTGTACCACGTGTCGTTTAACCTGCGATCCGTCGCGGATCTATCGACGTGCACATCCACCTGGAACAGCAACGCGGCCGGGACCACGAACACGTCCCTGGCGCAGGCGTGCCCGAAGCTCGACGCCGCCGGGGCGACCGAGTACGACGTCTGGTACGTCGCCGAGGATGACAACGCGCAGGCGGGGTACGGCCGGACCAACAACGTTCAATCCGCGTCGGACCTCGCGTCGCAGAAGCTCGAGGTGACCACCGCAGACATCACCGCACCAACCAAAGCGTCCGGTTTCCCCAAAGCCAAGAACCTCGCGGCGACCTCCGTGGAGCTCTCCGTGAACATGGGCGAAACCGGTAAGGCTTGGTACCTCATCGTCCCCGACGCCGCCAACCCCCCGTCGGCGCAGCAAGTGATCGACCAGGTGTCCATCTACAGCGCCCTCGACGAGGTGACCGTCCTGACGAAGGGCTCCTGGCTCGTCACAGTCGCCGACACGGACACCGAGGTTTCAATCACCGGGCTGGACGACGAGACTGCGTACAGCGCTTACGTTGTGGTTCAGGACGAGGGCGACGACGACACCGCGACTAACAAGTACCACTCGAATTCACCGACGGCGGAGACTGCGGTGTCGCGCGTGCAGTTCACCACGCTCGACGGCACAGCTCCGGTGTACAAAGGGACGTACACGCCGACGGTGTCCGACATCGACAGCGCGTCGTTTTCGCTGGACGCGCAGCTGGACGAGGTCGGCAAGGTTTACTACCTCGTCGTGAAGAGGACCACGGACTCCGCGCCGACGCCGCCGACGGTGACGCAGGTGCTGAGCGGCACGTTCTCCGGCACGGTGGCGTGCGGCCACGTGGACATCACCTCCGCGGACACCAACACCAGCGTGGTGATTCAGGATACCGCCGACAAGCTCACCGTGAGCGCGTGCCAAACCGCGCCAGGATCCGCGGTGCTCGCGCTGCCCGGAGAGGGAACCGGCGGCGCCACCACCGGGAGCTGCGCGTCCTGCCCGACGATCGACGCGAATTCGCGGTACTGGGTGTACATCGCCGGTCAGGATGACGATCTGAACAACATGACGTCGGTGCGCACCATCGCGGTTGAAACAACCGACGAGACGGCGCCGTCCTTCGTGGACCACTCGTCGAAAACCACGCCGTATCTCAGCGGTAACGCTCCATCCGTCGCCGTACCGGGCAAGAGCAACGACGGCGTCACGCTCAGCGTCACGTTCGCGCTCGACGAGATCGGCGCCGCGTACTTTATGATGGTTGACGCGTCCAAGACGGCGCCCACCCCGGCGCAAATTCGAACTTGCGGCGCCGCTTCCGACGGTACCCTCGTCGGCACGTCCTCCAACACCTACACCGCGAGCGACGCCAGTACTCCCACCGCGTTCGTCTGCGGCGTGAAGAACGTCCCGGTCAAGGACACCGGGTACGTGATGGATCTCAAGTTTCTCCCGTCGGGAACGGCGGTGAAGGTGTACGTCGCCGCGGAGGATCTCGAGAAGAACCGAATC
>Ga0209666_1002358_pt1 | contig 14127 bp, 10 predicted proteins | sample SaaInlV_125m_DNA_FD_184679 | JGI IMG/M metagenome (GOLD analysis project Ga0209666, IMG submission 184679) | Marine microbial communities from expanding oxygen minimum zones in the Saanich Inlet - Saanich Inlet SI037_S3LV_10m_DNA (SPAdes)... | ecosystem: Environmental > Aquatic > Marine >...
GGCAGCCTTCTGCATGTCCTCGAGCTGGTTGAGACCGGGGCCGAGGATGTTGTACGCCACCCAGCCGAGCACGGGCACGAACGCACCGAAGATGATGATGCGCGCGTCGAGGCCAGCGGTCTGCATGAGCTCGGTGGCGGCGTCAGCCTGCTCGGGCATGCCGAGGAGGGCGGCAGCCGAGAGGCCGAGGCCAGCGGCGACACCCTTCTTCTTCGCGGCAGCCTTCTGCATGTCCTCGAGCTGGTTGAGACCGGGGCCGAGGATGTTGTACGCCACCCAGCCGAGCACGGGCACGAACGCACCGAAGATGATGATGCGCGCGTCGAGGCCAGCAGTCTGCATGAGCTCGGTGGCGGCGTCAGCCTGCTCGGGCATGCCCGCGAGAGCGGCGGCGGAGAGCCCGAGGCCGAGGGGGATGCCCTTCTTGCCCTTAGCGTTCTTCACCTGCATGTCATTGAGCTGGTTCAGTCCGGGAGTCAAAATGTTGAACGCGACCCAAGCGAGCGCGGGTCCGAGAATCACGAGAAACACGAGGGCCCGGCTGTCCAAGTCCGCGACCTGGGAGATTTCGATGGTGGAGGCACTCGCCTGCTGAGCTCCGAGGGAGAGCGCGCCCGCGAGGGTGAGGGCGGCGGTCTGTGTGTGCACGCAAAACGAGCGACGGATTCGGGAGCGCGAAGGTCAGGTTCGTGTTCGAGTCGCGTCGAGCGCGAGGAGGGTTCGCCGAATGCGATCCGATTGATATCGCGTTCGGCGTATCCGCAGTTTCGCCGCGCTGGTTGGTCGATGACGTTTGCGCGAACTCGGAAACTGCGACGCGGGCGCGGCGCGACCGCGCGCGCGCGCGCGCGATCCCGCGGCGCGGCGAACGAGTCTCCGGCACGGCGGTTCGAGCCGGCACCGGCCATCGGCGCCGAATCGGCCGAGCGCCGCGCCCGCGGGTCGGTCGATAAAAGCACGACGGATCGCGCTCGATCGCGAGGATGTTAGGCGGTTGCCATCGACGCACCTGGCCGAGCTGAAGGTCGTCCGCCTGCTCGACGGCGCGCGCGGACGCGCGCGTCTGCACGGCGGCGGGGCGGGGCGCGACGGGCTTGACACCCGCGACGCGAGCGCCGTGGAATTTCGACTTCGCGCGAACGGAGACGCGGGACGCGACGGCCGTCGCGCCCATCACCGGCATAGCCATGGAAGCCATCGTGCTCGTGCGTGAGCGGGTGCTGGAATGACCCGCGTGAGGTGGCGCAGCGCAGTTATTTCGATTCACGAACGCCCGACACGGAGCTGTGATAGGTCCGCGAAATTCACACGGGAGTCAGGCAGATGATGGTTCGGATGAAAACGCTTTTTTTCGCGAATCAGACTGCGGCGCGTACGATTTCGCCGCTCGAAAAAAACGGGACGCCGAAAAAAAAACGAAAGGACGTTCGCCGTTCCGCGACTCCCCCGCGCGAGTCAGCACAGAGATGCGCGTTTTCTTCCGCGCGGTTCGGTGCCGGAAGAAGGGCGGAAGAAACGTTTTGACCCACACCCGGCCCGTTTCGACCGCGCCGGCTTCGGCGCGGCGTCGTCCGCGGCGGCGCGTGTAATAAGCTAATTCTTTAATCAAGAGTGATTCTATGACCGCTGATGCGCACCGCGTGCGTCTCGCGCGTCGTTCTATGTCCTGCTAAGCGACCGCCGCCTCCCGGTTCCCGCGGCGGAGTCCAAGGCGCGCGTGGTTTTCGTTTTCGTTTTCGGTTCACGGCGCGGGCAGCGCCTTCGCCTTCTCCGCGTTCCGCTGCGCGGCGGCGAGCTGCGCGAGCGGGTCCTCCTCCCCCGGGTTGGGGAGTTTCCTGAACTCCGTGAGCACCGGGTAGATGTTCTCGAACGCCTGGTAAATGTCCTCCCTCCGCTTCCCGCCCGTCAGCACGATCTTCCCGGACACGAAGATGAGCAGCACGATCTTGGGCAGCTGCATGCGGTAGATGAGGCCCGGAAACAGCTCGGGCTCGTACTGCGCGAAGTGCCCGTGTGACCACGCCAGACCCTCGAGGCGGATGGGGAACTTGACGTCGCACGACCCGACCATGTTCTGGATCTTGAACTCCTTGAACTGCGCGGGGAACCCCAGCTTCGCGATCACCTTGGCGTACTTGCGCGCGGCTTCGCGCGCCAGCGCCTCCGTCTTCGCCCCCGTGCACACCATCTTGCCGCTGCTGAAGATGAGCGCCGTCGTCTTGGGCGCGCGGATGCGCATGATGGCCGCCGCGAAACGCTTTTGGATGATAGAGGGATCGCGCACTCGTCAGCGCCGAACGCGCGTTTCGTTTCCACGACGTCGGGGACGCTCGAGGCGTCGTCAAAACCAAAACGTTCCGATCGTTCGTTCGAAGCGCGCTCGGGCGCTTCCCGCGCGCAATTTAGGGTTTCTCACCTTGGGGTTGTACTCCACGTTTCGCGCGTGGAACGCGATGGTTTTCAAATCCAGCTTGCAGTCCAGGTTAACCGTCGCCACGATGTTCCTGCGGGGGCGCGAGAGGGCGCGTCAGTCCTCGTGCTCGCGCGGGCGAGGGAAGGATCTGGCGTGGAAAAACACGAAGGCAACACGCGAGGCGCTCGGTGGGCACGAGAAGAGCGGGCACGCACTGTAGCTGCGGCACGATGCCAGACGGGTGCACGCTTAAGTCCACGGCGCCATCCGTCGCAGGCGCCGGCACGACCGCGTTGGACGTGCCCGCGGCCTCGGGCTGGCCGGGCGCGAGCTCCGCCCCGCTCATTGTCCCGCCTTTAAAAAATCGACAGAGGGGCACGAATCGAGCGCCCTTCGGTGACCTGAGCCGCCTCTTCCGAACAGAGCGGAGGGGCTCGCGGCGAGGCGGGCAGCTGCCCCACGGGCGTGCCTACGCGGCTGGAAGCCAGGCGGCGGGGCCGACCTGTCCTCAAACACCCACGCGCCTAGAAACGTCGCGCGGTCCCGTGACGCGCAGGCACAGGAAATGCGGACGATTCGAGTGCGCGGCGCTGCGCAGGTCACACTGAGTCCCCTTTATAAAGGGTTGGGGAAGTCGTATGGCTTTTCAGTCAGAGCGCGGTTTGCGCAGAGAGGGCCGCGAACGAAGCGCTTTCCGCGATCGAAGAACAAAAAGTTGTTGTCAACAACGACTTTCCAAAGACGGACGGGACGGCGCCGGTCGCCGGCCATGGCGACCACCGCGGGCGATGAGCTGTACCGCGTGGTCGGGCAGATCGGCGAGGGCGCGTTCGGGTTGGTGCACTACGCGCGCGGCCCTCAGAACCGCGTGTGCGCCATCAAGACGTTCAAGACCTCCCCGAAGGATCCGCCGGTCGTGCCAGCGCCCACGATCCGGGAGGTGTACCTGCTTCGTGAGCTGAAGCACGAGAACGTGCTCAACCTGCTGCACGTGCAGGTGAACCACGCCGAGCTCGCGCTTTCGCTCGTCTTCGACTACGCCGAGTACGACTTGAACCGCGTCATCCGGCACCACCGCGACACACGGCGGGGCGCGCCCATCCCGGGGAAGATGGTGAAATCCATCGCGTGGCAGATTTTGCGGGGACTTACGTACGTGCACGGCAAACGCGTCGCGCACCGCGACTTGAAACCCGAGAACATCCTGATCATGGGCGACGGCGTCGAGCGCGGCTTGATCAAAATCGCGGATTTCGGGTTAGCCAGGAAGATCGACACTTTAGCCAGGCCGCTGGACGAAAACGGACCGGTCGTCACTTTGTGGTACCGAGCTCCCGAGCTTTTGCTCGGCGCCAAACACTACGACGAAAAAATAGACGCGTGGGCCGCCGGCGCCATCTTCGGCGAGCTCGCGAACCTCGCGCCGCTGTTCCGCGGCGTCGAGGAGCCAAACGCGGGTGCCCGGCGAGACATGTACGAACGCTCGCAGCTGGAGAAGATCTTCGCCGTGCTGGGGGTGCCGCACGACGTGAAAGAAAAAGACAAAGACGACGCGTTTTGGCCCGACGCGACGAGTCACCCGTTTTGGCCCAGAGTCGTCGACGCGGGGTTGACAAACGAAACGCCAAACCAAAAAGTCAAAGTCGGTTTCCCGCGTCGGTTAGCGGGTGACCCGAAACACGTGTCCCTCGTGAACCTTCTCCGGAAACTCTGCCGGTACGACCCGTGTTCGAGACCGAGCGCCGAAACCGCGCTGACGCACCCGTACTTCGCGGAAACGCCTTTGCCGTCGCGAAACGCCCTCGACCCGGGAGCCGAGAAGCCGGAGACGTACCCGCGCCGCAAAATAAAAAGCGCCGAGAAGTTCGGCGGCGGAGACGGCGCGGCGCGCGAGTCTCTCGCGGGGGAGTCTATGCGCGGGCCCGCGCCGCGGGGGGCCGCGGGGGCGGCGGCGCTGAACGCCGTGAGGAGCTACGGGGACCTGAGGCGATAGAGACGAGCGAGCGATGTAGACCTTTGTGAGTAGTACTAGCGGACGCGTTTAGGCGAAGAAACGCGAGAGCTTTTCGTGATGTGGCGAACGTCTTCACGCAAAATATTTTCGCAGATTCGATTTCAGCCAGCGGGTGTTCACCTGGACTCTCGTCTCGGCCCCTCCCAGAGAGCACCTCGCGCGCGTCGCGATGACGCTGTTCTCCAAGATGTGCGAAGAAGTGGACGGCATCGACGCCGAGCTCGACGCGGCGGTGCGTTTCCCTCGCGCGTCACCCCGCGGGCGTGCGTCTCGTCTCTCGCGTCGTTCGCGTCGTTTTCGTCACGCGACACGCGCGCATCACTCACCCTTCGTCCCACGTCTCCCCTCCCACGCGCAGGCGGCGGCGACGTCGACGTCCGCGATCGAGCGCCGGGACCGCGCGGCCGCGGCGCTCGCGCGGCTCGAGGAGGCGTCGTCCCAGGTGGAGAAGATGCGCCAGAAAGCCGCGGAGCGTGACCCCGAGAAGCGCATCTACAACGAGACCATGACCTCGAAGGTGCTGGCGCTCGCCGACAAACTCGCGGCGACGCGGGAAAAGGCTGCGGACGTGCGGAGGCGCATCCAGCCCCTCGTCGAGGAGGAGGAAAAAGAAGCCGCCGAGGTGGAGGCTGCCGAGGCCAGGGCGAAGGCGGAGGCAGAGCGTCTCGCAGCCGAGAGCGAGGCGGCGGCGAAGGCGGCGTTCGAAGCCGAAGCGCGCGCCGCGGAGGAGGCGGCGGCGGCGGCGAAGAGGGAGGCGGAGCGGGAGGCTGCTCGCGTGAAGGCCGAGCGCGAAGCGGCGAAGGCGAAGGCTGATGAAGAGACCGCCGCCGCCGCCGCGGCGGCGGACGCGGCTCGCGCCGCCGAGGCGAAGGCTGCCGAGGAAGCCGCCGAGGCCGAGAAGCTCCGGAAGGCGGAAGAGGCGAAGGCGAAGAAAGCGGCGCTCGCCGCGCGCGTCGCCGCCGCGGCGCCCGCGGGCTCGGACCCCGTCCCGCCGCCCGCGGCCGGCGCTTCCGTGCCCGTGACGACTGCGACGACTGCGACGACTGCGACGACTGAAACGACGCACGCGGAAACGCCCTCGGTTACCTCGGGACCCGCGGCGCCGTCGACCGCCGTCGAGGCAAACGCCGCGGCGCTGGCGGCGATGCTCGCGTCGATGGCCCCGCCGTCCGCTCCCCCGGCGTCCGCTCCGACGCCCGCGTCTGGAGAGACTGCGAAGACGTACGGCGAGGTGCGTCACGTTCTCGGCGGCGCCGCCGAGCTCCGTGGCGCGCTCGAGGGGGCCTCGGCCGCGGGTGCCTTGACCGTCGTGGACTGGAGCATACCCACGTGCGGCCCGTGCCAACGCATCCGCCCGGCGTTTGAGCGGATGGCGCGGGAACGCGTCTCCGTGCTGTTCGTCGGCGTGGACGCCGCGGCGAGCGCCGAGAACCGCGCGCTCGCGCAGAGCGCCGCCGTGCGCGCGTATCCCACGTTCCACTTCTACGTGGGCATGCGCCGCGTCGCGGAGCTCACCGGCGCGGACGAGTCGCGGATCGCCTCGCTCGTCGACAGGCACGCGCCTCCGGCGCGTCTTTCGCGCGCCGCGCTCGACATGCAGGCCGCCATCTCCGCGGCGCTGATGACCCTGCGTTCGTCCTGCGGGTCTCTCCACGAGTTCGTCGCCGCGACGCGCACGCTGTTAGTGTTCGTGGGGAACGTGGTGACCCACCCGGGTGAGGCAAAGTACCGCCGCGTGCGTCTGGCGAACGCGGCGTTTCAAAGTAAGCTCGGGCGTTTCGCCGGCGGCGTCGCCGCCATGGAGGCTTTCGGATTCGTCAAGGAGGGTTTAGGGGAGGACGCGTCTTTGGTGATGAGCGAGACGAACGCGCGACACGAGGGTTTGCCGGCGATGCGCCGTCTGCTGGAGCAGGCGTTGCCATCGACGGGATAAAAGAGACACGGGTTTTAGATACAAAGGCTTCCTTCGCCTCTCGATTCGCTTTTTATCAAAAGACTCGGAGAGCGTTCAAAGAAAAGCGCGACGACGGAGCGTTCAAGTCGTCGCGCTCGGCGTAGGTACCTCCTCACTTTTTCTTCCCGTCGCCATCCTTCGCCTTGGGCTCCACCTTGGTCCAGGACGAGTCGAACACGTCCTTCCAGATCTCCGCCTTGAGCTTCTCCGCCTTGTCGTTGATGAGCTCGGCGCGGCGCTCCTCCACCGCGTTTTGCCGCGTGATCTCTTTTTTGTGGTGCAGGCACTCGAAGTAGTCCTCGCGCAGAGACGCGCACTCCGAGGGGTCGTCCGCGGTGGACATGCACTGTTTTCGTACGGGGTTTTTCGGAGAAAGGAAGGCGTCAGAGCAAGCGCGTTTCGAGGCGAAACGCGGTCGAGAGACTTTACCGCGCTACGACGACGGCGGGGACGACGCGACGGAGGATGTGAATGATGTCACGGCGATCGCTGTCACGGCGACCTTCTCGTTTTAGGGTTGGCGCGACACGCCTCGCGTCTCGCGCGTGGAAACCGCGCGCCGCCGTGCCCTTCGTCGCACGCGTCGTACCCTGGAGAAGTTGCGCCACAGAGGGGTGCAGCGCCCCTCATTGCCCTTACTGCGTCGGTGGAGGGGAGGGGAGGATGAGGAAAACAGGGCGTGCCGTGGTAGAGGCGTGGGGAGCGGTCAGACCCGCGCGCGATCGGTGACACGCGAGTGGTGGAAGCGATTCGTCGCGGCGTCGTCGCCGCGCGTTCGTGCGTGGGAAACCAAACGCGGGAGTTGCACGCACGCTCCGAAGCCGGAAGCCATGTTCGCGTCGGGTGTGTGCGTTCGCGCGGCGCGCTCTGTGATTTCGGGAGCGAGTGCGAAAAAAAAATGAGTGGTTTCGCCGAGCGAAGCCTGCGGCGCGCTCCGCGCTTTCGCGGAAGTGGCGAAGTGGGTTTGAAAAAGTGGTGGCCTCCGCGCTCGCCACTGCGGTACGCGCGTCGCTCGCGACGTGCACGGTCGCGCCGCGCGCGGGAAGCCGAGTCAGGAGCGCGACTGCCGCGTCGGCGACGGCACGACCGCGGCGGGCGTGGACACACGCACCCGTGACCCACGCGCGCGTGATTCTCGGTCAGCTGTCGTCGGTCGGTCCGATGGCGGAGGAAGGCGCGCCGCGCGGTGCCCCCCCGCCCCGCCCCGCGTCCCGCGCGTCGAGCGACGCCGGCTCGCCTCCCGCCGGCGACGCGGACGATGCCACCTCGCGCGCGCATCGCCGGCGCGCCTCGACCCTTGACGCGCACCGGGACAAGAGCGCGGACGAGGCGGACGCGGCGGAGGTTGAGGATGGCGAGCACGCGAACGAGGCTCGGGAGCGCGACGTGTCTTTTTCTTCGGAGGAGGAGGTTGGGGGCGTCGACGACCGCCACGACGTCCAGATGCTGCACGACAAGCTCCTGGAGTTCCGCGTCGAGAACGACGCGCTGGGCGAGGCCACCACCGCGCTGAGACGCGCGCTGAGACGCGCGACGGAGGAAATCGCCGAGACGCGCGCGGCGCTCGCGACGGCGGAGGCGGCGTTGGAGGGCGAGCGCTCGGCGTCGCGGGCGTCTCGCGAGACGTCGGAGGAAGAGGCGAAGAAAACGCGCGCCGAGCTGGGAGACGTCGAGCGACTCGCGCTTGAGCTTCAGGGCGAGCTCGAGGAAGCGCGCGCGCGCGCGGCCGAGGAGGCGCGCGCGCGGCGCGACGCCGACAACGCCGCCGCGGCGGCGCGGGAGGAGCGGGACGCGGCGGCGGCGATGGCGGAGTCGCTCCGCGACGCGCTCGCCGACGCCGCGCGCGACGCTGAGACTTCCAAAGCCAAAACGAAGGCGTTCCGGGAGAAGCAGGCGCATACGGCAGCGAAGGAGAAGGCGGCGTTCGAGGCGGCGGCTTTAAAAAAAGCAGAGAGAGACGCCGGGGAGAAGCTCGGGGAGGAACTGCGGGAGGCGCGCGCCGCCGCCGAGCGCGCGGCGAAGGACCGCGACGCTATGGCGTCGACGTGGCGCCGGGAATGGGAGTCGGCCAAGGCGGACCACGCCTCGGAGCTCCGCTCTAGAAACGCGCGCGTCGCGCACGCCGAGTCTGAGCTCGCGTCTATGCGTTTAGAGGTTCGAGCCGAGCGCGACGCACGCGTTTCTTGTGAGAAGGCTCTGGCCGAGGCGACGCTTCGCGCGCGAGACGCGACGCGCGACCGCGACGGCGCCGTCGCCTCGCTGCGCGCGCTGGCCGAGCACGAGGACGCCACGCGCGACGATCACTCACGGCGCGCCGCCGTCGTCGGCAGGCTGAGGGACGACGCCGCCGAGGCTGCCTCGCGGTGCGAGGCTCTGGCCGAGCGGTGCGCCTCTTTGATTCGCGAGCGCGACGCGGCGGAGGAACGCGCCGAGCGCGCCGAGGCGGACCTCCGCGAGATGGCCGAGGTCGCCGAGTCGGTGGCTGCCGCGCAGACAGAGAGCGCGCGGAGACGAGCGGAGCGCGCGGCGTTTTCAGAATCGTCTCCGGAGAGGTCGTCTCCGGAGACGACTCCCGCGTCCGCGCTCCTCCGCGCCGCCGTGCGCGAGAGCGGTCGGTCCCCGAACGCGTTCGCGGCGTCCATGGCGTCGCGGCGAAGGCGCGGCGCGCCGCGCGGCGACGACGGTCCGTCGTTCGCGCCGCCGGCTTCGTCGGCGTCCGCGCGGTCGGCGCCCGACCCCTCGACGCCGGCGACGCCGGAGACGCCGGACCTCCGCGCGGAAGGGGTTCCTAACGCTTCGGAAGCGCCGAGGTCGAGGGATCGGGAGGCGAAATCGTCGCCTTCCCGCTGGATCCACGCCGTCGGGGACGCCGTCGCCGAGGAGCTGGTGCACGCGCTGGCGCGCGAGGTGGCGGAGCTCCGCGACGCCGCGGCGTCGCTGCGCGCCGACGCCGCGGACGCGCGCGCGGCGCGCGACGACGCGCGCCGCGCGCTTCTCGAGGAGACGACGCGCGCGCGGTCGCTCGAGCGCGCGCGCGTGCTGGACCTGCGCGAGACGCGCGCCGCCGAGGGACGCGCGCTCGAGGCGGCCAAAACCGCGTGGGCGCTGCGCGACAAACTCGCGCTCGCCGCGGTGGTGACGACGATCCACCGAAACGACGGCGCGCCGAATTCGGACGTCGACGCCGAACGTCCGTCGTCCTTCTGTCGGGAAAACGACGACGACGACGACGACGACGACGTAGAGGTGGAGGACTTACCGGTCGAGAGAGAGGCGAAAAAAAAGGACGCGGAGGCGCCGGCGAGTGCGTTTTTCCAAAACGCGGGCGCGCGCGCGTTTTCGTTTACCGGTTTTCGTTCCGCGGAGGACGAGACGCTCATCTCGACGCAATTCTTGGCGCCTTCGACGCCCGACGACGGCGAGCGGTTCGCACAGAGAGGTCCCTCGCCCAGAGCCGCGCGCGCGCCGCGCCCGACGGCGTTTTCGCCGATGTGACGACGACCTTTTCGCGTCGACAACACGCGTGCGTTTTGAGTCGTCCACGACGCGCGCGTATTACGGTTGTATTACGAGCTTACGAAATCGTAGCTACGCGTCGGCGGTCACGGGATGACGTTCCCCCAGCAATCCCTCGTGAGCTTCAGCCCCGTCCTGGTTTGGTTCCGCGTCGATCGGAGATACTCCGAGTCGATCCCCGCGGGGGGCATATCTTCGTTGAAAGCGCGCTCCGTCGCGCCGTCGGCGTTGGGCCCCCTGGGCGGCACGAATCGCCGCTGCACGCGTCCCCGGCCCTGTTCCGGGAACCACGCGGTGCCCACGAGCTCGGGCCGAGGCTCCGCCGAGGGCTTGTGGAAATATACCGGGTCCGGCCCGATGTCGTACCCGGCGCGGCGACGCGCCGCGGCCTCCTCCACGAGGCGCCCGGACCCGCTCGCCGCGGCGTGGTCCGGTTTCGATGCCGAAACCGGCATCGAAACCGGCCACGCGGTCGGCGGAGGCACCTCCGCGCGTCCGCGGCGCGGGAACGGATCCCCACCGGGCAGAAACGCGTCGGTCTCCGTTAGGGTGCACCTGAAGTTCCCCATGATCCGATGCCGCGCCTGGCGCGCTCGACGAATGGTCCCGGGCAAAGAATTGGGTTGTCATCCTCAGTCGCGCCGAAGCGCGCGTTTTCGCCGACAATGACAGTTCGCGCCGTTGTTGTTTTCTCCGGAGGCGTCACCTCGTCCACGCGCCACACCGAGGACCGCGACGGCGACGATGGCGGCCGAAACACCGTCGATGCTCGGGAAGGCGTGGGACCTGCTGATGATCACCGCGTGGCTCGGGCTGGTGCACGTCGCGGTGGCGGTGTTCGCGGTGGCGCTGTGGTGCCTTCCGCATCCCGCGGCGTGTGCCGTCTTGGGCGCGTACGCGGTCGCGGGGTTGTGGCCGAACGCCCCCCCCCACCCGCGGTGGGGCATGCGCATCGCGCGCGCCGTGACCGAGGGCGCGACGCGGTACTTCCCCTGCACGATCGATTGGGAGGACGAACGCGCCTACCACGCCGCCGCGGAGAAGGGCACGCCGCATCTCATCGGCCTCGAGCCGCACAGCGTGTTGCCTCTCTCCATCGTGGCGTTCGGAAAGTATTTCTTCTACACCGAGTCCACGCCGGCGTGCGTCCGCGACGCACGCGCGTTGGCGACGCCGGCCATCTTCGTGGTACCTTTCCTGAGGCAGCTGTGGACGTGGCTCGGGATGGAAGCCATAGACAGGAAGAGCATGCTCTCCGTGCTGCGCGCCGGACGCACCGCGCTCATCATCCCCGGCGGCGTCGCCGAGTGCCTCGAGATGCGCCGCGGCGTCGAGACGGTGTATCTGCGCAAGCGGTTCGGGTTCGTCAAGCTGGCGATTCAGACGGGCGCGAGCTTGATGCCGGCGTTCGCCTTCGGACAGAGCGAGACATACAGCTACGTGCGGCTCGGCCCCCCGCTGTGCTCGGAGAAAACGGTGAGCCGGATCGCGGCGGTCATCCGGCTCGCGCCGATGGCGTTTTGGGGCCGCGGCGGGTCGTTCGTCCCGCGCCGCGTCCACATGAAGATCGTCGTCGGGCGGCCCGTCGAGACGACGAAGGAGGAGAACCCCTCGAACGAGCGGGTGGCGGCGAAGCTCGCGGAGTTCATAGACGAGATGGTGCGGCTGCACGAGACGCACAAGGAGCGGTACGGGTACGGGGGGCAGAGGCTAGTCGTTCTGTGACGACGACGCGAACTACAAATTGTACTTGTACTCAGCGCAAATTTCTGCGAGTGCGGACACTTTTCTCTGTGACAGGGTCACAGTACTCGTGAAAAAGCGCGATCGGGTCGATCAGGGTTCACAAGGATTCGCGCGTCGCCTCCGCGACCGTCCGATCAGTTCACCCGCACTCGACATGGCCGCCGCCGTCTGTCGCGCCCCCCTGGCGGTGCCTCGCGCCGGCATCGCCCCCGCCGGTCGCTCCCGCGTCGGCGCCGCGCTCCCCGCGCGCCATCTCGGCGCCTCGAAAAAGCGCCCGCGCGTCCACCGCTTCGCGGTGGTCGCCGCCGCCGCCCCCGCGGCGGCCGCCGCGGGCGGCGCGCCCGTGAACGTGCTGGTGGTGGGCGGCGGCGGTCGCGAGCACGCGCTGTGCTGGCGCCTGCGTCAGAGCCCGACGTGCGGCGAGCTGTTCTGCGCGCCCGGCAACGCCGGCATCGCCGTGGAGCAGGGCGTGCGCGTCGTGTCGCTGGACGAAACCGACCACGCTGCCGTCGTCGCGTTCTGCGCCGACAACGACGTCGGGCTGGTGGTGTGCGGCCCCGAGGCGCCTTTGGTGGACGGGCTCGCGGACTCACTCATCGCCGCGAACGTGCCGTGCTTCGGGCCCACCAAGGCTGCCGCCCGGCTGGAGGGCTCCAAGGGCTTCCTCAAGGACCTGCTTCGAAAGTACGACATCCCGACGGCGAAGTACGAGCGCTTCGCCGACCCGGAGGCGGCCAAGGCGTACATCCGAAAGGAGGGCGCGCCCATCGTGGTGAAGACGGACGGGCTCGCCGCGGGCAAGGGTGTGATCGTGGCCATGGACGAAGACACCGCGCTGCGGGCGGTGGACGACATGATGGTGAACGCCGCCTTCGGCGCCGCCGGCGCCGAGATTGTCGTCGAGGAGTTTCTTGACGGCGAGGAGGCGAGTTTCTTCGCCGTGGTGGGCGGCGGCGTCGCCGTGCCGCTGGTGGGCGCGCAGGACCACAAGCGCGTCGGCGAGGGCGACACCGGGCTCAACACGGGGGGCATGGGCGCCTACTCCCCCGCGCCCGTGCTCACGCCCGCGCTGGAGAAGGTGGTGATGGAGACCATCGTGCAGCCCACCGTGGACGGCATGGCGGCGGAGGGGTGCCCGTTCACGGGCGTCATCTTCGCGGGGCTCATGATCAAAGACGGCGAGGTCAAGCTGCTGGAGCACAACGTGCGCTTCGGGGACCCGGAGTGCCAGTGCCTGATGGCGCGCATGCGCGGCGACCTGGTGGACCTGCTGCTGCGCGCGGCGAACGGGACGCTGGGCGACGCGCCGGAGATGGCGTGGTCGGACGACGTAGCGGCGGTGGTGGTGGTGGCTGCCTCGGGGTACCCGGGCGCCTACGCGAAGGGCGAGACGATTAAAGGGCTGGACGCGGCGAACGCCGAGGAGGGCGTCAAGGTGATCCACGCCGGGACGGCGCTGGACGAGAAAAGCGGCGACGTGGTCAGCGCGGGCGGACGCGTGCTGGGAGTCGTCGGGACGGGCGCGTCCGTCAAGGAGGCCACCGCCAGGGCGTACGCCGGCGTCGACGCCATCGAGTGGAAGGGTGGATTCTGCCGCCGCGATATCGGGTGGCGAGCCATCGAGCGGGAAGAAGGCAAGTGACGACGCCGTCTCGAGGATCGTTCGCGAGAGTCCGCGACGCGCACTGTAAAACGCGCCGACTCGAGCGCGCGCGTTTCGTCTACGTCTAATGATGTATTACCGTATCAAAGATATCACCGCTATCACGACACGCTCGCGCCGCGCGCCGAAGGACGCGCGTCGTTTTTCCGCGGGCGAAGCGGAGGCCTCCCCGCCGTTTTCTTCGCCGCGGGCCGCCGCGTCGCCTCGCGCCCGTCCCCCCGCGCGCTCGCGGTCTCGTCGTCCGACCCGGTCTCGTCCGAGCCCTCCAGCGGCTCGAGCGGAGGGGGCAAAACGCCGATGGGCCTCGGCGTCTCTTCCCACGCGTCGCCGAGCCCGAACGGCGCCGACGACGAAGCGCCGCCGTCCCGCGCAGAGGCGTTTTCCGCCGCGCCGCCGGCGGATCGGGTCGCCCGCGAATTCGGAGCGACGCGCTTCCCGCCTCCGGGTCCCGCGGGTCCCGTCAGACCCGTGGGTCCCGTCAGGCCCTGCTTCGCGGCGCGGAACGTCGCCTTGAGGCTCTCCTCGCGCGCCTCCGCGTCCAGGCGCTCGCGGCGCGCGGCGCCGGCGAGGTCCAGCGCCTCCCTGCGCGCCTCGCGCGCCGCCGCCGCATCCGACTCCGCCTCCAGAACGCGCGCGCGCAGGCGCTCCGCCTCCGTCTCCGCCTCGCACGCGCGGAGCTGCTCGCGCTGCACGCGCGACAGGCACGCCTTGGCGCGCGCCTCGGCGATGTGCGCGCGCGCGAGCGCGGCCGCCGCCTCGGCATCCGCGGAGGCGGCGCGCTCCTTCGCCGCCGTCTCGGCGAGACGCGCGGCGGCGGCGGC
>Ga0209666_1002363_pt1 | contig 14118 bp, 23 predicted proteins | sample SaaInlV_125m_DNA_FD_184679 | JGI IMG/M metagenome (GOLD analysis project Ga0209666, IMG submission 184679) | Marine microbial communities from expanding oxygen minimum zones in the Saanich Inlet - Saanich Inlet SI037_S3LV_10m_DNA (SPAdes)... | ecosystem: Environmental > Aquatic > Marine >...
CAGATAATGTTCAGAAACAAATCATGGATGCAAAAAAGGAATATGATACTGCATGGTCGGGTGTATTTGTTCCTATGGGTGATGAAGGTACTTCTCAAAGAAAATTTTACGAAAAACAAGGTCAAAAATTCAAAGACGCATCTAAAAAATACAAAGCATTACTTACAAAACATAAGGTAATGGCGGAAGGATACGACAATATCGAGAATATAATGACAGAAGAATCAATGGGCGACAAGATTGGTAAACTCTTCAAAACCAAAAATAAGAAAGAGATAGACGGTATTGCAAATCTTATGAACATGACAGATATCAAAGTGTTACAGTCAATGCAGAAACAAAATCCAAAAGGTTTCAAAAAAATGACTGCTAAAATGGGTGAAATGTCAGCAATGGAAGAGGTTAAGCCTGATGAACCATTAAAAGGTAAGTATCCCTTCCAAAAGAAATTCTCAGTAGAGAGTACTTTCAGAGAAATGTTTGAAACAGACTTGCAAGAAGAAATGATTACTTACAGAGTTAAAGGAATGCAGAAACCCGAAGAAGAAAAATTCAATCGTTCTGCTAAGATGATGGGTCTAAAGATTACTATGGACAAAGGTAGTAAAGATACAGTAATCGTTATGAGTGGAACTAAGAAGAAACTTAGAGACTTTGATTCAATTGCAAGAGGTAAATCATCATATGGTGACCCTTCAACAATCACACATTTTGACGAGAAATAAGTAGTCTAGATTATGAAAACTTTGAAAGAAGTTGCTATAGACGAGACTCTACAGGAACTACAAGATTCCAATCAAAACTTTATTGACAATCCATTTAGATTGGGGTCAATGATGTATTTTGAATGTGTCAGAGAAGCACGAAGACTCGTATCAGAAGGTCGATACCGACTAACAGAAGTAGATAAACAAATCATTGAGACAGACATGGGAGAGTTTGAGGTATACGAAGGTAACCTTGTACCACTAGATTGTCCTATGATGGAAGAGAAAGAACCCGAACTAAACAAACCTAAAGTCGGTGGTGACAAGAAGTATTATGTTTATGTCAAAGACGGGGATAAAATCAAAAAGATTTCATGGGGAGACACTACAGGTCTTAAAGTGAAACTCAACGACAAAGATGCACGAAAGAACTTCGCTGCAAGACATCAATGTTCAACTAAAAACGACAAAACCAAAGCAGGTTACTGGGCTTGTCGTCTTCCTCACTATGCAAAACAATTAGGTTTGAGTGGTGGTGGGGACTTTTTTTGGTAACCTAAATAAAAGACAACGGAGATTATTATGAATACAACAGATACATTACAACAAGAATTTGAGTCATTTTTACTTGAGAACACTAAGTTCGAAGGTGGAAACAAAGCTGCTGGAACAAGAGCAAGAAAACACTTGATGAACATTAAAAACCTTACTGGTGACAGAAGGAAAGAAATCCAAGAAGTTAAAAACTCTTAAAATGTTAAAAGAGTTGTATCACACTTTCAAGAAAGATGAAAGAATGGCGGAAGTCTACAAGACTCCAAGAGGTTTCGAAGTAGAGTTATATGAACAGAATAACTGGAGTGCAACTAGAAAAGTGCATCAGCATTCAGAATCATATGCAGAGAATTGTGCAGAGAATTGGGTAGAAAAGGTATTTGACCTAGAACCTGAAGATAAGGGTTATTATGGATATAGAGAAAAATCTGATAACTTTCATCCTGAATTGGATTGAGTGTTTCATTAAATGAACATTGTACCTTATGAGGAACAAATTGTAGAACAACATGGAACAGGAGTTAAGTTCATAATTAGAACTTTCTCAGATTCAGTTGAAGAAGACGAACTTGTATGGCATAGAGACCATGAGTCTAGGTTAGTACACGTTTTAGAAGGAAGGGGGTGGAAACTGCAGTTAGATGACCAGTTACCACAAGAGTTAAACATTGGACATAACTACCACATACCAAAGATGGGTTATCATAGACTTATTAAGGGTACAGAGAAGTTGGTGGTTAGGATTCAAATTACATAAATAAGTATATGAGTTTTAAATCAGAAAATTGGAAAGAAATACTACAACAGGTTCGTGAAGGAATTCAAGAACAGAATGCTGTAGTTAAAACCGAGGATGATATCGTCTCAGAGGAGATTGATGCGCTATTGGAAAACTTTGATGCACCTGTAGTAGAAGAGAATCTACAAGAGGTCACTGATAAAGAAGTTGATGCATTAAAGAAATTGTCTAAGGACATGCAGTCAGTTCTAAAAGGATATCAATCTATCGTAAAGATGGGTGATAAAGAACTTAAGGACACCAAGTATAATAAAGATTACGAAGCAGTTCTTAAAGCAAGAGACACCATTTTCACTTTGATTGGTAAAGTAAACACTCAAAAGATTATGAACAAGGAAGAAGTTTCAGAAGAGTTGTCAGTTGAAAAGACAATTGGTAAACTTACAGAAAAAAACATGTTAGGAAGACTTGCGAAGTCAATGGAACTTAACGAAGAAAACAAAACTAAACTATTCGATTATTTCGATAAGGGAGAACTAGAACAATGAGTTTCACAGGATTTCAATTAGGGTTAACGGATTCGTTAATAGAAGCATCAAGAAAAGTTGCAGAGTCATCTGCAGAATACAAAAAGTTCTTTGACGGTGTGTTAAAGAAGTTTGGAGTTACATCACCCGATGAATTAAAAGGTGATAAGAAGAAAGAATTCTTTGATTACATCGATAACAACTGGAATAGTGATTCAGAAGCTGGTAAAGACGGTAAGAAAGAGTCTTACGATGATGCAGAAAAACAAAAAAAATTCAAACAGAATGAAGATGCTGACGTTGAAGAAGGAACATTACCACCTGCATTGCAAAAAGCAATAGACAAGAAGAAAGGTAAGGAAGACGACAAAGAAGTTGACGAAGGTGCAACTCCATCTAAAAAGTTTATTAAGATTAAATAACATGACTGGTTTAATAGAGACTATTAAAGAACATAATCTCCTTGCAGAAGCAAGTAGAGATTATTATGGACAAGTAGATGCTCTTATTGCTAAACATGGTGAAGAAAAAGCATTTGTTTATACATCACCTATGCTCAGTAAAATAGTAAAGGAACTACAAAAACTCATCAAAGATGAAGTCAAAGCAGGTTTCAAAGATTCTAAAAAACAAGGTGAGACAGTAATAAAACAATTACAAAAGTTAGAAGTAATGAGTTATGATGGTAATATCGTTATGACAAACAGACAACATTCCAACTTCAAGTTTGAAGGGGATACTGCATTCAGAGAAGAAATGGCAGAGATAATTATGCAGGACTCTATACTTTCATATGCAATCTTCGGAGAGTAGTAGACATGGATAGAGTTGACGCTAGATTTAAATCTTTCAAAGAGAAAGTTAAAAAACTAGGTTACATGAAAGGTGAGGCGAAGAGAGTTGCTTCAGTCATGGAAAAGGTTTCAGATTTTGGAATGATGTCAGATGATGGTAACAAGAAGGTTGCAAGAGCTGTATCAAAAGCAAAATCCGAAAAGGAATTGAGAGTCATGTTAGATAAAATATCTAAAATGGCAGGTGGGAAGTATAAAGAAGCAGAAGAAGATGATGTTATCCAAAGAGCAATTTGGGCATTAGGTTCTACTGCAACTGGTACACAGGGTTGGGCAGATTCTAACATACTAACACAGTTAGCTGGAATCCAAGACACTGGAAGAGATACAGAAATCAGAACAGACGACATGAAGAAAATGAAGTTGAAAGCTGACGATGCATCAAAAGTTTATGACATATTAATGAAGATTAAGAGTACCGAAAGGTCTAAATACTTAAGATTATTACAGAAAGACATAAAGTCTTTCGCCAAAACATACAATGCAATCCTAAAGGTTGCAAATAGATAGGAGAAATATCATGGCATTATGGGGAATTAGTTCAGGTTCAGAGGCAAAACCTAAGTACTTGACACAAGACGAAAAAAACAATACCTATGCAGTTGACGCTGGATGGGAAAAGAAAAAAGTTGTAGGTTCTAGAACCTTAACTGAATTATTAGTTGCAGTTGGTTCAAAAACTGTAATGACTACTGCATTAGCAGAAGCAACAATCTCATCTGTATTCTTTACAGACTCAGCATATGCTCAAGGAGCTGCTGGTTCAGTAACTATATCATGGAATGAGAAAGTTGATATCACTAACGGTGCAACATTAGTTGTAACTGGTTCAGTAACAGGTGCGATAACAGCAACTGCAGCAGCACAGACAGGAACTAACACTGGAGTGTTTAACTTCACAGTACCTAGTCAAACTGAAAACCTATCAATCGGTGCTCAGACTGTAACTGGAACAATAGTAGACACTGGAACATCAACCGTATCAGACAAAGTGTTTGTTGCTGGTGATGTAACATCATCTGCTATCTCAGTAGCATAATAAACTGTAGGATAAAATATGAAAAACTTTAAAGAATTTATAAACGAAGAAATAGCAACTGCTGGATTATCGTCAACTAATGTTCCTCATGACATTAATGATGCAGATGTGAAATCAAGAATCAATGCCATTCTTGGTCACTGTGCTGTATCAGAGTTTATGTCACCAAGTGCAGCTTTAAATCAGATTGAAGCAAAACTTAACCAACTAGGAATTGCCAAGGACGGCCAACAAGATATCGATATGACTGAAAGTGGAACATATTCTGTTTCATTTAAAAGATACGGAGATATATTTGGTAAGAAAGTTGATACACCTCATGGTGAGTTTGATGAAGAGACTAGACCTGTACTACTTAACCTCAGAGTTGAGAAGTTAGAAACAGGAAGTTTCAAAGTATACGGTTCTTTAGTTTAAAACCTCTTAGATTGGTCTACTAAATAAGAGTAGACCAACTAACAATACAATACATTATGGGCCTCTTTGATAAACTTACAGTAAAAAATTTTAATGCATTCGCATTACAGAACTATGATGACCCTCAGTGTGCAGACATTGAGGATTTTCAAGAAGACCTCAGACGATTCAGATACCTTAAAAGACTCCTTCACAGATACCATGAGAATGGTGAGATGAGAGAACGTCTTATGTTAAACCACATCATAACCATATTCAATGTCTTCGGATATGATGCTTCTATGCGTATGTTAAAGTTTAAGGTCAGAGAAGATTCTTATTGGGAATCAATTAAAACAATGTTACTTTATCTCGGTTACATTGATGGAAGTTGGGAAACTGCAATTCATATAGATGATGAACTTGCACAGAGATTAAGAGAATTATAAACGCTGGTTTAGCTCAGTAGGTAGAGCAACTGATTTGTAATCAGTAGGTCGTCAGTTCGAACCCGACAATCAGCACCATTTTAACCGTGGGGTTATAGCTCAGTTGGGAGAGCACCTGCTTTGCAAGCAGGGGGTCGTGGGTTCGATTCCCTCTAACTCCACCACGTTTTCGGAAGATTGGCAGAGTGGTTGAATGCACTGGTCTTGAAAACCAGCATACCTTTATCGGTATCGAAGGTTCGAATCCTTCATCTTCCGCCATTTTCGACTACTTAAAAGACCTAAATAGAAGTATGGGTAGAATAATAGATACATTAATAGTTTTCCGAATACTTAAACTCCTTACTACACCGTGGGAGAAACAGAGTGCCTATAAACTGGGTATTATTGATAAGATGGGTAAACGAGTTCAAGATAAAGAGATAAAAACTGCAGAAGAAAAAAACTCTTTTGACCTTCTTCACAGATTAGTATTCAATCTAAAGAAAATTGTCAACAAAGTTCCTTTTGGTAAATCTGCATTTGCATCATATGCTGTTGCATTGTTATTACTTAAAGAAGAAACACAACTTGATGGTAATCAGATGGAAGAGTTATGTGAGAAGTTCTATAGAACACTTAAAGAAGAAGGTATATTCCACCCCGAGATGTTAGATGAATCCTTATTGGTAGGAACACTTGATATCAACTATAGATATCATCTTAGAAGACGACTAAAATTTCAGAACGAAACTATCTATCCCGAAAAGTCCGAAGTAACGATTATGGCTGAACACTCCAATGTGTTTGGAATCCTAGTGTATGTCGGATACATTAACGAAGATAGAGTATTGGTAACCGCAGATGACATATTCTAAAGATAAAAGAAAAGACGAACAACTTAAACAATGGGAGGATGCAGCGATGAATGCGACAGGAAGTGCAGTATCGACAGATGTACCTATTGTGAAGAAAAAGAAGAAACAAGAACCATCTAAAATATTTGACTTGATTTCTCGTAGAAAATAATTATGAAATATTTGAATTACCTAGCCCTAGGTACATCTTTTGGAGTTGCAACTATCGCTGCATACTTCTCAGTATTAGGACTTGCAACTATATTTGCTGGTGCATACATGAGTGTTGTAGTTATGACTGCAACATTAGAATTTGCAAAACTAGTAACTGCAGCCTATCTACACTTAGTGTGGGACAAACTTAATTACCAAAAATGGTATCTTGTAACTGCAGTCGTAGTGCTAATGTTAATCACATCACTAGGTATCTTTGGATTCCTATCTAAAGCAAACATTGAACAAACACTACAAGGTGATTCCTATTCATTAGAGATGTCCATCATACAAAAAAGGATAGATGGAGAAGAGGGTAAACTTCAAAGACTGGAGAATAGACTAGAGGGTCTAGACACCATTATCAACACTGCACAACCCAAAGACCGTAACTACATTGACCGTAGACAAAAAGAAGAAAGGGACTTGATTGATGCAGACATGGATGTTATAATAGATACTATAGTTGCTTATAACGAAGAGATGATGCCGTTAAGAAGGGAACAACTCTCACAGGAAGGTGAGATAGGGCCAATCAAATATATTGCAGAGGTTATATACGGACAAGACAAAGCAGATGACATGGTGGACAATGCGGTAAGATGGGTAATATTTGCACTCATATTTGTTTTTGACCCACTTGCAGTATTACTATTGATTAGTTCTGCTGGATTAATCGTAGGTAAAAGAGAAGAAGAAAAACCTAAAGTAAACGAAACTAGATATGTAATACAAGTCCCTAAAGGACGACTTCCAAAACAATTAAAACCTAAATAAAGGTAAGATACCAAACCCACGGAGAATAACATGGCACTATTAACAGATTCAGAATTACTAGCAATATCAGTACACGGAGATAAGGGCGCAAAATTAACATACCTAAAAGGTGACGGAATGCCCGTTGAACCTGAAGGATATGCAGATATGGCATCAGATGACCCAGCAAAAGTTGGATATGATGCTTCAAAAGCAATGTCTGATACACAAATCGCTGCAATTCAAGCACTTGTAGACGCAGAATAAACAACAAAATCCTCTTGTAAAATACCCTATTATCCTGTATAATAGGGTATATGTTATGGTTAGAACGCAAATATTTGAGTATGGTAGTCGCCAATTTAGACCGTGCAAAATGGACTAATGAGAATACCTTAAACCACCGTTGCAACTACTGTGGGGACTCCCAAAAGAACCCTAATAAAGCAAGGGGGTTTCACTTCGTTATAGAACAATCTTTTGTCTTTAAATGCCATAATTGTGGCAAATCAACATCATCAATTAATTTCCTAAAAGAACATTTTCCAGTCATGCACAAAGAGTACATGAAGGAATGGTTGCAGGAGAAAGGATTGAAACCTAAGAAACATGCAAGTGCTCATAAGATGCCAAGTGCTAACAAATTCAAGTTTACTCCACGAGAAGAAATCCTAAATAAAGATGATATTATGAGTGAAGAGAATTTGAAAATTTTGATGAAACCTTGTAGTGAAGTTGCAGTTGCAAAGAAGTATCTAGAAGATAGAAAGATACCATCCCAGCATTATACTCAACTCTATTACACAGATAAACCTCAGAATTTAAGTTTTTTATCACCTAAGTATAGAGACAGAGTTCTTGGAACAGACCCAAGAATCGTATTACCTTTCTATAGTAAGGAAGGGGAACTCATAGGTCTAAGTGGAAGAGCAATCAACAACTCACCACTAAGATATCTAACTATGAGATTTCGAGATGATATTCCACTCATCTTTAATCTTAATAAAGTGGACAGAACTAAAACTATTTTGGTCACTGAAGGCCCTATAGATAGTTTATTCCTTCCCAACTCTATTGCAGTTGCAGGAAGTGATTTCAAAAAGATTGATGATAGCATTAAAGAGAATGCAGTTCTAATCTATGACAACGAACCTAGAAACAGGGAAATACTCAAAAAATTATCAGAGGTAATTGATTTGGGTTATGCGGTGTGTATATGGAACGACAAGAAATTGAATGGTTTAAAAGATATTAATGAAATGGTACTTAACGGATTGACGATTGATGAAGTTACGAGTATAATAGAGAAATGCACATTCAGTGGTTTGAGTGCAAAAACAAAGTTTATGGAGTATAAGAAGATATGAGTTCGTCAATAAAAGTTATAAAGTCAGATGGGTCTGCAAGTGAATTAAACTTAGAAAAAATCCATAAAATGGTCATGAAGGCCTGTAAAGATATTACAGGTGTATCCGAGTCATCCGTAGAGATGAATAGTGGATTACAATTCTATGATGGAATTACTACAAAAGACATTCAAAGTATTTTAGTTAAATCTGCTTCGGACTTGATTAGTTTGGAACATCCGAATTATCAGTTCGTTGCAGCCCGTCTTCTATTATTTGGTATACAGAAACAAGTGTTCAATACTAAATGGAAAGACTCAACCATCTACCCACCACTATACGAAATCATTGAGAAGAACATTACACAAGGTGTATACGATTCATCTATATTTGAAGTGTATACCAAAGACGAAGTAGAAGAGTGTGACAGATACATCAAACACAGCAGAGACTTAACATTTACCTATGCAGGGTTACAACAGATTGTAGATAAGTATCTAGTGCAAGACAGAAGTAATGGACAGGTATTTGAAACACCCCAGTTCATGTACATGTTGATTGCTATGACATTGTTTAGAAACTATGATGTTGAAGATGGAAGAAGACTAGACTATGTTAAAAAGTATTATGATGCAATTTCCACATACAAAATCAATATCCCAACACCAATTATGTCGGGTGTTAGAACACCATTAAGACAGTTTGCATCATGTGTATTAGTTGACGTAGATGACTCACTAGATTCAATCTTTAGTTCGGACATGGCAATCGGAAGATACGTTGCACAAAGAGCTGGTATTGGAATCAATGCAGGACGAGTCAGAGGACTAGGTTCAAAGATTAGAGGGGGTGAAGTACAACACACAGGTGTTATACCTTTCCTAAAGAAATTTGAGACGACAGTAAGATGTTGTACTCAAAATGGTGTAAGAGGAGGAAGTGCAACAGTACATTTTCCTATCTGGCATCAAGAGATACAAGACATTCTTGTACTCAAAAATAATAAGGGAACTGAAGACAATAGAGTAAGAAAACTGGATTACAGTATTCAGATATCAAAATTATTCTATAGTAGATTCCTTAAGAACGAAGACATAACCTTATTTTCCCCCCACGAGGTTAAAGGTCTTTATGAAGCATTTGGTACAGATGCATTTGACGAACTCTATGAGAAGTATGAACGTGCAACATCTATATCAAAGACTAAGGTAAGTGCAAGAGAACTCTTTACGGACTTATTAAAAGAACGTGCGGAGACAGGACGTATCTATATTATGAACATTGACCATTGTAATGAACATAGTTCATTCACTGATAAGGTGAACATGAGTAACCTATGTCAAGAGATTACATTACCAACAGACCCAATCAGTCATATTGACGGAGAAGGAGAGATTGCCTTATGTATTTTAAGTGCAATCAATGTGGGTACTATTAAGATGGACGAACTATCCAATCTATGTGACCTTGCAGTACGAGGTCTTGAGGAGTTAATTGACTTCCAAGAATATCCAGTAGAAGCTGCAAAAAGGTCAACCCTTGCGAGAAGGTCACTAGGTATTGGTTACATTGGTCTTGCACATTTCCTTGCAAAGAACAAGGTCAAGTATGACGACCCCGAAGCACATAAATTAGTACATGAGTTATCAGAAGCATTCCAATACCATTTACTATGTGCATCTAATCAGATTGCATCAGAGAAAGGCCCATGTGAATACTATGACAGAACTAAGTATGCACAAGGAAAACTACCTATTGACCACTATAAAAAAGAGGTTGACACCATTACCCCAAACGTGTTAAAATGTGACTGGGATAAATTAAGAACAAGAATCAAGGTTCATGGGTTAAGACACTCTACCCTTACTGCACAGATGCCATCAGAGAGTTCCTCAGTGGTTTCTAATGCAACGAATGGGATTGAACCACCAAGAGACTACCTTAGTGTTAAGAAGAGTAAGAAAGGAACACTTAAACAGGTAGTTCCACAATATTCTATGTTAAAGAACAACTATACATTATTATGGGATATGACTAGTAACGAAGGATACATCAAAGTGGTTGCAGTAATGCAGAAGTTCTTTGACCAAGCAATCAGTGGTAACTGGTCGTATAATCCCGAAAACTATGATAACAATGAAGTACCTGTATCAGTGATGGCACAAGATATGTTATCATCATATAAGTATGGATGGAAAACTTCTTACTACCAAAACACTATGGATGGTAAAACTGAAGACGTAGTTAAAGACGAACCCCTTGCACCTACAGAGATGGAAGGTGATGAAGACTGTGAGGCATGTAATATCTAATGATGGACAAGAATGTACGAATAGAAGTATGGGATGAAGAGACCCAATCAAAACTAAGAGGTTGGACTACTAAAGAAACAAAAGATTTTTATGATAATAGATTTGTGGTATTAAGAAATTTTATACCCAAAGACATCATTAACATGACGTTGGATACTTGGAAAACTATAGAAGCTAATCCCGACTATAAGGACGCATTCTTTCATAGAGAAATAGAGACTACTAATAATTCACCAAAATCTTCATTAGGAAAATCTGAAGGGTGTTATAAGTTTCCACCAGCTGTTGCATTGCATAGATGGTTGAGAGATAATCTAAGAGATGTAATAGACATAGAATTAGTGGAGACCTACTCATATACAAGAACATACGACAGAGGTGCTTATCTTAAATCACATACAGATAGACCATCATGTGAAATAAGTGCAACGATATGTTTGGACTATAAGTCAGATGATAATACACCATGGAAAATATGGGTGCAGAATGACAGAAACTACATTGATGATGCAGTCCATGACCAACTCTCATTATTCGAGATTAGTCAAAAACCAGTAATCGGTAAGAGAAAGGGATGTGTTGCAGTCTCATTAGAAGTTGGAGATGTATTACTTTATCAAGGGCCTAATATACCTCATTGGAGAGATACATTCTTAGGTGATTATAGTTCACATATGTTTTTACATTTTATAAATGCTAATTCAAACATGAATGGAATTCATGAATTTAAACAACCAAAATCTGCACCCAATCAAAGACAACAAACAAGTGCATTTGCATACGATGGAAGTAAGAATAGGTATGATATAGAACAGAAGAATGAACATTTTATAAATGCATCAAACTTTTGGGAAAATTATGCTAATAGATTAAAAGTAGACCCCAATCTTCCACCAGCATCACATATTATAAATAACTATTCACATATAAAGACCCCCGAAGAGAAAAAGAAAAAATGACAGTATTCAACAAGAACAAAGTAGATTTCACTAAAGAGAAGTTATTCTTCGGTGAACAATTGAACACTCAAAGATTTGATGAGTTCAAGTATCCTATATTTGACAAACTTACGCAAACACAATTAGGTTTCTTTTGGAGACCCGAAGAAGTGTCATTGCAGAAAGATAGAGCAGACTACCAAGGTCTCAGTGAATCACAGAAACATATCTTTACATCTAATCTAAGATATCAAACACTACTCGATAGTGTTCAAGGTCGTGCTCCTGCAATTGCATTCCTACCATTTATATCATTACCCGAATTAGAGTCATGTGTCATCACATGGGACTTTATGGAAACAATCCATAGTAGAAGTTACACTCATATTATAAAGAATGTTTACGCAGACCCTAGTGATGTGTTCAATACCATCCTTGACGAACCAGCAATCATTGCTCGTGCAGAGACAGTAACAAAGAGATATGATGACTTCATTCTTTTAGGTAGAAAACACTTGATAGGTCAGAAGGTTGATGAATACGAATTGTATAAAGCATTATACCTTGCATTGATATCAGTGAACATCTTAGAAGGAATTAGATTCTTTGTGTCCTTTGCATGTTCATTTGCATTCGGTGAGTTGAAACTTATGGAAGGTAGTGCAAAGATTATATCTCTTATTGCAAGAGACGAATCACAACATCTTGCAATCACTCAACACATACTTAAGTGTTACAAGAATCAAGAGAAAGATGCATTGATGACTAAGGTCATGAAGGATTGTGAAGCAGAAGTTTATGACATGTATAAAGATGCAGTAGAACAAGAGAAGGATTGGGCTGAGTTCCTATTCCAACATGGTTCTATGATTGGATTGTCAACACAACTACTAGGTAATTATGTTGAATTCACTGCAAACAAAAGATTACGTGCTTTAGGACTTGACCCACTTTACGATATAAGTAGTACTAACAATCCATTACCTTGGACTGAACATTGGTTCAACAGTAGAGGACTACAGAACGCACCACAAGAGACAGAGATTGAATCTTATGTCATTGGTGGTATTAAACAAGATGTTCAAGACGATACATTTGAAGGATTTACATTATGATTGAAATATATGGAAAAACACAATGTCCTTACTGTGATAAAGCAAAAGCTTTATGTGAACGAAAAGGATATGATTACGTTTATAAATCACTTGGTGAAGATTTCACTAGAGAAGAGATGATGGAAGCATTTCCAACTGCAAGAACCTTTCCTCAGATAAGGATAGATGGTGAAGCAATTGGTGGTTATGACAACTTTGCAGACTGGTCATCAGTAGAATAATGAGAGAGTTTGTTGCATATCTCAACAAAGAAGAAGACAGAGATGTTGATGAACTAAGAATGGTACACTTACTTAGTACACTTGATACTAAAAAAGATGGTGTACGACTCAAAGTGTTGGGTGAAGATTTCTTTAAGACAGATATAGAAGGTGACTTACCTTATGTCTTTATGGATGGAAAGAAGAAGAGTTGGAAAAATTTGTGGAAAGCAATTACTGGAGAAGTTAGGAATGATATTTAGAATATGGTGTGAAGAGTGTAACAACGAATACGAGATAGTTCCGATAAACGAGCCGATTGAAGAGATTAAACCAAAAGTTTGTCCTATATGTGCCGAAGAGATAGATGACTCATATGTAGATGATGAGGATGACGATTAAAACCCCTTTACAACGGGCCGTCTTTTTTGTTATCATAGACTCTTAATTAACAACTATAAGGACAAATAGATGATTCATGTTTCGATTAAAGGACAAATTGCAAAGAAAAGTCAGATAATCGATTTCATAGGTGATACTCTAACCTTTCTCATGCCAAGATTAAGACGAAATGTTGACATAGACATAGAAATCGTTAACAAAATTGCAGATGACCCATCCCATTACGCTCAATGTTCGGGTGATAAAAACAGTGCAGATATTACCTTATGTAGATACAATGAAAATGATGTCAAATTCACATTAGATGAGATAATGTTAAACCTTGCACATGAACTAATACATGCAAAGCAATATTTTAAGAAAGAACTCTCCCCTGTTAAACATACTTGGAAAGGTAAAGACCACTCAAAAACCTCTTATGCAAGACAACCATGGGAGAAAGAAGCATACAAATTGGAGTGTAAAATCTATAACATGTTTTGGTGTGGAAGAGATTATTTCATCAAATAATACTTGACAACAGGCCGCATATAATGGTATACTAACAGTATGGAAAATAAAGAAATAAAAAGAATCTTCGTTGATATGGACGGAGTACTAGCAGATTTCAACACTGGTGTTGAAACATTGACAGGGAGAGAATTCCCTAATACCGACCAAGGTCATAACGACTATGACGAAAGGAAGGAAGAACTAACTAACAAAAGGTTGTTCAGAAACTTACCACCTATGCC
>Ga0209666_1002364_pt1 | contig 14115 bp, 9 predicted proteins | sample SaaInlV_125m_DNA_FD_184679 | JGI IMG/M metagenome (GOLD analysis project Ga0209666, IMG submission 184679) | Marine microbial communities from expanding oxygen minimum zones in the Saanich Inlet - Saanich Inlet SI037_S3LV_10m_DNA (SPAdes)... | ecosystem: Environmental > Aquatic > Marine >...
CTGCCCGGCCGCAACTCGCAGCTCTACGTCAGGACGCTCGACAGAAACGAGTAGAGCGTCGAGACGAGCCGGCGATGATACGCAGCTAATAAGGACGACTTACTTTATTCTTTCTTCGTTAACGTACGTAAAGACTTCCGCGGACCCACTTTAAACGCGATACTCCTGACGCGTCATCACACGTCGTCCATGTCGTAGCTGGGCACCAACACGTCCGCCCTGCCCTTGTGCTTCCAGACGAGCTCGCCGTTTAAACGGTCGTTCGAGTCCGCTCTAAGCTTGGCCTCCGCGGGCGTCCGGCCGACGGCGACGTGTCGTCTCTCGACGCGGCGCATGGCTTCGTCCACCGGGACGTCCACGAACCAGCTCTCGTCTAAGACGTTTAAATCCTTCAACGCACACCAGGGCTCGTCCGGGAGAAGCACGTAGTTGCCTTCCACGAGCACGATCTTGTGTTTCGCTTTTATCACGATAGCGTCCTCCTCCGGGTCGTGCGTCTGGTGACAAAACGCCGGCGCGAGGACGTCTTCGCTCGACCCTTCGGCTTTGGCTTTTTTCACGCGCGCCGTGAACGCTTCGGCGTCGAACGTGAACGGACTTCCCCTCCGTTTGACCGCTACATCGGCGTCGGGGAACAGCCCGTCTTTGTTTGTCAACAAGTCGTTCATGGAGTAATGGAAGCCGTCCATGGGGAAAACAACGCAGACGTCGTTTCCGGCGGCGGCGTTGACCCGATCGCGCGTTAAACGCGCTAAAGTGCTCTTGCCCGATCCGGGCGAGCCCGCGATGCCGACGAACACGCGCGCGTCGCCGTCGCCGTCGCCGAAGAAGGCGGCAGCCACGACGCGCGCCGCCAGCGAGTCCAAAACCGCGTCCATCGTAGTGCCCTCGGGCGCCCACGGGAACGGCACGCCGGGCAACGCGCGGGGGGGCGGGAGGCGCAAAGAGGGGCCGTCGCCGCGTGAGACGGGTGTCCCGGAAACGCGTCGCCGCGCGTTCCGCTCGGGTCTCCGGACGCCGCGGGAAGAGACCGCCGCTCTTGGAAACGCCGCGGTCGCGAGCGACGACATCGCGAGCGGTCGAGGGACGCCTTCGCGCGCGCGGCGCGAGGAGTGTGGGGTGCCGAGCGCGTTCGGGTCGTCGTTGTTGGATCGAGACTCTTTCGGGTTTTTCGACGAAACTGCGAAAGACGAAACTGAAAAGCTCAGACTGACTTCGGCAGAACGCCGCCGCGGCGGCGGCGGCGTCGACGTTCGTTAATATTCAATTCGCTGCATTTGACGATGGGGGTCGCGCGCGCGCGGACGCGACCCCCGCGGACGAGACAGGCTCGTGACCGATTCGCGCTCAATCGCGTAAAGAGACGTTCTCGTCGCGCAAAAAAGGTGGCGACTTCCGAGGGTCGTCTCTCGACGAAAAACAAAACCGTTCCGTTCGTTTTGTTACGTTACGCCCCGAAGAGCTTCTTTTTGGCGTCGGCGTGCGCCTGGGCCCCCGCGGCGTACGCCTCCTTGACGTCCACGGTCTGGTTCATCTTGTACACGTCGCTGAACGAGTACGGGTTAGGGGTGAGCTTGACCTTGAACACCTTCCCCCCGTCCGTGGTCGTGGAGGAGGTCTGCACGAGCTTCGAAACGCCGCCCGGCATGAACACGTTCGTGACAACCGCGCCGTCGGGAAGAATCAACCCGTCGTCGGAATCGTCCACGACGTTGTACACCACGCAGTTGTTCGCCTTGATGCTTCGCGCGGTGACGTTGATTAACAGACACCCGTTCGCGTCCACGGTACCGCACGTGACCCTTGACGCGACGGTGTGGTTTAACACGCCGCCTTTGATGTCGCAGGCGAGCGCGATCGACCCGCCGGCGCGCGTGACGTTCGCGACGTCGCCACCCACCGCTCTTGAGTCTTCGGGGATCTTGAGGTACGCGCGAAGCGCCTCCGCCTCCTCCGAGTCCGCCATCGCGAGCACGTTGTTGCTCTGGTACAGACGGAGCTGCCCGTAGTCCCACCAGTAGCACTTCTCGCCGACGTCGATCGCGCCGAACAAGCCCTTGGAGGGATGTTTCGCGAGGAGATCGGATTTGAATTTTTCCATCCGCGCGTGGTGCGCCGCCGCGATCGCCTCCGTCTCGTCCTTCGTCACCATCACCGACACGTACGACGCTTTGTCCAACGTCAGCGGCATCCAGAAGTGCGGGTCGCTGTCCATCTTCGCCGTCTTGGTCACGAGCTCATCGTTAAACTCGGTGAGCAACGCGAACAACATTTCGTTTGATAACGAAAAAGAACCGAGACTCGGGCCGACGCGTTTGACGGCGCCGAACGACTTTAAAAGCGTCTGCGCGGTGTCGAAGGAAACCTTCTCCACCTGCGCGGCTTCGCCTTGCGCGTTTTCGGTGATCAGGCCGTACTTGTCGAGGCCCTTTTCCACCCACTCAACCTCGTCGGGCATGGGGCCCATCTGCGCGAGGATGTCCGCGTGGTGCGCGCCCGAATCGCCGTGGCCCGCGGACGGCACGAAGATCTGGTCGCCCCAGAACACCGAGCACCGCCCGGCTCTTCGCGGGGCGTAGCACCCGGTCTGTCTGACCACCGCCTCGAGGATGGTGAGCTCGGCGGTGACCCCGGGTTCGATCGTCACGAGCGAGGGAAGCTTCACGCCGGGCTTGTTGTTGTTCTCCGCGCCGGGTAAAGGCGCCAGGCGCGTACCTTTGCCCGCGGTGTGGTAGATGCCCACCGTGCCTCCGCCCGCCAAGATGGCGTCGAGGTCCGACCCTTTGTCTTTAGCCTTGGCGCGCGCTTTAGTGTACGCGTAGAGCGTGCCGAGTCCGTTGCCCGCGCCGTCCGCGGCCCAGTCCTCGTGCACGGCGACGATCACGGCGTCTTTCTTCGCCGCCTGCCCGCGCGTCGCCTCGAGGCGCTCCTGCCAGTACTGCTCCTGCGCCGCGTTCGACGTGCACACGACGACGACGTCGAACCCGAGGCTCCCATCCATCTCCTTCACCGTCGCAGCCATGGCGGCACCCTCGGGGGTGAGGCTGGTCTTGCGGCGCTTCGCGTCCTCGCCCATGATGCGTGGGGCGTATCGATCGTCGGACGACACTGAGCTTCGACGCTCGGCGGTGCACGTTACCGAAAAGGACGTGTTCCACGTGCGCTGTGCCGCGCCCGCGTATGCGCCCGCAATGCGCTTTTTCGATCGCCGCGGCCACGTGGGCGCCTCGAACCGCGCAGCGCCGCGGCCTGACCGCCCCGCGGCTCGAAACTTCGCGTCTCCAAGCTTCTCAGCCCTTTATTTCGACAGAAATGTCATACTGGAAACCCACTGAAGAAAAATTAGGGTTATGAGAATATGCGGTCGGCGTTTTTCGCGACGAAAAAGACAAAAAGAAACGCCGCGGCTCCGCGGGACGGCTCCGCGAAAACGCCGACGCGCTCCCTCTTCACGCGCGCGCGCGCGGACAGACAGTGCACCATCTATCGTATCGCGTGGCGTACTTTGACATAACAACACAGAGCGTGAAACGGTCGCGCGCTCGGGAGCGTTCGTGATACTCGTAATAGTAATACTACAGGGAGTCTAATACATGATGAAACGGCGCGTCTCGGCCGACGCGCAAAACAAAAAACAAAGTCACTCGGCGAAGACTCGCTTCACCATGTCGCGCGCCCTGGCGCGCGTCCAGTCGTAGAGCGACTCTTTCTTGGCGGCGATGGCCTCGGCGTGCGCCGGCCTGGCGCCGTCGCGCACGCCCTCCGCGACGCGCAGCAGCATGCACCACATGGTGTAGATCACGGTTCTTGTCACGAAGTTCATGAGCGCGGCGGGCACGAAGTCGATCTTCGGGTCCACGGACATCTGCACGGAAACCAGGATGCGGCGCGGGGGAGCCTCCTGGTGTTCCTCGCACTCCTCGAACGCGTCGTCGTCGGAATTTCCGCCGTCCGAGTTCGATGCAAGCACGACGTCGCGGCCTTCGTCGTCGTGGAAGGTCTCCTCGAGAGCGCCTTCCGACGCGTTCGCGTCACGAGCCTCCGCCAGTGAGGATCCATCCTTCGGCGAAGGCGATCCATATCCGACACCCCACCCAGAGAACCAACTCGAGACGCCCGCGGCGGCGGGAGCCTCCGCGCCTCCAACAGACGCGTCAGTCTCGTTTTCGTTTCCGTTTTCGGCGTGGTTCTTTCGCGCCGCCCTCGCGGCTTTCTTGTCCGCGTCCCAGTCCTCGGGAAGCGCGCGGAACAGGAACCCGCCCTCGAACCCGATGCGCACGACATCCGCCTCGTCGACGCTCGGGACGGCGATCGTCGCCGGAGATCTCGCCGCGTCCGATTCCGAATCGTCGTCGTCTTCGCCGAGCGCCCTGACTAAGACGCATATGTCCCCCGAGGCGTCTATGTCGTCCACGCCGCAGGCGTCCAGCACCGCCTCGCGCGCCGAGAACGGCCACGGCAGGTCGATCGTCACAACAACAACCTGGCTCACCCTGCCCGTCTGTTTAAGTTTCTCGCTCCGCCTTATTCGGAACCGCGGAACGGTCCAGTTCGGCAACCACGACGCGTACAGCTCGGATTCGTTCAGCACACTGAGAAACGGCACGAGCATTTCGGCGTCGATCGGGCTCTCGACGCGCGCGTTGAGCTTGGAGCCCGTTTTTTTATCCGTGCGGTAATACACGGAGACGTCTCGTTTGCCCATGTGCTCGCCCTGCACGAGCCAAGGGCCGTACTCGTCGGGGGACGAGGCCGCGTCGTCGTCGGCGTCACCAGGCTCTTCGTCGTTCGATCCTACACCCGCAGACGTCGCGCTCACCTTTGCCTTGAGCGACTCGATGAGCCGCGCCACGCGCCTCGCTTTCGGGAGGTGGCGGTCGAGGAGAGTCGCGGCGTCGGCGTCGGCGTCGGAGGCGTCGGAGGACGAGAAGATCGCCGTCGCCGCGACGGGAGGCGCGATGCCGGCGCGCGCCGCGACGCGCGCCGCTTCCAGGAGCCGGTCGTCGCGCACGAGCGCGGCGGCGCGGCGCACGGCGGCGAGTGTCGAGTCGTCTCCGTCCCCGGACGACGACGAGGGCTCCTCGCCCGCTTCGCCGAGCGCACGAGCGGGCGCGCCATCGGCCCCGAACGCGTCCGCGGCTCGATCCGTTTCTCGTTCGTTTTCCTCCAGATCCGGATCCGCCACCGCGTGCTTGCCCGCCTCGTCCACTCTCAGCGACGCGAGCGCGACCGTGGGGGTCGCCGCGGCGGCGTCCGAGGGCGACATGGCCGGGCGCGGGCGCGAGTGGACTCGCGACAGGCTTCGAGTACGACGAAAACGCGTGCGCTTGCGAGCCTCCTCGGTGGAAAAGCGCGGGACGAAACCGAAACCACGACCGGTAATGGCGCACGAAAACGAAACGCCGTGGTGGCCACTACGCACCGCGCGCGCGTCGATCGCGCGGTCCGAGGTGGGCGAGAGGGAGGCGCACCACCCCCCGAAGTTCTCCACCCGCGATGCGTCTCATCGAGGAGATCGGCGACGCGCCCTCCGAGCCGGAGGGTCCCTCCACCGCCGCGACGCGCGCGGTCAAAGAGGCGCTCGCGAGGCGCGCGACGCCCGGGCAGGCGCCCGAGGTGAGCGACGGACTCGATTGCGACTGGTGCGAGCCGAAGGGTCTGACGGACGCGGAGACGCAGCAGATGGCGCGTCTGCGCGAGAAGTACGCGTCGCACGTCGTCGGACCAGGCGTCGGACGAGGCGACGGCGCGGGCGACGCCGACGCCGACGCCGACGCCACGGAGGCGCGCCTGAAGGCTGCGCAGGAGAGGATGGATGCCGAGTTCCTCGCGAGGCCGCCGGCGGCGGCGTCGACGACGGGCTCGGAGAGATCCAACACCTCCAAGATCCGCGTCTGCGAGGCGTGTCGGGGCGAGCGCAATATCAAGCACGAGTATAACCACCGCGTCATGGAGCGCATGTGCGAGACCTGCGACGGCGAGGGCGTCGTGACGACGGATGGCAAAAGCTTTCCGGGGGACGACGCAAGCGAGCGCGCGGCGAACGCCGCCGACGCGACGACTCGAATCGAAAAAGGCGAAGACTCTTCTCCGTTCGCGCCCGGCGACGGTCAGAGACGCCGCCTCGCGGTGCTTCTCCGTGACGCCAAGCGGCTGGATTCGCAGATCGACCGGTACCGCGACGAGATGCGCGCTTTGCAGCGCCGGCTGGACGTCGACCTCGAGATCCCGGCCGGAGAAGAGCAAGCGCTGGCGGAGGTTGCGCATGCGCTGCAGAAGCACGTCTCGCGGCTTCTGGAGAAGGCGGACGCGAAGCGCGCCGAGGCGGCGACGCTTCGGGGACCCGAAGAGGAGGAGGATGACCTCGAGCGGGACGCGGAGGATCTGCCGTGATGAGATATCGTGGCGCGGTGTGTTGTGGTTCGTCATTCGCGTCGGACGTATAGGCGGCTACGGTTTTAGACTCGCGCCGTTTCTCTCCGCCTCGAGCTGGTACTGATACGCCGGTCGATAATGGAGCCACTGTCAACGACACTCCGATTTCGACCAGAACTAGGTCAGTGACCTAGTCCTCTTTGAAGCGACTAGGTCAGCTATCCCTTCACCCCGAGTATAGGCTAGCTCATGTATAACATTATATACAAACCCCATTTTACATGTTTTCATGACTACTCTAGCTTATAGTCCTTTTACCCAGAAGGGCCCAGTTTTCGCGATTTTGGGCCCAATTTTTGATTTTTTAGCCTGTCTCCAGTCATCCCCTCATCCCCGAAAAAGCGCTCGAATAAGAGGCTCTGGATGCTCCGCGCCACGACGCGCGCCACGCGTCTCGTCTTGGCGCTTTCGTCGACGGTTGGGCAGCCACTTTCCGCAACACCCCCCACCTTCCACATGGCCGCCGTCACCTTCAACCCCCTCGTGCTCTCCGCCAAGGCGTCCGTCCGCGGCGCCGCCGTGCGCCGCGCCGGCGCCAAGGCGTCCAAGCGCGCCGCCTTCGCCGTCAAGGCGTCCGACGACGACATGGACTTCATGGTGCGCGCTGCGGCTTTTTTTCGATTCCCGCGACGGCGCGCGGATAGACGCGTCGCGTCGCCGCGCGACCGGTCGCCGCGGCGAGCGCGGTCGCGATCGACACGCGCGTCGAGCGACGCCGCGCCGGGCCGCGTTCGGCTCGACCCCAAACGCGTCTCGACCGCGACAGACGGATGCGCGGTCTCGAACCGCCGACGGACGATCCGACGGTTCGCGAACGCGCATCCGAAGGACGCGTTTTCTGTCTCGCTTCCTTCGTGTTTTCTCGATCGCGCGCGGCTTACGGCGCGTCGTCGTCTCGCCCTCTCTGTCGCTCGCTACGATGAGCGTCTCTATTCGCGCCGTCTCCGTCTCTGACCTTCTCGATCTCTACATCGCCTCCTTTTTCTCATCTTCGCCTGACGCAGGGCGAGATCGGCCTCGGCGAGGAGATGGAGGACATGCTCGCGAAGGCGGCGGGCGGCTCTTCCGTGCCCAAGTTCATCAAGGACACCGGCAACGAGTCGCTGATCCAGGCGTTCAAGTTCCTCGGCTCCGATCAGATGACCGGCCAGGGCTCCGAGCTTTTGTTCGTGGAGAAGTACGGCGAGACGCTGTACCGCGAGGCGGGCTTCACCGAGACCGCGGAGAAGATCAACGGCCGCCTCGCGCAGATTGGTTTCGTGCTCGCCGTGCAGAACACTTTCAACGGCGACGTGCTGACGCTCATGGCCAAGTACCCCCTGCTGGTGTTCCTCGTCGTCGCCGGCGTCGCCGGCGCGTCCATCGTGCCCACCGCGAACCCCCAGGGCTACTTCCCCGACGCGCTCAAGGGCTCCGTCATGAAGGCGTACGAGTCCGCCGGCCTCAACGACGTCTTCTCCGAGAAGGCGGAGACCATCAACGGCCGCGCCGCCATGCTCGGCATGGGCATCTTCCTCGCCACCGCCATCGTCTTTTAAGCGGAATTTTGCCGCTTTCGTTTCTTCCCGTACGAGCGGTTGAGTATGACACAGAGCGCACGCGCGGTAGAGGGGTGATTCGAACACGAGATGAAAACAGGCGTGCCTATACTACCAACGATACCACCGAACGCTCTGTGGCTCGTAGAGCTACCGCTGGCGTGGAAAACGCGTTCGTCGTCTCACTCCTTTTCGGCTTTGTTTTCCGCCTCGATGCGCGCCGCGGCAGCCTCCTGCGCCTGCTCCATCTCGTCGTACAGCGCGTTGATCACGGCGTTCTTCACCTTGACGTCGCTCAGGCTGTACTTCACGAACGCCTCGTACCCGTTGCTCTGGATATCGGAAAACTTCTTGATCAAGTCATCCGCGTCGGGCTCGAAGTCGGACCGATACTCCTTCACGCCCTCCACCAACTCGCCGCAGACTCTCTTTAAGAGTTCTTCGCTCTGCTCCTGCGTCTGTCTCAGCACCTCCGGGTTCGCGGTCATCTCCGCGATCTGGCCCTGGATGGAGTCGTCGCCCATCACCGCCTGCACGGCATCGCCGTCCGCGCGACGCCGAGTAGCCTCCTGCGCGGCAGCCTGCATGTACGGACTCGCGTCGATGGCGGCGCGCAAACGCTCGGTGTAGGCGGCGTCGGTCATGGCGCCTCGGATGCCGATGCTGAACTGGCGGTCCTCCGCCATGCGGTCGCGCACCTCGTTGCCGAGCGCCTCGTCGCCGTACGCCTGCTCCAGAACGCGCACGTAGCCCTCCACGCCGTCCACGGCGATCTCGGCGGTCGCGGGGAGCGACGCGAGAGGCACCACGAGCGTCCTCCTCGGGCGGACGGCAGACGTCGCGGCGCCGGATAGAGGCGACGCGCGGCGCCACGAAGAGGGCGCGCGGTCGCGGCGCGCGGCCGAGCTCGAGCTCGCGCTCGCGCTCGAGGCCGAGGCGAACATCTCGGAGGCACGAAAGGCGGTCTGCGCGGGTTCACCGGTCTTCTCTTCCGCGGTGCGCTCGGAGATGTGTGACGTGTCGATGAGAGACGCGCGCGATCGCGTGTCGTGCTGACGGTGCGCGCGATTCTCCCAGTCGTTGCGCTTTTTCGCGCTGCAAAGCGAGGGTTTGGATCGCCCGTCCGGCATTGCGGTGCGTCGCGCAGGCGACCACGACGATGACGGCCACGATGACGGCGATTCCCACGCGGGCGAGCGTGCGCCCCGCGCGGCTGCGGCGCGCGGTCGCGTCGCGCACCGCGACCGGGCGCTCCCCCGCGCTCGCCGTCCGCTCCCCCTCGATGGTGACGCGGACAACCGTCTGCCGCGTCGCCGTCCCCGCGCCCGGCTCGGGACGCGCGCGCGTCCCCGGTCCGTCCGACGCGTCCGAACGCGCGCCTCGCGCGTCGACGATCGCGCGCGGGTACGGCGGCGTGTACGGCCGCGGCCCCGAGCGCGGCGGGATCGTCCCCGTCCCAGACCGCGTCGTGGCGCTGCTGCCGTACCTCGTCCCGTTGCTGGACGGCTTGCGGTACAGCCGGTTCTTCTTCCAGCAGTTCCCGCAGACCATCTTCCTGCTGCAGCCGCTGCAGCCGCTCGCCTCGATGTACTACCGCATACCCTTCGCCGGCGTCATCTCCTTCTTCGCCATCTACATGGGCCTGGCGGAGAACCGGCAGATGTCGAGGTTCGTGCGATTCAACGCGATGCAAGCCATCATCGTCGACGTGTGCTTAGTTTTGCCCGGGATGATCGAATACGTCCTGTCCCCCGGCCGCATGTCCGGCGCCGCTATGGAGATGTATAAGCTGTGCTACAACTGCGTCTGGGTGGTCGTGCTGGCGGCGTTCTGCCTCGCCGCCGTGGGGTGCCTGTCGGGGCAGATGTTCAAGCTGCCGTTCGTGGGGGACGCCGCGGACATGCGCATCTGATGATGATATGATGATGGACCGCGTCGAAACCGTTTTGACTACCGTATTGAGTGTTGAGAATGATCGTTTTCGTTTTCGAATTCGTCGTCGACGCCGTAACGTACTCTCCACCTTTTTGCGCGTTCACGTCCACGATACGCTCATGCGCTCACCCGGACGTCGCCGAGGAGGGCGACCCGAGGCACAGCTCGCTCGCGCTGGTCAGCGACCGCGCGTCCGAGTCGGAGCTCTCTCCGGCGCTCGTCGGCGTCTGATGTACATCCGGCGCCGAACCGAACCCCTCGCTCCGCCGGCCTCGCTTCGCGTCAACCTCCGTCCCCGCGGAGGGTTTCTTTTCAGCCGGGGCGTTCCCGGAAGCGCGGTTGGCCACGGAGACGCCGGCGCGGGGACGTTTCGTCCCCGCGCCGGTGAACTCGGGGGCCTTCGGAAGGAGCCTCGGATCCGCGTCGCTATCCGCGTCGCTGTCCTCGACGGCGTCCGACTCCGCTCCGTCTTTTTCGTCTCTCGCGCCCTCCGCGTCGTCCTTCAGGCGGTCGCCCGCCTCCTGTTTAGAAGCGCGGAGCACCTCCCGGAACACCACGTCGTCGTCGTCGGTGTCCGAGGAGTCAACCTCCACGAGCGCGGGCTTCGCCGCGGCGCGCCGCGACGGGCGATGCGCGGGACGGCGAGGCGAAGGCGAAGCTTCTTCCGAAGCTTCCTCCTCGTCCTCTTCCTCGTCCGAGTCCTCAAACTCCGACTCGGAAGCCTCCGAGTCGCCGCGTCGAGCCGCCTTCGGCTTCGGCTTCGGCTTCGGCTTCGCCGCCGCCGGCGTCGGCCGCGCGGCGCCCGCGCCCGGCCGAGCCGCCGGCCCCTCGCGCGCCGGCGCCGCCGCGGGCTTCGCCGCCGCGGGCGCGGGCGCGCGGTTCGCGGGGACCGCGGCCAGGGGCCTGCGCGCGCCGAGCCCGGCGCCCAGGCGGTACGCCGGCCGCGCCGGCGGGGCGGGCGCCGCGGCGGGCGCCGCGGCGGGGGCGTCTTTCGCCGCCGCGCCCGCGCCCACTCCGTTCGCCTCGGCGCCCGGCGCCTTCTTCTTCTCCTTCTCCATGAGCGCGCACCCCTCCACCTGCAGCGAGAAGGTGAAGCTGACGTCGTCGCCCGCGGCGCGTCGCATCACCGGGTCCGGGATGGTGTCCGGCCGGTGGTGGTGCCCCCAGGTCTCGAGGTTCTGCTCGTTGGGCTCATCTGCCTGCTCCTCCCAGAGCTCCATGGCGTTCGCGTCGCCGCCGGAGTTCTCGCCGTGCACGTGCCCGCGGAAGTGCCTCCCGGGGCACTTCGCGCACCCCCCCGCGAGGTTGTCGTGCGTGTCCGAGGAGGTGTCCGAATCCAGCGTGAACAACTTTCGGAGCTCCTCCTTGGACATGGACGCCTGCTCCAGCGTGCCCTCGCCGTTCACCACGTTCTGCAGCGACTCTTTACTGAGCTGCCGCTGAAACACCTTCTCCTCGATCGAGCCGGTGGCGAGAAGCCGGTACAGGTAGCACTTTTTCGTTTGTCCGTCGCGCCAGCAGCGCGCCGCGGCTTGCTTGTCGTTGGCGGGGTTCCAGTCCGGGTCGAACAAAACTAAACGGTTGCCGCCGATGAGGTTTATCCCGCACCCGCCGGCTTTGCTGCTCAGTAAGAACGCGAAGCAGTTCGATGTGGGGTCGTTGAACTGCTTCACCAGCTTCTGCCGCTTCGAGATGCTCGTCGAGCCGTCTAACCGCACCGCCGGGTAGTTGTTCTGGCGGCACAGCAACTGCACGAGGTCCAGCGTCTGCGTGTAGTTGCTGATGATCACGATCCGGTCCTTGGTCTCCGCTCTGAGAATCGCGAGCAGACGCGCGAGCACGGCGAACTTGCCGCTGTGGAACTCCCAGCCGTCCACCATGCCGCCCTTGCCGAACGATCGCCCGCCGCGACCGGACCCCGAACCGACGTCGTACATGCCCGGCTGAAAAAACTCCGCGCACGTTTCAAACCCGGCGGCGCCCGCGCCGGTGTTCTTCGCGCCTTTGACCATGTCGTAGATCAGCTTCGGGTGGTTGCACAGCTTCTTCAGCGCGGTGATCGCCGAGAGCACCATGGTGTGCTTCCCCGTGAGCGCCGCCTTCGCGGCTTTGGACGTCAAGAAGTGCTCATACAGCGTCGCCTGTAACGGCGCGAGCTTGCACACGACCACCTCGACGACTTTCGGAGGCAGGTGCTTGGATAAGATGGTGTTCGTGCGTCGCAACACGAACTTGTTCACCAGCTCCGAGAGCTCGGCGTTGCGTTCTTTCGCCAACGCCAATTGAACCTCAGTCGCGTCCGGTTCGCGCCCGGCGAGGATCGGTCGCTCGTACCGTTTGCCGAACTCGCTCGGTGTGCCCAGTAACCCAGGGTTGCAGAAACCCACCATGCTGTAGAACTCATCGAGGTGGTTCTGCATCGGCGTCCCGGACAGCATCACGCGTCGCGCGCACGGCACCGAGCACAGAGCTTTGTTTGTTAACGTGTCGCCGTTTTTCAGCCGGTGCGCCTCGTCGCACATCACCAGCTGCACGCCCTGTTCGCCCTTCTCTTTAAACCGCTCGGCGTGCACGCGGAAGGTTTCGTACGAGATGATCATCACCTGCGCGGTGTTCCGCGGACCGAGGAAGCGCGTGACGGAAGAAACTACGTCCGCGCGCGACGACTCGCACACCGGCATCGTCTTGACCCGCCCTTTCAGCCACTTGTTACACTCGTCGTCCCAGTTGCTGACCAGCGAGGTGGGGCACACGATCAGCGCTCTGTTCACGGTGGGTTTGCCTTCGATGCCCTGCCTTAAAAGCGTCCACAGAAGCGTTATGCCCTGTAACGTCTTCCCCAGGCCCATGTCGTCCGCCAAGATGCACCCGGCGCCGTCGAAGTCTCTTAAGCCCTCGACGCACTCGAACATGAACTTTACTCCCTCGCGTTGGTGCGGCCGCAAAAACTTAACAAGCATGTGGTCCACCTCGATCTTCGGCTTGAGCGTCAGCGACGGTTTCGCCGAATCCGGGTCGTTCGAATCCGCGTTCACCGCGTTCTCGGGGTTATCCTCCCACAGCACTAAAGGCTCGACCCCGGGGGGGAGGGGCTCCTCCGCGGGCTCCGCGTTTCCAGCGCCGAGCGCGCCCATCGGCGACGCAAACGCCAGGGGCTTCCCGGGCGCCGCGACGTTGGTCGTGCTCCCCCACGGCACGAACCGCCTCCGCGCGGCGAGGCGCCGCGCGAGCTCGGCGGAGTGCCCCGCGGCGGCGCCCGCGAAGGGCGCGCGGAACGGACGCGCCAGCACCGCGGCGGCGTCCTGGCACTTGAGCCCGCTCACCATCGGCCTCCGCGCCACCGTGAGCGACCCGGAGAGCATCGCCTGGACGTTGCGCGCCTTGAGCTCCGCCTGCGACAGCACCACGGGCTCATCCTCCTCCTCCGCCGCCGCCGCGGCGTCAAAGTCCGACTCGGAGCACGCGTCCGAGCCGGCGTCCGAGTCCGACTCGGCGAAATCCGACTCGGACGCGTCCGACATGGTGCGGACGGACGGTCAGATTCGGACTCGGCCGGCTACGACGAGCGAGCCAAGGGTGCCCAGATTCGCGCGATTCAAACGTCGCGCGGCGGTGCGGCCGCGGTGGGCGACCGCGTCTCCGGCGAAAGACGACGGGCGACGCGGCGTCGGGCTTCGCGCGTCGGTCGCGCGGAGGTCCTGCGTCCGCCGAAGTGTCGCCCGCGCGCGCGCGACGATGTGAGTCGTGGGTGGGGTCAGGGTGCCCGCGGCGTTTTCAAATCACCGGCGCAGCTTTCTCGAGTCACGATCTTGGGATCTCGCTGCTGGAAAAAAAAACGCTCGGACGTTCCGAGGATCTCGCGCCGCGGCTCTCACACCACGATGCGCGCGCGCGCGAACACCGGCATGGCCCCGAACGATGACCGAGGCGGCGATACGCGCGAATCCGATCGTATCGCGCCTGATGCGCGCCGAACCGACTCGGACGAGTCAGACCCCGATCCCCCACTCGCCTTCGCGGTCGAACCGATGCGCTCGAACGAGCAGCTCGAGCGCTTCGCTTCTTTCACGGAGACGGTGCGCGACGCGCTGGGGGAGTTTGGGGGGATGAAAGAGCTGAGCCCTGATGAAGCCGCGAAGCAGGGATGCCTCAGCACGCTGAGGAGCTTACATCGCCGAGGCCGTGCGGAGCTCACCGTTGGCCTGTG
>Ga0209666_1002365_pt1 | contig 14113 bp, 24 predicted proteins | sample SaaInlV_125m_DNA_FD_184679 | JGI IMG/M metagenome (GOLD analysis project Ga0209666, IMG submission 184679) | Marine microbial communities from expanding oxygen minimum zones in the Saanich Inlet - Saanich Inlet SI037_S3LV_10m_DNA (SPAdes)... | ecosystem: Environmental > Aquatic > Marine >...
AAGTGTAGTCTGAATCTACACCTTCATTTACTTTTTTTTTGAATGGTCTACGCTCTCACGCTTTTCTCTGCCAGCTTCTTCTTCGCCACCAGCTGATGCATCTGCTGCACCAAAATCATCATCCATGTCCATATCATCTGCAGGAGCATCCATGTCATCGGTTGGCTCCATGTCGTCCATGTCCATATCATCGTCGCCCATAGTGTCCATAGGTTCAGCTTCACCTGTTAACATACCAACGCCATTTGTAAGTGTAGCTCGTGTTGTTTCCATTACACCGTACATTGCTTCTAGTGCTGGCTTAACTGCTGCTGTAAATGCTTCTGACTGTTCGCTGCCCATTTCGTCACGGATAGCATCAGCAAGTTCTAACATTGATTCAGTTTGCATTTCAGCTGTGTCTTCCATCCAGCCAGTAACACGATCGACCATGTCCTTAGCTGCCATTACTAGTTCTGCTTTATCTTCTTCGCCTTCACTTAATGATTCAATTGCTTCATCAATTGCAACAGTTACATCATCACGCTCTGATAGTGCAGCATTCAAAACATCTAGGAATAATTTATTTTTTGAATGTTCACTAGTTTGAACTTTGTCGAAACTTTCAGTTGTTTCTACTTGACTAAGTGTTGTTCTTATTTTGTTACGGGCATCTTGTAGCTGCTCAGTTGTAAACTGATCAACATCAATTTTTGTGCCAAAACGCTTTGCAAGACTTTCGTTGAGTGTCTTGTATGTTACTGGTTTACTAAATTCTCTAATGTTCATTGATTCTTTCCTAGATGAATGTTTTATATACTTATATTTATCATTGTCCAAAAATATAACTGTCTAAACTCTTTCTTAGTTTTGACGATTCTTGTATAGCAATGTCTAATCTGTTCTCTCTTATTTCAATTACTGACTGATCTTTACTTGTTCTTATAATATGTTTAAAAAATACCGCATCGTTATAGTGTTTTGCCATATCAATATCAATTTTTATAACTTTATCTAGTACATTTCTACCACTTGCAAGATTCTTTGCTATTGCAATTGCTGTAGATTTAAACATTGTACGTGTAACTTGTATGTTTTCTCTTACATTATATATAAGATATCCCTTTGCACTCTTACGAATTACGATGTGCTTTATACGTATACTATTTCCTTTAGTATGCGGAAGAGGAACATCTTCGAGACCTTTATTAACAATCTCGTCTAAGTCTTTTATAATCTGTTTAGAATACATTAGGCAACACCATAACAGTTCCATTATATAAAACTTTACTTATGACACTTTTACGGATAAGGTTATTGATTATGACTTGATCTCTTTCCGGAAATGATGTCATAGGTCTTGGCCTACTATCATCAAGTGTTTCTAAAAGTTCACGTTCCTCGTTGGACATATAAACCTTTACGTCAACGGGACTTATAAGTTCATTTAACTTCATATTTCTCGCAACTGTGTTTGTAATTGTTTTAACTGTTGTTGTGTTGATTTAATTTGTGATTGAATTTGTTTCTTTTGTTGTTGTTTTGCTTTTTGTGCTTGAGGAGAATTAGGATCTGCTGGTGGTTGTCCGTTACCTGGCGTCTTCTGCCCTACAACTCCTGCTTGTTGGTCATTCATCTTATTCATTTGCTGCTGCATGCCTGCGCCTGATTTAGATAATGGTGGTAGACTGCCTACGCCTGTGGCACCTTGTTGATCTGCTGGGGTTCCTACTAGTTCATCAATTCTCATCTTGCACCTTTACGCTTCCTAGGTTTAATCCTACGCCTACCTGTATTTAACCTTTTTAACTTTTGCGTGGTAGGACTTGTTCTGGTTGTTCTACTACGTTTAATATCTATTGCAGATGCTTTTGATCTACGTGTTTTCTTTAATTGATTACTTTTCTTAACATTCATAGGAGCATTGCATGTTGCTGCCTTTGCAACTACCCTGCCCTTACGTGGACCGCTTGAACAACGATACTTACGTGCTGTATGACCTGTGCCGCTTTTAGGTTTGCTTTTTTTACCGTGTCCAAAAACTGTAGCAACACCTTCTTCAACGTTGCACTGACAAGGTTCAGCATAACAGCCGCCGCATACCCATTCCGAGATCATTTCACGAAGTAACATGTTATTACCTCTTACGGTTAAGAGCTTGTACTCTTTTACTTGCTGGATTAATTCGTTTAGTTTTCTTAGCCTTACGTACCATTCTTCCACCAAGTCTTGCTTTGGTCTTTTTAAGAGTCATTCTTTTCTTTATATCCGGAGCGGCGAAACACTGTGCCATTTTTGATACAATTCGATTCTTGCGTGGACCGCCTGTGCATCGATATTTTCGGACTACTTTCTTTCCAGAACGTGCCCAAGTTTGACCTTCATCTAGGTCTTGTTCGATTTGATTGATAAAAGATTCACGTAATAACATATAGTTATTTATCGTGAGCGGATTAGAATTTCATTAATATGACAGCTACCGTAGACAATAATCCTGCAACTACTGTTCCTGCTGTACCTACTAGTACTTTAGTAACTGATGTTTGTCCAACTTTGATGTCTTGATGTATTTCTTTGAGGGTACCTTCGACTGTAGCTATTCGGTTGTCGAGGTTAGCGTAACGTAAGGCGCACAGATCAACGTGTGCTTCAAGGCTTGTTTTTTCTAAATCTGTTGTCGGTGCTGTTGGCATTCATAACTCCATGTATGGTTAAAGTAAACTCGTAGTTGGCCTTTTATAATGTGTTAGTTTGAATGCCTGTTAGTGTGTTTTATTATTGCTCTTACTGTTTTATTTATCCAATAATGTAAAATTAATATTAGTTTTACTAGGATTTTTGGTAATAAATTGTGGCATATCCAACACTACTGTTTCATTTAATCCTCCGATAACTGGAATTAAATCAAAGTCGTTTACAAGGGTTTGTACATCTAATGCACCTTCATAATCTACATCAAAGGTATATTTCCATACAGTTTGTTTAGTTTTATAAGATGTACCTAGCCCTAGTTTGCTAGGTATTTCCTTAATAGTTTCTGGTGGCATAACATATGTTGGGTTGACTCTCAATCCAATTGTTTGCATAACAGTAAGAAAGTTTTGCTGTTGGCGATACTGTGTAGGATCTTCGCCGCGACGACTATTGGTTTCTGTTATGTCAACTAGAGTATGTATTGTAAAGCGCATACTGTACTTATGGCCATAAAAAAAGAGCCCACATAAATGTGAGCTCTTTGTGTGACGCCTGTCCGCGTTTCACGATACCTAAGGTAGTTAGGATTTAGTCTTCGAAGTTCGCAACTAGTGCTGCTGTTACGCCTGTTACACCGCGGTAGTCTGCGCCAGGTGTTAATACTCCTGTGCCTTGTACTGCAACGTGAGCAACGCCTGTTGATGTGTGGGCAACACCTGCAATTGATACTGCATCGTCTGTGGCTTTTACACCACCAGCTTGCATAAGTTCTACTACTGAGTTAAGATCTGCAATTGCTGTTGTTGTGATTGCTGTTTTTGAAAGCGAGATAATGCGTGTTTGTGGTCCTAGACCGTTACCTGCGATTACGTTTACGCCGTTTACTTTAGTTACTTCAGCCATTTTATATTCTCCTATGATCTAATGGCAATACGTACCTCTTACGTATTGTATAAAGTATTTATCATTTCGATGATTTTTTATGGTTATTTTAGCGTTTTTTAGCTCGTTGTTGCAGGGCTCTTAGCTGTTGTACAAACGCAGGGCCGCCTTGTACAATGTCATCTATTGCTTTAATTGCTGGCATATACGCTTGAATCATGCTTGCACTTGCTGCTTTATTGTTTTTAGCTTGCTCTAAAAACTTCTTAGTCAATGCTAAATTACCTGCACCAACTAGGTAACGATATAATGCTAGTTGGTCGCCTGTAGTTGCAATATCAGGTGTAGATACTGTTGGTTCAGGATCTACAACACTTGCTTTCTCTAGATCTTTAACTGCTGCAAACTTTTCAAAGTCTTCAATTATGTCTGAGTTTCTTAGTTTAGCTCTAACAGCAAATATTAAACGTGTTGATACTAGACGTTTCTCTGCTTTAGTTAAACGTGAAAAGTTAGCTATGTTCCTACGTATTGCTTTGTAATCTGTATTAGATATGTTAAGTGCGCCTTCGATTGCCATTAACATCTTTCCAGGAGTTATAGGATTAGCTCCTTGCGCTAATGCCCGAAGGTATCTATTAATAGCTGCAATTGGTAGCTTAGTATTCTTCTTAAGAAGTTTAGCCTTGTCTGGATCTTTAAGTTTATCTTGGGCACTATCATCCCCTACTAGGAAATAGATAAAGTTATATAGGTCAGTGCCCATTATACGATAAAATTTATAAAGATCAAAGCCAATAGTTTTCTTTGCGTATCGTTGTACGTATCCTTTAAAGTCAGGATAGTTGCGCATTGTTTCAAATACTAAAAGTGTGAGATACATACGTTCCCCACAGTCAGTATACGTTAGACGTTGTGAGCTGCCATTGTCTTTGGTCATGCGTGACTCGTGCAAGTCTTTTAAGAAAGAAAATGCAACTTCGGAATCAGGAGTCATTTCATGTCCGCCTTCAATCTCTGCCCACTGTGCTGCTGTATACTTTTCAGACATTATTAGCCTTTAGCATACATTTTTGCATCGCGATCAATCTCGTCATCGCTTGGACCTTTGTCATCTAACTCGTCATCATCTTCTGGTTCTGCTGATGGTTCAGGGTCGGGCATAGCAACTTTGCGAGCTTGTTTAGCTTTAGCCATAATGTCATTTAATTCATCTTTAGATACACCGGCTTTCTTAAGAGCTTCACCTGGAGTCTTTGCTTGTCCATCTGGTAATTCAGCAAGCATAGTTCCTAGCATACTTGCTTTGTTCCATACTTCATCATCTGGCCATTTTACACCAGACTTTGGTTCTAGTGCGTTTGTGATCTGTTGTCCAAGTCTACGAACGCCGGCTAACTTTTCTGCATTAGGGTCGTAAATTGAACTTCTTGGACCTTCTGTTACTTCATTGATCTTCATATCTATTTCCTTTGGTTGTTTTTAATTTGGTTGCCATCTAGTACGTGGTACTAGTTTAGTTTTACTTCCAAGAGCCACGTAACCTTCGCCGCCCTTCTCGCCTTTTGTTGTTGCCTTAACGTCTGCATCAGCATCGTCTAATTGATCTATGATATGATCTTTTACAGTCATAACTTGCTTTACAAGTCCAAACAATGCAGGTAGTGCTTTAGGATTACTTTTGCTTAGTTCTGCTAGTTTTGCCTGTTGTCCTTGGCTCACTTTGCTTGTACTTAGCCAATCAAAAAAGCCTGACTCTATATTTTTTAGCTGTTGTGTGCGTGTCATATGATTAACATATGTATAGATAATTTGTGCAGGATTACTTAGACCCTTTGCACCTTGTAAGAATGTATCAATCGCTTGTGCATTTTTGTCTGCGTAGGCTCTAATACTTTTAACTTCTGATGTATCAACTTTAGGTTGGTGTGTTACATATGTTTGTCCTAGCACTACAACATCTCTACTGTTAAGTTCTTGTACATCTTTAAAAGGAGTTGCAGCCTTTGAACCAAACTCATCAAGTTTTGTGTGAACTACTACACCCACTTTTGAGTTCGCTATGCGCTCACCGAGTGGGCCATTCGTGTCAACTGTGTACTTGACTTTATTTGGTTCAAATTCTACAGCACCTTTAGTTGCTGTAAATGGTTTACGTGGACTGTATAATAAGTCTCCGTAAACATATCCTCGGAAGCCAGGAGGTGTTGCAGACTTTACTAATTCAAATACTTCTGCCATCTCTTCGCCAAAGTCTTTACGCCAAGGTTCTTCTTCTACGCCGGCTCCTGAATTTTGTATAAAACGTGACAAGTCTTGCGAACTTGTGCTTTTGTTCTTGCCCCATCCGTTCTTGCCTACAAGTACAAATGTACCGTCTGGCTCACGTCCCCAATAGATAGTAGGATTGCCGTCCCATTTGATTGCAACGTCACCACTGTCAGTTCCTAGTTTGTCTAGGATGTCTGCTGCTTCTTGGGCACCTTTACTACCTTTGACAAACACAAGATCTTCTAAATGTTGATACTCGCGCCCAACCTTTGCGGCTTCATAGAGATTGTTTCCAGTGTCCCTATCTTTGTCATCGCAGATACAAGGCTCAGTGTGACACTTTTGACAGAACCAGTTTTCTTTTAATACTTTAAACTCACCGTATCTCATTTTACAAAACTTCCTGAGACCATTACAGTACTGTTTAACAATGAGCCGCTTAATTGTTTAATACGATCAAGTTGCTTGTCTTCTAGTGTAGCATATCCTGTTGGTGAAGACTCAGGTACTTCCTTACCTGCTTTTTCCATTGCTTCTTTCCATGGAGCAATTAGTTCTTCGTAGTTTGGATCGCTTTTTAATTTTGCAAGCATAGTTTCAACTGTGTGAGTGTCTGCTTCCTTAGCACCTTTGCCTAACAACACAGGAGCAATTTTGTCCCATGTATCTGCAATTACCTTATCACCTTGTTCAGGATCAACTAAACCAAACTTAGGACTAAACTTTAGTCCACGTCCTCTTGCAACGGCACTTAATAAAATTGCTCTATCTTTCCCGCCAAACTGTGCTGTGCCGCCGCGCTTGGCTCCACGCTGAAAGTTTGGATTGCTTGTAAACATAAAGTCTGTTTGTACAAATCCATTTTTATCACTGCCTTTGATTGGTGTACGGAAATGTATTTGGTCGCCTGCGTTGTGTATCCAACCGTCAGTCTTTTTACGACCTTGATTCATAATATCTTCTTCAGGTACACCTTGACTCTTAAGCCATGCACTTAGTTTAGCAATTAATTGTTCTTTGCTTACTTTGTTTGAATCTGTGTTTAGATCCAAGTCGCCTGAGCTATTCTTTTCAAATGCTCCGTCTGGATCATTCTTCTTACCTGTTGTACCTAACCAATCTTCTTCGTCAAAGGTCAAGCCTGTAATCTTTTCAATAAAGTCTATTGAACCTTGCACATCAGCTGTTGCTATACGCTGTGTGAGAGCGCCTTTATCTGTTTTGAATACGTTGCCGCCTTCTTTAAGAATTGTCATTGTTTTTGTTCTCTATAACTTTGTTAATACTACGGCGAAATTTACGGGGGTCGCCTGATTTAATACTATTAATGAATCTTCGCTCAAGTTCGGAAGCAGTTTCAATATCAAATTGTTCATGTATTCTACTCAAAAGATTAATCGAGCTTTCTATAATATTATTAGCAGTAGACTCGATCAGACGTTCGTTGTCACGGGTACCGTGAACGCTGTTAAGTTCTTCTAAAATTGATCTAGTACGTTTTTTCATTTTCTCTGTTCCTATGCTGTATTTAGTGTCTTAACACATATAAATATTAAAACATTAAACGGAGACAATAATGACAAGTAGTATTAACGACATTGACTTCCGAAAACGTGCTCTTTTGTTTGCTAAACTATCTAAGATATCTTATTATAACATCAAGGAAGCTAAAAAGCAAGCGAAAATTTTAGGGTTTTCAGAAGTAGAATTTTATAATAAAGATGGTGCCCAAGCGTATCGTTTTATGAATGACAAAGATCTAGTAATTGCATGTCGTGGTACACAGCCTACGCAATGGAATGACATTAGCGCAGATCTTAAAGCTATGCCTGTGGTTGCTGAAACGGTTAGTAGAGTACATAGCGGATTCAAAGCAGAAGTTGACGAGCTATGGCCAATGATAATGGCAGACATTATGTCAAAACAACCTAAGCAAAAACTTTGGTTTTGTGGACATAGTTTAGGTGCAGCTATGGCAACTATAATGGCCAGTCGCTGTCATTACAACACAAAAATACCTAACCCACAAGAACTTTACACATATGGTTCGCCTAGAGTAGGTTGGAAGGGTTATGTTGTACATTTAGGTGTCGTACACCATCGTTGGAAAAACAACAACGACATCGTTACTACTGTTCCGTATAAATGGATGGGCTACAAACATCACGGTCAAGAACATTATATAAATGCATTTGGTAATGTTCGTAATATTACAGGTTGGCAACGTGTTAAAGACAAGCTGCGTGGCAGATGGTTTGGACTTAGACACGGACAAATTGATGCATTCAGTGATCATTCAATTGATCATTATATTACTTCGTTAGATATGTTTTCTAGAGAAAAAGAGTTTCCGCAACACCGCTAGTCTTTGCGTATCTTTTTATTATAAGAAATAGCTTGTTCAAGTATACTCAGCTCAACGTTATTGCGTTGGGCTGTTTTTACGAGTGCTTCAGTATCTTTAGGAAAACAATGTCCGCCAAATCCTCGCTCTCGTGTTACTTGTGTATGACTGTTGCCTATACGTTCATCTTCGCTAACACTACGTCTAACATGATCAAAGTCAAGCCCAGTTGCATCACATAAATCATACATTTGATTAAAAAACGCAACTTTGGTAGCTAAGAATGTATTGCGGAAATATTTTGCAAGTATTAGTTCTCTTGGAGGACAATACCTAACATTTATTTTGCCCATTGCTGTGATGAATATCTCTGCCCAAGCTGACATGCTGTCGCCGCCCATCAGCATTTCTTTTGTATTAGCAAAATCTTCTAGTGCGGTTGCTGCACGTAAGAATTCTGGACTAAATGTAATATCGTGATCAGGAAAGGCATCTCTAAGCATGTCCCATCCTTCAAGACTAATTGTACTCTTTATTAGTATAGGCACATTAGGTGCATTGTCTAAAACTTCAAACACATTATTCATGTCACACCCGCCGCTTTCTGTAGGCGGTGTGCTTACACATACAATAATTGCATCTGCATGTCGTAGGTCTTCAAAGTAACCCTTGTCAGGATCACTAATTAAAATATCATAGTAGTTGTTAAGAGCATTATGATGCGCTTGTCCAACAAAACCATATCCTGCAATTCCTATTCTCATACAGTAATTATAGCATCGTTGTGCTGTAAGTCAAGAGAAAAGGTTGTGCCGTCGAACACAAAAATAAGGAAGGCTCGACGTTGCCTTCTGATTATTTATAGTACTGTATTTTTTGACCACTGTCAATCTATATTTTGATTTCAAAGTGTGTTCCATATACAACTTGTTTGAAGCCATATCCTTCTGTGCCATTACGTTCAATGAAAGGTGTAATCTTCCAATTGTTCTTTTTATAGGTAATGCCTAGTTGGTCACGTGAATCAAACTTTGTGCCTGCGTCTTTCAAGGCCCAACGTGGTTGCCACTTTACATACAAATAAAAGTTTTTGTACAACTGCGGGGTATACTCTGTAATAAAACGATAACGCCAGTGTGACTCTTTGTTATCAAAATGCCTATACTCCATTCTGCCTTCTACTGTTAGATCATCTAGTTCTATAAATGCCCAAGTAAACTTCATACGATTTTCTATTGAATTTGCTTGGTCAGCATAACGGTACATTACTTCTACCGGGCCGATCTTGTTGCCTACTTCTACATGCCAACGACCTTCTCTATGCCTATAGGTATATTCCCAGTCGCCTTTCTTTGCCTTGTAATTGTGCTCTGACTCTTCTGCCGTTGCACATAAAGAAAAAGCACTCATTAAAAGTGCCATTATTACTAGTTTCATTTTAATTTCCTTGCTTGATAGCTTTACACCATCGCTCACAATATCGGTAATGTAAACTTATACATTACCATTTTATTTAATGAATATCATATTACATACAGATTACAGTCGTGGTATTAACTACACACATATCGTGTATGCATAAAATACATACCAAAACGCTCAGGTATGTAGCTTGTGCATGATAAATAAAAGCGTTACAATAAGTAATGGTTGACATACACCTTGTACGATGCTATTATGTACAAACGTAACAAAGAGCGGCTTCAGCTCAGAAAAAATGAATGGCACTGGGAAAGACTAGGGCGTGTCTTACGCCATACAACAGACTGCACAGCTGGGGAAGTTCCAGGGTTAGTTGATTCCTAAAATCACACACACATATACAAAGGAGAATGTAGCAATGACTACGTTGACAATGGTAGCTGGTTACAGCTTTTCAGGAGTAGCGAACTGGATCAAAAAAATAAACGCTAACATGGCGCAGAGAAAAGCTGTGCGTCAAGCAGTAAAAGACCTTTCAGCACTATCAGACTATGAACTAAATGACATTGGTATTTCCCGTGGAGATATCCGTGCTGTTGCTAATGGGGATATCACTATGAAAAGAGGTATCCAAGTCCACACAGATTCTAACACAAACCTCAAGGGGTGGGTGTAATGGAAGCTGTAGGTGAGACAACCATTAAAATTAATCCTTTCAAAGCAATTGGTAAAACAATTGTTGCAATTTGGATTGGCTTCATTGCATTTGGCGAGTCAGCAGGCAGAGCAAGAGCTGCCGCTGAGTTAAGTCGTCAAGGCTTTCACAAAGAAGCACAAGCATTAATGTTGGATAAACGCTAATGTGGAAACGTTTTATTAAAGCAATGGAATACAGAAGTTACTGTATGGCAATTAGAGAACTAAGAAACAAAGGCTTGTTTAAAGAAGCCCAAAGAATTTCTGAGTTCAAACACAACATGTATAAAACATCATAGGAGATAAAAATGAATAGGTTAAAAAATGCAATTAAGAATTGCGATGGACAATTTTGCGATCAGATTATGGAAGCGGCGCTTGCTATAACTGTATTCAGCATTATGTTTATATCTATTGCGCAAATGACTGCATAGTAATATGACGCTGGTCCACTATAAGCCAACCTCTATATCTGACTATTTTGCATACGGCTTTACTAAAAGTATGCGATGGTTTGCGGATACGTTCTTCCGCAAACGTTATGGACATAGAGCAGTTGTATTAGAAACAGTAGCCGCTGTACCAGGAATGGTCGGTGGCATGTGGACGCATCTTAGAAGTTTGCGTAAACTACGCCCTGGATATGGGCCACTAATCCGTACCCTACTAGCAGAAGCAGAAAATGAACGTATGCATTTGATGACGTTTATTGAAATTGCAAAGCCTAATTGGTTTGAAAGACTGCTCATACTTGTTGCACAAGTTATATTCTGGCATGTATACTTTATAGTATTTCTTATATCGCCATCTACTGCACACAGAATAGTAGGTTACTTTGAAGAAGAAGCTGTGTATTCGTACACAGAATATCTTAATGAGCTTGACGAAGGGCGCATTGAGAATGTTCCTGCACCTAGAATTGCAATTACGTATTGGAACTTAGCAGATGATGCTAAGTTGCGTGATGTAATTCTAGCTGTTAGAGATGACGAAGCAGGACATAGAGATGTTAATCATTATATTGCAACATACGGCAATGTAAAGGTTGACAAGTACTAAATAATACGTTATATTAATAACACTACACACAGACACACAAGGAGAAATATTATGTCAGTAGATACAAAGTACGGCGAAGCCATCTTTAAACAAACACAGGAAGTTGCTGAAATGTTCAAAGCAGCAATGCCCAAAATTACAACAAATAAAAACGGTTACGAGATTCGTACCAAAGTGCTAGAAATGGCGCAGAACAATATTTGGAACGACTATCATGCAAAACTAGGACAGTTTGAAACAACTGTTGCTAAAGACGGAGACGAAGTTGTAACTACAGTAACAATGCCAGAAGTTCCTGGTGCTGATGCTGTATTAGAAGCAGCTGAAAAGTTTTATGAGTTTGTAAACGGCAAACCAGGTAAATAACTATACATAAGAAGCTACACTAATAAATGCAGCATAGCTGTAACACAAAGAGAAGCACTTAGCAGCCCCGGATTAGGAAACTAGTTCGGGGTTAATCTTATCCAAATATCATACTAATTACAATTGCATCATCTTCGGATATGCCGCCAGCGGCTGCAAGTTTACCTTGTACATCAGTTAGATCAGACACGTCAGGTTGATTAGCTAGATCATTATAACTGCCTGATGTTGCTACTGTTGCTAGATCAGCTGTGTTTGCCTTCAGTGCAATATTAGTATTGATTGTTGTTAAGAAGTCTGCATCATCACCTATAGCATCTGCTAGTTCACTTAGCGTATCTAGTACAGCAGGAGCATCTCCTACTAGATTTGATACTGCTGTTGATACTGCGCTATCTGTTTCTGTTTTAGTATATACATCTGTAATGCCATACCCTGCTACAGTAGTAGGTGTTGTTGTTAAGTCAGCAAACGCAACTGATGTTAGATAACTTTGTAGATCGCTTATTTGACTTTCAGTAACACTAAGTGCAGCTTGGTGTTGAGTGACAGAACTTTGTGTGATGTTTGCATCAGGAACATTTGCCCATACAACTGTGGCTGTTAAGTCATTTGTTTCTGTAAAGCTCTGTAATGCTGTATCAGCTAATGTACCTTGTGCTGCTGTTGCCGCATCTGTTATTCCGTATCCTGATAGCGTTGTAGGCTTACTAGTTAAGTCACTAAATGCTACTGTCGTAAGGTATGTTCCAAAGTTACTAATTTGACTTTCAGTTATACTTAAAGCTGCTTGGTGGGCTGTTACTTGTGCTTCAGATACTGCTGTCAAATAACTTTGTAGATCACTTATTTGACTTTCTGTTATACTTAAAGCTGCTTGATGAGCTGTTACCATACCTTCTGTAACTGTAAAACTTTGTAGTGCGCTGTCTGCTAGTGCGCCCTGTGCTGATGTAGCAGCGTCTGTAATTCCATAACCAGATAGTGTAGTAGGCTTACTAGTTAGGTCTGCGTATGCTCCGCTAAACAATGTAGGCTTGTCACTTAGATCAGTATAGCTACCACTAAACAATGCTGGCTTATTGTTTAGGTCATTATAGTCTCCACTGAAAGCAGATGCTGCTAGTTGGTATACTGTTAAGTCTGGAAGGTTAGTTAGAAGATTATAATTAGTTGTGCCGCCGCCGCTTAACAAACCTCCTGTGTCTGTAAGGTCACTTACATCTGCAGGTATAGTTGGCAAATTTGAAAGGTCATTATAGTTTGTTGTCCCTCCGCTACCTGTGCCTGTGCCAATTGCAACTCCTCCAACTCTACTTCCGGTAGGTAAGTCTACGCCGCCTTCGGCATTCCTTGATATCTGAACTTCGCCTAAGGTTATTGTGTGGCCGCTAAGATATAAGTCACGGAATTTTTTAGAAGTGCTACCTAAATCAATTAGTTCAGTTGTACTAGGAACAAGATTTGAAGTTATATTTGATGGATTAAACAGTGTAGGAGTATTAGTTAAAGAGTCATAGTCACCGTCGAAAGGAGTTTCGTCTACAAATTCTATTGCACTTGCTTGTGCATTAATTTTTACATACTTGCCGCCGGCACCACTAAAAGAACTAGGTGTGTCAAGAAGTTGTCTAAACGTACTTGCTCCGCCTTCGCCGCCGCCGCCACTAAGTGGGATACCGCCCGGAGTAGAGCCATCACTTAAACGCATTATGCCGTCGTCAATGTCGAAGAATACGTTGCCGTCGTGTCCGACGAACTCATTTACTTCTACTTTAACTAAGCCTGCCTTAATTTTCCGTACTAGACCCAAAGATGCCCTCCTAAAATACTAGTTTGTTTATTTGGTTAAACCCGCTAATGCTTTAATATTATCAATATTATCTTCTTGATCTGTGGTGTCCTCGCCTTCGTCATCATCATCAAGCATTTTATCTATAACAGGACTGTCTTTGCCTTGTTCTGCTTTCTTTAGTTCTAACTCTTGCTGTTGCGGACTGACCATAACAGGATTTTGATCTAACTCGTCGTCATCTGTAGCATCTTTGCCTGCTACGTTTACACGAGGCTTAACACCGTCTAGATCAATTGTGATCGGAATGTTTATTGTAATTTCATCTATGCGCATACTGTATTTAACCTTTGTATAAGTTTGCCATTTAGTTGTTCTCCTATAACATATTTAGTTAAATAGAAGCATGATAGATAAGAAACCATTCCAACAAAAACTTGAACAGCTCAAACATGAAGGCAAGTACCGTGTATTCAATGATATACTACGAGAACGCGGAAAGTTTCCTAAAGCGATTTGGTACGGAAAGTATGCAATCAAAGAGATTGTAAACTGGTGCTCAAATGATTACCTCGGAATGGGTCAGAACCAAATAGTAATAGATGCAA
>Ga0209666_1002366_pt1 | contig 14113 bp, 12 predicted proteins | sample SaaInlV_125m_DNA_FD_184679 | JGI IMG/M metagenome (GOLD analysis project Ga0209666, IMG submission 184679) | Marine microbial communities from expanding oxygen minimum zones in the Saanich Inlet - Saanich Inlet SI037_S3LV_10m_DNA (SPAdes)... | ecosystem: Environmental > Aquatic > Marine >...
ACTGCGTTCGACTTGCATGTGTTAGGCGTGCCGCCAGCGTACGTTCTGAGCCATGATCAAACTCTCAAGTTTAATAACGGCGCACACTAGCTTTAATAACTTTAAAATTAATTAAAGTTATTTTTCGTTAAAGCGTGTACGACAATTTCTTTATTAACCTAGCCGTCCACACTTCTCTTCTTAAAAATTTACAATTTAAAAAAGCTAAGATTTACTTAAAAATCTACACACCTTTAGCTATGATAATTTATTATAACTTAGAGGTGAGGGCTGGTTTTATTACAATTTTGTTATAAGTCAAGGCGTATATTGCTTAGAATAGACAGTAAAACCAGGCTTTTTTAACCATCAAACGTTGCAATGATCATTTTATTTTTATAAAAAACAACTATGACGATTATTCAAAAAATTAACACTTTTATTAAAAAAAAACTTAATTTTTTTTCGTTGATAATCCTAAAAGCTTTCCATATTCAAAAATTTAGCTCTTTTACATTCATATCTTTTATTTTTATTTTTTCTGCAATTTTTTTTATTTCATCAAACTTGATCAGCAACAAAAACGAAAAAAAAATAAATAACTTTAAAGAAATTACAAAGAGTAATGAATTTTCAAATTTTACTAGTTTCCTATTCTCTAATATTAAAAGTCCTTACAAAGAAATTGATTACGTAATTAACAATAACGACACGGTTGAAAAGATATTAAAGAAATATAAAATAAGAAATGAAGATATCAATGTTATAACTGTTAAGTTAAAAGAAAAAAAACTCTCAAATATATATTCCGGTAGAAATCTTTCATTAATAATAAAAAAATTAAATGATGGAACTAATACTGTGATCAATCTTATATACCCTATCAATAATACAACAAGTGTGCAAATTAGAAAATCTCAAAATGAATTTTTAGTAAAAGAAAATATTTTACAGCTTTATAAAAAAGAAGTTGTGGTAAAAAATACAATAAAAAATAATTTATATACTTCTGCAGTAGAGTCGGGGGTTGAACCAAATATAATTGTTGAATTTGCAAGAGTATTTGGTTTTGAGGTAGATTTTCAAAGAGATATTAGAAAAGGTGATTGGTTTGAGATTCTATATGAAAAATTTGAAGATGATAATAATAGAGTAAGAGATACAGGAAAAATAATTTATGCATCTATGTATGTTAATGGTAATGAGATAAATCTTTATAATTTTAATTACAATAATAAAGAAGAATATTATGACATTGAAGGAAAAAGTATTACTAAATCGTTAATGAAGACTCCAATTAATGGTGCTCGTCTCTCTTCTTCTTTTGGAATGAGAAAACATCCAATACTTGGATATAATAAAATGCATAGAGGAACAGACTTTGCTGCACCAAGTGGCACTCCTATCATGGCCTCTGGATCAGGAACTGTAACAAGAGCAAGATGGTGTGGAGGTGGTGGAAATTGTGTAAAAATAAAACATAATTCAACTTATGAAACTATTTATGCTCACATGAAAGCTTTTGCAAAAGGGATTAAGGAAGGTAGGAAAGTTAGACAAGGTCAAATAATCGGTTATGTTGGTTCCACAGGACTTTCGACTGGACCTCATTTACATTACGAAGTCTTAGTAAATGGAAAAAAAGTTAACTCTCAAAGATTGAAGCTACCATCAGGTAAAATACTAAAGGGTGTAGAGAGAAAACAGTTTGAATTAGATAGAATAAAAATTGATTTGAAATTAGCTGAACTAAGATAATTTTTATTTTGTAGTTAGTTGAGCTTCGACTTCTTTTGGTGAAGAATTATCTTCATTACTTGTTTTTTCTAATAAATTTTCTCTTTTCTCATTAAGTTCGTTATATCTTCTCAAGTAATGATCAGCATGCTGTAAGTAGTTTTGAGCTATTACCAGGTCTCCGTTACTTTGAGCATCTTTTGCTAGTTGCTGATATTTTTGCATTGTCTTTTCGACATTATGAATATTATTCATTGAGCCGTTTCTATTAAAACTCAGGTTGCCATTGTTGTGACCGCTGGAACCATTTGAATTTAAAGTTCCACCCCTTCTTCTAAAGCTGGTCTTTTGTGTCCTCGGTCTAAAGTTTCTTCTTCTATTATTGTTCATTTTATTATTTATAGTTAGCTATTACGCATCTAACATTGTTTCTATAGTCTTTAATTACGTATTTTATTCTAAAGTTATTATCAATTAATATTTTTGAAACTTTTCTTATCTGCTTGTTTCCAATTTCAAGAGCAAGAGTTCCTTTAATCTTTAAGATTTCTTTAGACTTGTAGATAACTTTTTTAATAAGGTCAAGCCCATCATTTCCACCATCCAGAGCTATTATAGGTTCGTATTTTTTTATGTCTTCACTTAAATTTTTAATAGCTTTTCTCTCTATATATGGTGGGTTAGATACGATTAAGTCAAATTTTTTATCAAAGATATTTTCAAAGGATTTATTAAATAATTTAATTCTATTATTTAATCTATATTTCACTGCATTTTTTTTTGCCATTAAAATTGCCTTTTTGGAAATATCAATACCTATTCCAATTGATTGCCTTAGATTGATTAATAAGCTTACAATAATGCAACCTGAACCAGTTCCAATATCTAAAATTGATATCTTTTTATCTCTAAATATTTTTAACAGTCCGTCTACCAGCAACTCAGTTTCAGGTCTTGGAATTAAAGTATGTTTATTTACATTGAAACTTTTGCTCCAAAATTCTTTTTCTTCAAATATATAGGCAATTGGTTCATTTTTAGATCTTCTTATTAAATATTCTTTAAAAATGTTAAAATATTTTTTTTTAATATCCGTATCTAAATTAGTCAAAATTTTTTCTCTAGATTTTTTTAATGTTTTTGAAAGCAATAATTCTGAGTCTAAAATATAAGATTGAATTTTATTTTCTTTAAGTAAATTCGATCCAAATTTAATTGCCTCAAAAGTGTTCATTAGTTTAAGTTTTCAAGTTTTAAGCTTTGTTCTTTTAATCTAAGCTCTTGATTCATTTCCTCATGTATCTCTCCACTTAAAAATTCTTCTAATTTATGAAGAGTTAAATTAATTCGATGATCTGTTACTCTTCCTTGAGGAAAATTATAAGTTCTTATTCTTTCTGATCTGTCTCCTGTTCCAATTTGACTTCTTCTATTACTAGATCTTTCTTGATCTTTTTTTCTTTTTTCTGCTTCATAGACTCTTGATCTTAAAATCTTTAACGCTTTAGCTTTGTTCTTGTGTTGTGATTTTTCATCTTGTTGACTAACAACAACTCCGCTTGGAATGTGAGTTATTCTAACTGCGCTGTCTGTTGTATTTACCGATTGTCCTCCTGGCCCGCCAGCTCTAAATACATCAATTCTTAAATCGGACTCCTTTATTTGAATATCTACTTCTTCTGCTTCTGGCAATACCGCTACAGTAGCTGCTGATGTATGCACTCTTCCCTGAGTCTCTGTTTCAGGTATTCTTTGAACTCTATGTACGCCAGACTCGTATTTCAAATATGAATATATATTATCTCCATTCACTAAAAAAATTACCTCCTTAAATCCACCAGCTTCACTTTTTGATATATTTATAATTTCTAATTTCCATTTTTTCTTTGAACAAACTTTTTCATACATTTTAAATAGGTCTGCACAGAAAAGAGATGCTTCTAATCCACCGGTACCAGCTCTAATTTCAACAATTGCATTTTTATTATCGTCTTCGTCTTTTGGTAATAAAAATATTTTTAAATCGTTTTCATATTTCTTTTGTTTTTCAATTAGTTCATTTAAATCATTTTGAGCTAATTCAATGATATCTTTATCATTTGATTTATCTTGAACCATATTTAATAAATCTTTTTTTTCGCTTTCAAAGTTTAGATATTCTCTTGCAGTTATGATAATGCCTCCTAGACTAGAATATTCTTTAGATTTTTTTGCAAACAATTTAGGTTCTATATTTCCTGACGAAAGTTCTTTTTCTAAAGTATCGTGCTTATTTATAATGTCTTTAACTTTATCTATAGGGACTATCATTTAGATTATATATCTTTTGTTTTTTCTTCTACAAGTTTCACAACCCTGTTAATAATATCAGAACTTGGTACTTTGCTATGTGGAACACCTGAAAGATATAAAAGATTATTATCTTGTCCACCGCCAGTCAAACCAATTTCTGTTTGTGCGGCTTCGCCAGGTCCATTAACCACGCATCCTATAATTGATAGGTTTATTGGTTTTTTAATGTGGGCTAGTTTTTTTTCTAATATTCTAACTGTTTCAATAACAGGAAATGCTTGTCTTGCACATGATGGGCAAGATATTATATTTACCCCTCTAGAGCGAATACCTAAAGATTTAAGAATTTCATATCCCGCCTTTATCTCATCAACTGGATCTGAAGACAGTGAAACTCTTATAGTGTCGCCAATTCCTTCCATCAAAAGTTGACCAATTCCAATTGAGGATTTAATGCTCCCAGTTAATAGACCACCGGCTTCGGTAACTCCAAGATGCAAAGGATAATTACAAAATTCTGATAATTTTTTATAAGCTTTTACAGTTAAAAAAATATCTGAAGATTTCACGCTGATTTTAAAATTAAAAAAATTATTATCCTCTAAAAGTCTAATATTTTGTTGCGCGCTTTCCACCAAAGCTTCTGGGCAGGGTTCTTTGTATTTTTCTAATAAATTTTTATCTAAGGAACCGGCATTCACACCAATTCGTATTGAGCAATTATTATTTTTAGCTGCTTTAATAACTTCAAGAATTCTTTGTTTTGATCCAATATTTCCTGGGTTAATTCTAAGACAGCTTGCACCCATTTCTGCAGCTTCAATTGCTCTTTTATAATGAAAATGAATGTCAGCAACGATGGGAACTGAAACTTCTTTTACAATTTTTTTTAATGCTTTTGTAGAGCCTTCATCTGGACAGGAAACTCTAACAATATCTGCTCCAGCTTCCTCTAAGGAGTGAATTTGTTTTATGGTTCCTTTTATGTCAGTTGTTAGTGTATTTGTCATTGATTGCACGGAGATTTTTGATTTTCCCCCTACGGTAATATTGCCGACTTTAATTTCTTTAGTATTTTTTCGCTTAATTATTCTGTGAGGTCTTATTTCCATTTTAATCTAGATCAAAAATTGTATGCAGTTTCTTAACAGCTTTTAAAGTATTTTCTTCTTCGATAATTACTGAAATCTTTATTTCTGAAGTTGAGATAGCCAGAATATTTATACCCTCATCGGATAAAGCTCTGAACATTTTATACGTAACTCCCGGCGTAGACACCATTCCGGCGCCGACAATTGAAATTTTTGCTACTTTATCTCTATCTATAATTTCTTTATATTCAATTTTGTTATTATCTTTGAGAATTTTTTTAGTTTTCGTTACTTCATTTCTTTTTACGGTAAAAGTAATATCTGTTGTTTTTTGATCTGAGGAAATATTTTGAATAACCATATCGACGTTTATTTGGGCATTACTTAGAGGTTCAAATATGTTCGCGGCAACTCCAGGTCTATCCTCTACTCCAATAACTGTGATTTTTGCATCATCTTTGGAATAAGCCACTCCAGTTACACTTTTAGTGTAGTCAATGCTTTCTTGACTAAAAATTTTTGTACCTTTTCTGTCGGTAAAGGTTGATCTTACCTCAAGAGGAATATTGTACATCATTGCTGTTTGAACTGCGGATGATTGCATTACTTTTGCTCCAAGTGATGATAGCTCTAACATTTCATCATAAGAAATTTTATCTATTTTTTTTGCAACTGGAATCTTGTTTGGGTCTGATGAAAAAACTCCATCTACATCTGTATAAATTTCACAACTATCAGCATTAAATATCTTAGCGGCCGCTACAGCGGTAGCATCGGAGCCACCTCTTCCTATAGTGGTAATATCTCCATTTTGCGAAACGCCCTGAAATCCAGGCATGATTACAACGCCATTCTCATCTAAATATTTATTAATTCTTTCTACATGCATATTTATAATTCTTGCATTAGTATGTTTTCCATCTGTGAGTATAGGTATTTGCCAGTTCATCCAAGATTTAGCTTTGACATCCAATTTAGATAAAGCTCCTGATAAAAGCGCACAAGTAACTTGTTCCCCTGAGGATAAAAGAACATCAAGTTCTCTTTTATTAAACTCTTCAGAAATTTCGTTTGAAAGTTTAAAAAGTTCATTAGTTTTTCCGGCCATTGCTGATACCACTGCAATAATTTTATTACCTAAAGATTGCTCTTTTTTAATAATATTGGCAACGTGCTGTATTCTTTCAGTTGTTCCAACAGATGTTCCCCCAAACTTTAATACTTTTTTGCCCATTTAAGAATGTATTATAATAAAATATAGATATTTATATTAATTTAAACTAAATTACGAAATGAGTACTACTATAAATAAAGAAGAAATTCAAAAGTTTTCAAGGCTTGCGGAGGAATGGTGGGATGTTAATGGAAAATTTAAACCTCTTCACATGTTTAATCCTATACGAATTGAGTACATAACGGATACTATTAAAAAATATTTTAAATTAAAAAATAAAGCAAATTTTTTAGAGGGATTAAACATTTTAGATATAGGTTGTGGAGGAGGTCTTATAAGCGAACCAATGTCCCGATTAGGAGCTAAAGTAACGGGGATAGATGCTTCTGAAAAAAATATAAATATTGCAAGATTGCATTCAGAAAAAAATGGACTTAAAATTAATTATCTTAACACTTCCCCTGAAAAATTTAATGAATTTGAAAAATATGATGTAATTCTAAATCTTGAAATCGTTGAGCATGTAGACAATGTAAACTTTTATATTAAATCTTGCCATAAATTATTAAAAAAAAACGGTTTAATGTTTACTGCTACCTTAAATAGATCTCTTGCCTCTTATGTGAAGGCAATTATTGGAGCTGAGTATATATTACGATGGCTTCCAATTGGCACGCACGACTGGAATAAATTTATTAAACCAGAAGAATTGGAAAATTTTTTATCAAAAGAGAAATTCTCTACGTTAGAAATTAAAGGTTTACAATTTAATCCATTTATTAAAAAATGGAAAAAATCTGAGGATCTGTCTGTTAATTATATTATAAGTAGTTTTAAAAACTAATTATCTTTATTTACCCAAGGAATCGATAATAAATCTATTCCTTCATCGGCTAATTCTTCTCTTTCTTCAAGAGTAGTTGTTCCATAAAAAGTCTTTTGACTTTTATTATCGTAATAAACTTCTCTTACTTTTTTGCTGAAATCTTTTCCAACATATTCAAAATTATTCTCTATATATTTTCTAAGTTGTATAAGTTTATTTTTTTCATTACTGATATCTTTTTTACTTATTTCAATTTGTTCGTCTTTTGTGAATGAATTTGAAATCATTGGGGCCATTATTGATTTGTTTACATTTTTTGTGTTGCAATAAATACACTCAAGCAATTTTTTTTTTTTTAATTTCTCAAATTCTTCTGAATTTGAAAGCCAACTTTCAAACTCGTGATCATTTTCACATTTTAAAATATATTTAATCATTTAATTTCTATAATCTGCGTTAATATCAATGTAGTCATGAGTAAAATCGCAAGTAAAACATTTAAAAGCATCATTACCAAGTTTCAAATTTATCTCAATTTCAATTGAATTCCACTGCATATATTCTTTTAATTTTTTTTCATCATAAGTCTCAGAAATTTTTCCATTTTCTGCGACAACGAAATTTCCTATTTTTATTTTTAGTTTTTTCTGATCCACAATTTCTCCTGACTTTCCAATACCCATAGCTATCCTTCCCCAATTAGGATCTTCGCCGGCTACTGCTGTTTTAACTAAAGGTGAATTCGCAATTGAAAAAGCAATATTTTTTGCACTTCCTAGAGACTTTGCATTAATGACGTTTATAGTTATAAATTTTTTTGCCCCCTCCCCATCAACAACAACTTGTTTTGCCAAATTTAAACATAATTTCTTTAGTGCTACTTCAAACTTTTGAACAACTTTATCATTTAAAGAAATATTTTGACCAATTTTTATTGCTCTTGTAGAAAAAATAGAAACCATATCGTTTGTAGATTGATCGCTGTCAACCGTTATTGCATTGAAAGAATTTGCAACTGCTCTTTTTAAAAGGGTTTTAAGTAAATTAGAATTAATATCTGCATTAGTAAAAATAAATGATAACATAGTTGCTAAATTAGGTGCTATCATTCCAGAACCTTTTGCAATACCAGAAATTTTTATCAATTCATCACCTATAATAATTTCTTCGTAAGCTAATTTAGGCTTTGTATCAGTGGTCATTATTGCCGATGCTATTTTAATCCAATACATTTTATTATGTTCTGTCCTTAATTTATCAACTAATTCTGGCAGGCGTTCCTTTATTTTATCAACTGGAAACTCTTCTCCAATTACTCCCGTTGAAGCAAATATCAAATCTTTGATCTTAACTGTTTCGCTTGTTCCTTTTTTATTTTTAGACTCTTTTATTGTCAAAATTCTTGACAAATTTTTTGCCAATATATCAATACTCTCTTTTCCTTGTTTGCCAGTAAACGTGTTAGCATTTTTTGTGTTTACCAATAAACCTTTTATGATTTTTTTGTGAGAATTATTATTCCAAGGAATAAACTCAGAAGTAATACTGTTTGTGGTAGTTAAAGTTGCATAGTTTGCTCCCTTAGTAAAATAAAACAAAGCTAAATCATCTCTTCCATCTCTGTAAAGATCAGCAGATATCGATGCCATTTCCAAACCTTCAATTTGTTTTAGGCTTTGAAACTCACCCATTTTAGATAATTTTGTTTTATCGTTTAAGAAATTTTTAATATTTATTGTCATTATTGCTGTTTAATTTACATTAATAATACATATATAGATGTATAATGAATTTATTTACAAGAACTTTTAGTAAAATATTTAAAAGCTCTAATCAACAAGAATTAGACAAGATTAAAAACGTTTTAGAAGCTGTTAATAATAAAGAAAATGAGATTAAGGCCTTAACTGAAGCTGATTTTAAAGAAAAGACATTCAACTTTAAAAAAAATGCTCAAAATGGATTACTAAATATTGATAAAATTATTCCTGAAAGTTTTGCATTAGTTAGGGAAGCAGCAAAAAGAACCCTCGGAGAAAGACATTACGATGTTCAATTAGCTGGCGGACTAATTCTTCACAAAGGAAAGATTGCAGAAATGAAGACTGGTGAAGGTAAAACTCTTGTTTCAACTTTGCCTGCATATTTAAATTCTTTGACAGGAAAAGGTGTGCACATTGTTACTGTAAATGATTATTTAGCCAAAAGAGACTCGGCATGGATGGGTAAAGTATTTAGTTATTTGGGTGTATCGACAGGCTGTATAACCAATGACTTAGACGATACTGAGAGAAAAAAAAATTATAATGATGATATTACTTATGCCACAAATAATGAACTTGGATTTGATTATTTAAGGGACAACATGAAATACGAACTTGAGGAAATGGTTCAACGAAATCACAATTTTTGTATTGTTGATGAAGTAGATAGTATTCTTATAGATGAGTCTAGAACACCGCTAGTAATTTCTGGAAGGCTTGAGGATAAAACGACACTTTATGTAACATCAAATGAATTTATTAAACATCTTCAAATAAATGATTATGAACTAGACGAAAAAAATAAAAATGCAATTTTAACTGATTTAGGAATTGATAAAATTGAAAAACTCGCAATACAACAAAAATTGTTAAAAAATAATAATTTTTATGATCCTGCTAATTTAGATCTTGTGCATCATGTTAATCAGGCACTTAAAGCAAATTTACTTTTCAGAAAAGATACTGATTACATAGTTAGAGAAAAAAAGGTGCAAATTATAGATGAATTTACAGGAAGAATTTTAGAAGGTAGAAGATTTTCTGATGGATTGCATCAAGCAATTGAAGCTAAAGAAAATGTAAAAGTTGAAGAAGAAAATCAAACATTAGCCTCAATAACATACCAAAATTATTTTAGATTATATCAAAAATTAGCCGGTATGACTGGTACTGCTATGACAGAATCTGAAGAATTTTACGATATTTATAAATTAAATGTGGTTTCAATCCCTACAAATAAAAAAATGCTTCGTAAAGATTTTAATGATCAAATCTATAGAACAGAAAATGAAAAATATAATGCAATAACAAACAAAATAATTGAATGTAGTATAAAAGGCCAGCCGGTACTAGTAGGGACAACAAGTATTGATAAATCAGAGAAAATTTCTAACTATCTTAATAATAAAAAAATAAAACATAGCGTGCTTAATGCAAAACAACACGAGAAAGAAGCAAGAATAATTGCTGAAGCAGGTAAAGTAGGTGCAATAACAATAGCTACTAACATGGCTGGTCGGGGAACAGACATTAAGCTAGGCGGTAATAAAGATTTTATTTACGACGGCAAAAAAGAAAATTTAAGCGATATAAAACAAAACGAAGAAAAAGTTAAAAGCCTAGGTGGATTATTTATTATTGGAACAGAACGTCATGAAAGTAGAAGAATTGACAACCAATTAAGAGGGCGAGCAGGTAGACAAGGTGATCCTGGTAGCACCATTTTTTTTATAAGTTTACAAGATGAGTTAATGAGGATTTTCGGTGGTGACTCGATAGATGGGATGCTTCAAAAACTTGGTTTAAAAGAAAACGAGTCTATCGATCATCCTTGGATTAATAAAGCTATGGAAAGAGCACAAAAAAAGGTTGAGAGTAGAAACTTTGATATCAGAAAAACATTAATTAAATTTGATGATGTAATGAATGATCAAAGGCAAGTCATTTTTTCACAAAGATTAAAAATTTTAAAAGAACCAAATATCAATGGAATTTTAGATGATTTTTTAGAGGAAATTTTAAACAATTTAAACAATGCACGATTAAATTATCAAAAATCTGGTGATAAAAAAATTTATTTAACTGAAACTAAAAATATCACTGGAAATGCTGTAAGTGACGATGAATTATTGAAATTTGCTAAACTAGAAAAAATAGATTTTAACAAAAAGATTAAAAACCTATATTTAGACAAAAAAAATTCAAGAATTAAGATTTTAGATACTTCTCAAAACAGCAGTCTTGAGAGAAAAATTTTTTTACAAATTATTGATTTTTCATGGAGGTCACACCTGCAGTATCTAGAACAACTTAGACAGGTGATTGGCTTAAGACAATATGGTCAGAAAGATCCTTTATCTGAATTTAAAAAAGAAGCGTTTCTTTTATTCGAGGCATTATTACTTAAAATTAAAAATGATTTAATTAAATTTCTTTTAAATTTGAACATAGTCATAAATAATGAAGAACAAACAAAAAACGATGAGGACAAAAAAATAACTTCTATTGATAAAACAGAAAAAAAAGTTGGCAGAAATGAAAAATGTCCATGCGGATCAGGAAAAAAATTTAAACACTGCCATGGTAATATATGATATTAAATTTTTTTAAAAGCGTTAAGGGCTTTAGCCCTGGCTTCCTCATGTTTCACTATTGGACTCGGATAGTCTTTTCCTAATTTAAAATTTTCCCCGTTGTAATCCCAGGGCTTATGAATAAATTTTTTTGGTAAATTTTTTAATTCTGGAACCCATTTCTTTACGTATTCTCCGTCCTTATCAAATTTTTCCCCCTGCAAAATTGGGTTAAATATTCTAAAATAAGGAGCCGCATCTGCCCCACAACCAGCTACCCATTGCCAGCCCCCGACATTGCTTGCTTGGCTGTAGTCTAACAAACAGTTCTTAAAATACTTTTCTCCTTCTTTCCAGTCTATCAACAAATGTTTGACTAAAAATGATCCAACAATCATTCTCACTCTATTATGCATCCACCCAATTGAATAAAGCTCTCTCATACCTGCATCGACGATTGGATATCCAGTTAAACCTTTTTTCCATACATTTAAAAATTTAGAATTTTTTTGCCAAGGAAATTTATCAAATTTTTTTGAATAATTTTTTTTTGTCATATGAGAAAAATGATTAATCAGTGAATGATTGAATTCTCTCCAACCTATTTCCGCTAAAAACTTTGAAGTTCCTATAGTTTTATTTTTATTTTTAGTGCATTCATCCCAAATAGTTTCTACATGTATTTGCCCAAATTTTATATAAGGAGATAATTTTGATGTTCCACTTATATTTGGAAAATTACGTCCTTCAGAGTAATTTGTTATTTTGTTTTTAATAAAATTATTTAATATTTTCAAAGCACTTTCTTCACAAGGTGACCATATTTTTTCAAAGTTTTTAAACCAGTTTTTATTTGGTAATATTTTTTCAAAAGTTATACAATTTTTGAAATAGTTTTTTTTTCTTAGACACTTTTTAATTTTTTTTTCTTTTTGTGGTATTTTTTCAACATAATATTTTTCTGCTGTTCTCCAAAAAGGGGTGAAAACTTTAAACGGTGTGCCGTCGCTTTTCTTTATTTCATTGATTTCATTTAGAGCATTGCCTTTATAAATTTTATAATAAATGTTTTTAGACGTTAAAATTTTTTGAATATTATCGTCAAACTTTAGGTAATCTGGCTCGTAAACTTTGTTCCAATAAATAGCGAAATCATTTTTCTTTAATAATTTTTCAAAAAATAATTTAAAAGACTCGGTTTCAATGATTTCTAGATTTATATTTAAACTACTTAATTTTTTTTTAAAATTACAAAGCGATTTACTTAACCACCATTTTTGAGCTTCTTGATTTTTATAAGTATTTTTTTTGTATAAGTAAAAAGCTACTACCTCTTCATGATTTATTGTTGCTTCTATGAGTCCATTATTTTTGCTTAATCTAAAATCATCTCTTAGCCAAAATAGTCCAATTTTTTTATCCATAGGATTTTTATAAATAACAAATTAAATTTTACATTTCGATGGTTAAAATTTGGTGGTGGCCTTGGTAAGAATCGCACTTACGACACATACCTTTTCAGGGTACTGCTCTACTACTGAGCTACAAGGCCTAAAATCTAAAAGTAATTCTACCTTTAGTCAAATCATACGGCGTCATTTCAACCATAACATTATCGCCAGCAAGAACTCTTATTCTATTTTTTCTCAATTTTCCGGCTGTGTGAGCTAAAATCTCATGATTGTTTTCCAATTTAACTCTAAACATCGCGTTAGGTAAAAGTTCCGTTACTTTACCTTTGAATTCTAAAGTTTCTTGTTTCGCCAATTAAATTTCCTCTTTTAGTCTTACTTTTACTGAATAAGCATGTCCCTCTAAATTCTCATACTTTGCTAAATTTATAACGGATGGACCTAATCTTTCAATACCTGTTTTTGTTATTTTTATCAGCGATTGTCTTTTTAAAAAATCGTTAACAGATAAACCTGAAGAAAACCTTGCTGATCCTGAGGTCGGAAGTACATGATTTGGGCCAGCTATATAGTCGCCGATGGCTTCTGGAGAATATTTACCTATAAAAATTGACCCAGCATTTTTTACACCTTTGATAATTTCTCTATTGAAATTTGTACATAGTTCTAAATGTTCAGGTGCTATAATGTTAATTGTTTCTAATACCTTTTTTTTGCTATTTGTTAAAATAGCTAAACCAAAGTTTTTTAAACTTTTAGAAGCAATCTTTTTTTTTGGTAATTTAATTAATTGTTTTTTTAAGGATAGATTTACTAAACGAATTAAATTTTTATTAGTCGCTATTAATATTGATTGAGCATTAACATCATGTTCCGCTTGTGCAATCAAGTCTGCTGCAACTAAATCTGGATCAGCAAATTTATCTGCAACTATACTTACTTCGGATGGTCCCGCTACCATATCGATACCTACATCTCCGAACACCTCTTTTTTTGCGCAAGCAACAAATGCATTTCCTGGGCCGACTATTTTATCAACTTTATCGATTGTTTTAGTTCCGTAAGCTAGAGCAGCGATAGTGTGAGCGCCACCTGTTTTATAAATTTTTTTTACACCACATTTTTTTGCGGCATAAACAATTGCAGGGTTTATTTTTGAGTCTAGTGCTGGAGTAGTTAAATATATTTTTTTTACGCCGGCTACCATTGCTGGAATACAATTCATTAAAACCGTACTTGGATAGCTTGCTGTGCCGCCCGGTACAT
>Ga0209666_1002370_pt1 | contig 14090 bp, 16 predicted proteins | sample SaaInlV_125m_DNA_FD_184679 | JGI IMG/M metagenome (GOLD analysis project Ga0209666, IMG submission 184679) | Marine microbial communities from expanding oxygen minimum zones in the Saanich Inlet - Saanich Inlet SI037_S3LV_10m_DNA (SPAdes)... | ecosystem: Environmental > Aquatic > Marine >...
AATTGCCCATACAGATACGATAACCAAAATAACCAAAAATAAACTTACCTCTTTGATCTCCAGGCGCAAGTGCGCCTGAGCGTACACCAAGACGCCCATCGCCGCCTCGGGCAGTTGCAGCTGGTTGTTGATGGCGATGATCGCCTCGACGCACCCGGCGGGGTTGGACACAAACTCCGTCTCTTTGTAGTGCAACGCCTTGGCGTACGCTCGGCACCGCTCGGCGATCATGCCGAGGGTCCGGATGTCAACCGGCAGCGGTTTTTCGTCGTGCTCGCAAAACTCCGCGAGGTTCAGCAAGGTGGTGACAATCTCCGGCGGGATCGTGGGTGACCCGAACGCAGCCTCTAAGGACCGGACGAGCTGGTCACGGTGCACCGCGCTCAGTTCGCTCCAACACGACACGAAACTCGCGCAGAACAAATCCCTGGCCAAGTGCGGCTGCACCATCGCGAGGTCGATGCACGCTCGTAGCGCCGGGCTCGGCGACTGCTTCAAGAGCTCCACGGAGAGGTGACGCATCCACTCCAGCCAGTCCTCCTTCGTCGATCGTTGCGACGATTCCCACGCGCGTCGAAGCGCGGCTTCGTCGACGACTAACCCTTCGCTAGGGTTGGCGAGCGATAAGTGCCGAAGCGAGTAGCCGCCGTGGAGGGAGTTACCTCGGATGTCCATGTCGCGGTTGCTATCGCGACTTCGCCGGCGCCGGTTAGCTCCGCGCTGAGATTCCCCGGGCAGGTGGTCGTCTGAACCCCCGATCGGGGAGTCCGTGACGGATGTGAACGGGGACGGGTTAGGGTTAGGGTTGATGGTCATCTTAACCCCGAGTTGGCCCGCGTTGTTGAAACCAGAGTTGCCCCCTTGGACTCGTTCCGCCTCTAACCGCTCCACGATGCGTTCAAACACGGGATCCCTCATCGACCGTTTCTTGATCGTCCGGCGGACCAGGGGCAGGAACAGTAGGAAATCGGACCCGAGCGAGTTCGCGAGTGACGTCAGCGCGATCAACGCGTCTTTTCGAAGTTCCTTGACCGGGCCGTCGAGGACCCTGACCAGCGGGTGCACCACGGCGGAGGCGTGATCCGCGAGTTGCATCCGGGGTAACAGCACCGTCAGCGACCGCAGCACCTGCGCGCGAATCGCGGTGGGCACCTGGGGGAGATGTGGGGGGGGAATTGGTTAGTAATTGGGTGGTAATTGGGTGGTAATTGGGTATTTGGGCGTGGGTTTTGGTATGGGTTAACACTCACCGGCGCCACACCGGGTCGAAACAAGCGCACGAGCGCCGGTAACATCAGGTGTAAGTGCTCGTCCACAGCGCTGCCGAAGGCTTCCAGCGCGTGCAGCACCGAGGGCACGGCTGAGAAGTTGCCGCTTCGCTCCGCCGCCGCCAACACCGCGATCATCCTGGGTAACAAGTCTGGGAGGTGCCGCCGGAACTCGTCGTGCAGCGCGGTGGCCAGCTCTTCGCACAGCCGTAACATCTGCCGTAACAGCTGATTCGGGCCCCAGAAGGAGTGGATGATCTGTAAGATGTCGTCCAGATATCTGCGGACGTGACCTCGGATGATCGCGACGAGCGCGGTGAGCTGCGCGAGCATGAATTCCCGGAGTCCATCCTCGCACGTGTTCATCACGTTGATCACCACCGGCATCACCGCGGGTAGGTACTGCACGCAGTTCAGTCCGAGCGCCTTGAAGATGTACATGATACTTCGAACAACCATGTGGTGATGCGAAGCCTGTGATGTGAAAAAAAACACGCCATCAGTCCAATCGCCCATACGAAAGTAAAAATAAACACGAAATACAGAAATAAAAAAGGTTTACTCACCATGGACGGGTCGCGAAGCACGCGGAGCAACGCGTTCAACGCCACGGTGGGGTAAAAGTTATCCGACGCCGTGGTCAAGTTCGCCGCCGGTAAAGGATCGTCGCTGTCCAGCCCTGGAAATACCCCGCCGCCGCCGACGGACGCGCCGGTCTTGTCGATGACTTTCGCCTGCAGCTCCTCCGGTGATTTGGTCTCCCCCGCGCGCCCGACGCCTCGAACGCCCTCCATGGACAGTAAACCCTGGCCGTGCAGCCGTTCCTCGTTTTCCCTGTGCGCGTGCGGATCAAGCGCGCCCAACACCCCCAGCGTTCGAAGCAACTCCGCTCGAACCGGCCCCGTCTCTTCCGCTAATATTCGCAACATCAGCGAAAGTAACCCGGGGTGCTCGTTGAAGGGCTTGATGACGAAGCCGGTGGATTCGATGAGCTGGCCCATCGTGACCACCGCGACGTCCCGGGTAGACCCGACCCGTATGCCGTCGATGATCAACACGAGCAGCGCGGGTATGAAGCTGACGACGCCGACGCCGCCGACCTGCGCCAATTCGCCGATGGTTCCGAGAACAGCCGCTTTTTCTCGAACGGAGACGATGTGCGCGGGCGCGCGGGTATGGGCGATTAGAGTCCCGCCGGCTGATCCCACGTCGCCGTTCGTCGCGTTCGATGCGGGGGCGGTGCCGTTCGTGGGATCGGTGACGGACCCGAGGGAGAAGCCGTTGGGCTGTTGCGTTGAGTCCTTTTGCTCACCCGCGTCTTTCTTCTCGTCGTCGATCTTTTGCACTTTTTTCTCCGACCCCGAGCCCGCGGCGCCGTTGACTCCCCCGTTGACTCCCGCATCCTCCGGCCGTCGCAGTTTGTTCATCAACACGCGAAGAATCGGCGAGGTGTACGGCGTGACCAAGCGTTCGCACGATCGCACGAGCGCCGCCATGTGCCTCGCACCCTCTTCCCTCATCCGCGACTCGGTCGAATGCTCCAGTTCCGCGAGGAGCTGAAGCAAGTGCCTTCTCAACGCGGGGAGTGCGTACGCGGGGTTCCTTGGCGCGAGTCTTCCGACGAGCCTGATGGCGATCAGTCGAACCTCGGGGGATTCGTCGTTGAGGGTGACGAACAGCGCTCGGAGCGCATCCGCCTGGCCCAAGTGCGAATCCGTGGCGGGGCACGGCCTGCAGAAAGACGCCAGCACAGCCTTGCGCACACCCGCGTCGAGGTCGCTGACCGCGACGGCGAGTAAACGGGACATGATGAACTCCTCGGTACCCGCGGACCAGTCACCGCTTCCCGTGGAGTACGTGTGGACATCGTGTGCGTGTCCGTTCGCGTTCGCGGATGCCGCGGCGGCTTGCGAGATTCGATCGGATCGAACCTCCAGTAGACGGCAGCACGTCAACGCGGCTTCACGTCGCGTCGCGGGATCGTCGTCGTCGAGGTACTCGACGACGTTCCGCCGCACGAAACCCAACAACACAGCCGCGCCGAAAGGAAACGTTCCGAGCGTCCTCAACGCCAACTGAACTCGAGCCCTGTGCGTTTTGCGCGCCTGTAAACAAAACACGATGTCATTCGAATTGCCCGTACGAAAATAAAAAGAAACTCACCGCCGCGTCTGTAGCCTTGTCCTTGGTTCCCCCCGACGTTCCACCCGCGCTCGCACGTCCGAAGATCTGCTTCATCGGGGACGTGATCAGACCCGGGGACTGTATACCGTGACCGTCGGACCCGTGCGTCTGTTTCGATGAACCGGGAACGGTGTTGTTGTACGTCGTGTGGACGACGTGACTCAACCCCGGCGAGCCCGGCATCACCGCCGCCGCGCTCGCCGTCGCCAGCGCTCCAGAATTACTCACGGGCGAACCACTTTGGTCAGCGCTGAACGGTGACGCGTTCACACCCCCTCGCTTAGGGGTTCCCGGCGCGGATCCGCCCACGGATCCCGCGGGTGAACCGTGAAAGCTCTCCACGCTTCCGTCTCGGCGAAGGTTAGCTATGGAGTTTGACCCAGAGAGCGCCGAGCTTTGCCGCGAGTGACCGCCCGGTCCGTGCTGCGACTTGTCGCTCATGAACACCCCGCTGAACACTTTCTTCAGCTTGGAACCGACGCTGTTCGTGTTGTTGTTTCCGATCGCGTCGATTGAATTCATCGTCGAATTAATTCCGTGGACGCTTCCCCCGATTGATAAATTGTCGGGGCGGCCCGTCAGAGCCGAAACACCGCCTGGGTAACCGCCCTGGTAACCGCCCACGTACCCACCCGGGTTCAGCACGTTGGATATGACCTCGATGAGCTTACGCTGAATGATCGGTACGAGCGCGGGCAACGCGTTCGACACCCCTTCCAAAGCGTCAACCAACGGAGCCTGTAAACAAAACACGAATCGCTCAGTCAAATCGCCCACACGAGAGTTAAAAAAGAAACTACTCACCGATAAACCCCCAGCGAACATCGCGGGTAACAACCTTCGAACGTGCGGTTCCCACGCGACGTCCATGGACCTCGCCAGCGCACCGGCACACAGCAACGCCTCCGCGTGCCCTGGGTCGATCCGCCCGCCCAGGTCCGAACCTCCGTTCGCCTTTGATCGATTGGACCTATTGGACCTATTGGCGAAATGAACGCACGTCTCTTGAATCACACCTGCGATTTCGGGTAAGTACCGCTCGAAAGCCTTGGCGGCGCGGCCACGATTCGGCGCCTTCCCCGGGTCCAACGATCCCATCGATCGTACCGAGGGCAACGAACCCCTCATTTCCCGGTTCACCTCCTCCGCGTTCTGCGCCGCGGCTTGAGCCAGGTAACCGACGGCGTGGAGGTTACCGGAAGACCCTGTTAAAAAAACACGACGTCAGTCTATTTGCCCACTCATACACGCATAAAAAGAAACTTACCGGAGAGGTAACCGGCGCTTCCGTCCCGTGAACCCAACAACCGAGCCGCCCTGTGCGTGGTTCCCTCGTTCGAGACGCCGTCCGATTGGTCCACGTCGGCACCGTCTTTATCCGCGTCGTCGCTCGCCAACGCCGCCGCCAAGTCCCCAACCGCCATGAAACCCGCGTCCCTCTCGCCGGGGGACCGAATAGTCGCGAGCAGCGTAGCCGCCGACGCCGACAAATAACTCTCCGCGAACCTCGCGGGTGAAAACGCGGCGAGCCTGGGTATGAGCTCCGTGACGGAACGTCGCACGATCCTCTCCTGTAAATGTAAATAAAACACGCCGTCAGTCACATCGCCCACACGGATATAAAAATAAACTTGAAATATAAATAAAACTCACCTTGCTCTCGTGCAGTCTCAGCACCGTCTCCGCGACTTCCTTGTAACGCGATAGCATGAACTCGCCGGTGTGTCGCAGCATCTCGCCAAACGCCAGCAACGACCCGTGCGTTTGCTCCACGGAAGACGCTCCGGAAGCATTTCCAGAAGACTTTCCAGAACCCGCAATTCCCAATTGCGTCTCCTCGTACAACCTGTAGTACCACTGCACTCGGTACCGCGTCTCGCGTTTCTCGATGACGACGAGACACTCGCGAAGCGCACGTACCTGGAGGGGGGATAATGGGCAGGGATCGGTCAGTATTTAGGTGGTAATTGGGTATTTGGGCGTGGGGTTTGGTACGGGTTAATAGAGACACGCACCGCGGCTTCGCGAATCGTGAGCGATTGATCTCGAAGCGCCGGCCAGATTGCGTCGATGAACGCCGGGACGTGGACGTTGAAAACCGTCGGGGCGTTCCGTGCGAGCTCCCTTAAGATCAACACCGCCGCGTACCGCCTCGCTTCCACGCGCTCCAAGTCCGAGAGCCACGCGATGCTCCGCTTCACCTCCATGTCGACAATGTCCGCGGTGAGAGCTCCGCCCACTGACACTAAATGCCCTAGCGCTCGCGACGCAGCCTCCGCGAGCTGAGGTTCGCACGTCGGGGTCATGACGTCGCGCAAATACGTCGCGAACCTGTTAATCTTACCCACGTTTTCCCCAAGCTTGGCATCCGTCAGTTGGTCGATCGCGTAGACCCCGCCGAGTCGGTGCCGCAAATCGGGCGAATTGATCAGTCTCAAAATTCGCCGATAGAGATCGCGCATGTACCGCGCGAAAGCCTCCGTCGGCTTGTTCCGCGCCTCCGCCTCGACGTGCTCACGTAAGGATAAGCCGACCGCGCCGCCCGCGCGCCTCGACAGCACGTCGTCCCAATCGTTGTTTCCGTGATAGTTGTTTCCGGAAGCGTGAGCCGATGATGAGACCATTCGAGCCCTGTACCCTATACCCCCTTGAACGCCGCCGACTCCCATGCCCGATGACTTGTACAGCCCCGCGGCGTTGGCGGTGGACGCGGACACGATCGTGGCTTCCAAGTCGTGGTCCGAGTGGTGCCGGTGGTGGTGGAGTAAGTCGTGGTTCGCGGCGCCGGGGGCTTCGTCGTCGGATGAGCCGCCCGAATCATTTTCGTTGTTTGAGTCGTTTACAGCTGTGTCGCGCCTGCCGACGGCTTTGCCGAGCTTGCGTGACCACCCCGCGCGGTCCCACGGGTTGGACGCGATGCCGCCTCGCGCCTTCCCGTTGGTTCCTTTCGAGCCGCGCGGGTGCCCGGCGTGGCAGAGCTCGGTGAGGAGCTTGTCGAGGGTGTCCACCGCGTCCGAGTCGCCTTTTCCGAGCCCGGAGCCGGATGAGTGGCGCTCTCTGTCGCGGGTACCGCCGCGGGTGCCGCCGGACCCGAGGTCGTCGCGGCCGCGGCCGGTGCCGCTGGTCGCGCCGCCGCGCGCGGTGGATCCGGGCTTGAAGCCGGCGTCGGCGCCGACGCGCGAGCTCATCGCGCGTTAGTCTCCGACCCGCGTTCACCTCAGGGTTCACACCAGATTCGCCCCGAGGTTTTGCGCCCTTTCACCCGAACCCGCAATGCCTCTGACTAATGCGCCCGAGGAGGTGCGCCCCTTGAAAGGGTCGCGGTCCCGATCGCGCGCCCGCGCCGACGGTTCTCTCGCAGTCGCCGGAGAGATGTCGCGCGCGGCCGCGATGTCGACGCGTCGGGCCAGTCGCGCCCTCCTACTTTGCCCGACGCAGCGAAGAATCACGTGAGGATGTTAAAAAGTTCACTTAGGGTTCGTGGGATTCTCAACGAGTATGAGTAAATAGTAACGATAAATAAAGAGATGGGAAATACGACCACGACCAATATCATGGTAAGATAGTCATATGCAGAAAGTTACATTATCATTACAATCAGGCTTCCTCGTACTCCTCTCGCCTTCTCCACGCCCACGTCGCCTTGAGCCACCCCGACGGCGTGTCCTCCACCGACGTGAACCCCAACTCCCCTCCTTCCATCGTCGAACCCTCCACCGGCGTCGTGGGCTCCGGCAGACCTTTCACCTCACACGTCACAGTGAACATTGCGTACCTCGAAGACAACCCAGGGTACGATAATGATTCCCTGTCCACCTCGCTCCGCCTCACGCTGCCTTCGTCGACCTTCAACGAGAACTGAGTCGCGTCGATCGCGCCGCCGAGCTCCTCGTCCACCGCGCGTCTCACCGCGTCGCGCCAGTCCTCGTCCCCGAGCAGCTTTTCCGACAGCGGCGTGTTTCGATACCGAACTCGTCCACTCTCCCATTCCTGCCGTGCCTCCACCAGTATTTGCCCCGGCCGTGAAGTCTCGTCGGTGACCAGCAGCCGGAGCACCCTGACGTCCCGTCGCGGCGCGTTGGTCACGTCGTCCAGCGCCAGCGTGGTCTCGCCGCGTTCGACTTCGATCGCGAGGTCCGTGAGGGACTTGGCGCCGTTCACGCCGAAGGCGTTCGCGTCGACCCCGTTAGCATCGAGCCACTCGCACAGCGACGCGACGTCCCGCGAGGTTCCGGTCCACCCGCCCGGGTTGGATGCGTCGCCGGCGGCGGCGGGCGATGCGCCGGCGCTCGTGTGCATGGTCCGGCTTCGTGTCGGTCTCGATACGCGCGGGTTGAAGCGCGAGCTCGACGGGGTCGACGTGGAGGCGGTAGACCTTGCGGAAAGTGCCGACGAATATCTCGGGTGATGCTGGTGATGATTACCACCACCGCCGATGACCCGTCGAGTGGCGGGTGCGCCTCGAGACGCCCGCGCACAGAGTGTGGCCCTCGCGTTGATCGATGAGAGCGCGATGGCGCGCCGCGAGAGCGCGACCCACATCCCCACCGCCGGGACGCCTCCCGGTTATGTTGGCGAGTACAATCTCTTCGGATTATACGCAGTGGCAGAGACGTGATGACCGAGAGAGTGTCCTCCTCCGCGGATCCTTTTATGAACCCAGAAATCAGTCAATCAACATCTTCTTCACAAGACTCCGGTCAACAATGAATTCCATCCCGCGCAAGTGGGATACAACCGACGTTGTGGGGTAAAACCCAGCGTTGGTCTTCATGGTGTAGTTGGTTATCACGTCAGTCTAACACACTGAAGGTCCTCGGTTCGAACCCGGGTGAAGACACTTCCTTTTTTTTTTGCATTTCTCTGTGAGGATATTTTGAAAACAGTTGCCTCCGTCACCGCCACACGGCGCGACACCCGCACTCGACCGCACGCATCATTCAATGAGCGACAACGGCCAGAGCGCCCTGGAGAGCGCCCTCATCGGCTGCTTCGGCGGCCTCTTCGCCACCTTCTGCGTCTACCCACTGGACCTCGCCAAGTCCAAGGTGTCCGCGCACATCAAACGCAAGGACGATAAGGGACCGGACGTGAGCTCGATCGAGGTGCTCAAGAAGATCATGGCGACGAAAGGCGCGGCGGGGCTGTACGAGGGCATGGGCGGACGCGCGCTGCAGTGCTTCGTCGAGGACTTTGTCTTCTTCTGGTGCGTCCCACGGATGTACAACACCGTCAACCCCACGGATACATACACAAGATCGCCCCACAACATCCACCCAGATTTGAAAAGATAATAACCAACTCTCCATCGTGCACGATGAACGCACTCCATAACTCCATCCATAACTAACGCACTAATCCCAACACCACCACCACCACACACAGGTGGTACTCGTCACTCAAGTCATACGCCCAGAACAGGGTGACCAAACGAGAAGGCCGGTCCCGACCGCTGACAATCACCGAAGGACTCGTCACCGGCGCAGTCGCAGGGTGAGTTCATCTATTTTGATTACCGTATGTACGGGCAATTAGTAACTGACGTCACCCGTAATTACCGTATACAGGATCATCAACAACGCGTGTACCATCCCGTTTGACGTCGTCGCCACCAACCACCAGATCTCCGGCCTGGACCGCGATGCCAAAAAGAAAGGTTCTAACAACAAGAAGCAGTCAGCGACGCAAGGTTTGGTGTCCACGGCGCGGGAAGTGTACGCCAAGGGCGGCGTCCCCGCGTTCTGGGCGGGTTTAGGTCCCTCTTGTTTATTAGTGGTGAGTTTATTTTAATTCCCGTACGGGCAATTAGGCTGACGTCGTGTTTTGTTCACAGGTCAACCCCGCGATCAACTTCGCGGCTTTCGACCGGCTGAAGCTGATGTATAACCGATCGTTTAAAGGTGGAAAGGGACGGAAGCTGACCGCGAACGAGGCGGCGGGGATGTCCTTGGGGCCGCTCGAGGCGTTTTTCATCGGCGCCGCGTCGAAAGCGGTCGCGACGAGCATCACGTTTCCGCTGATCCGCGCCAAGGTGCTCATGATGTCGGCGGATTCCGCGTCTAAGAAGGATTCTAGAAGCTCGAAGAAGCGTGACGATAAAGACTCGGGGCGTAAATCACCCGGGAAGACGGACCGGCGCGGTCGTTCGCCGTCGCCCGGCAAGGAACTGCCCAGCGCCAAGCCGCCCGGCGCCGAGGTGATCATCGAAAAGATTGGGAAACTCACGGACAAGGTGAAGGCGAGGATGGAGTTCGTGGACGTGCTCAACGACGCCATCAAGGCGGAAGGGATCGGCGGGTTATACAAAGGGTTGGGGGTGCAGCTGAGCAGGAGCGCGGTGGCGGCGGCGATCATGTTCATGACGCGCGAGCAGTTGGACGCTCTGACGGCGGGGACGCTGCGACGGATTAAAAAGTCTGTCAAGGCTTGAGTGGAATCTTGAGTTGGTCGATGACTAATCTTATGGGGGGAAGGGAGGGATCGTAGCCGCCGCATATAGCCGCATGTAATTAACTATTTCGTCCGTCTTTATACACACATCTCGGGAAAGTAAAGCAGCGCGATGAAACATCTCGACGTGTATAGTTCGGAGTACAGAGTGAGGTCTCTTACAAGGGGCTCATCTTGTGAATCTTTTGGCATTTTTTGGTCCCATCGTCCTCTCTATCCATCTGTGGTGCCGACCACTTCGCGTCGCGCCGAGCCGTGCTCATGGCCTCCGCCGCGCTCGTCCCCGCGGCTCACGCCGCGGCGCGACCCAACGTCGCATCCAGGTGCGAGTGACGAGCACCTCCCATCCTCGGCCCGTCCTCGCCCACTCCCACGCCCGTACCGCGCCCTCATGCCTCACGCGTCGACGTGTCTCTCGGCTGAGATCTATCGGCTGACCTTCCCCGCTCCCTTCCCTTCCCTTCCGTCTCGCGTAGGCTGCGCCGCCGACAATCCAACGTCCGCACGCGCGCGGCGCCCGGCACCGCATCCATCGCCACATCCTCCCTCAGCGACACCCCACCCGACGCCCCCGCCGACCCGTACGCCGCGCTCAAAGGATGCACGGTGCACCACGCCACCACCGGCGAACTCGTCGACCTCGCGACTCGCATCGACACTTCCCCCGGGCAGACCACCGTCGTGGCGTTCATGCGCTCGTTCGGGTGATTCTTCTGCTGGGAGCTGGCCATACAGCTCCGGCGGGATATCAAACCGGCACTGGACGCCCGAGGGATCGACCTCATCGCGGTGTCCATCGGGACGCCGGAACGAGCGACGGAGTTTGTCAACGAAACAGGCTTTCCCGCGGCGAACCTCTACGCGGATCCAGACAACGTCTGCTACGACGCGCTTAAACTGAACAAAGAGCTGAAGAACTTCAGCCAGAAGAGCACGCCGGAGATGTTGATGGAGCGATGGAACAAGGACGGCGCCAAGGATCTCATCGGGGTGTTGAAGCGGTGGAAACCGTGGATCCCGCCAAAGCCCGAGCAAGGGTGAGTTTCATTTTTATTCTCGTATGGGCAATTGGACTGACGCCGCCGTGTTTTGTTTACAGATTTCAGCAAGGCGGGACGTTTGTGTTCAGCGGTGATAAATGTGTGTACAGGTTCTACGATCCGAGCACTGGCGTGAACGCGCCGTTCGATGACTGGCTCGTCGCGGCGGGGTGCGAGCCGCTGGGGGAATTGAACCAGCCGGCGCCGGTGCCCAAGGAACTGAAGTAGACGGGACGGATTCAAATTCTTTTTTCGCGGATGTGAAGGTTTGATTCGCGCGCCGCGGCTTTGTTTTGGATGGATCCCCGTGATGCCCCCGCGCTAAAGCACGTGCTAAACACGTGTGAGTCGGGGTTGATGCCTATGGATTCACCGAGCGACGACCGCGGCGACGCGATGCCCGCAGACACTTAGAGCCTCCGTTGTAGTAAAACTTAGATGTGTATTGGAAACAGTTTACCCCTCAGGGCTGCCTAAATGCTCAGTGCCCCGCCCCGGAGGCAGCCTTCTGCTGCGACACGCGCATCATGTACCTGGGCGGTGCGGGAAAGGACGCCGTCAGTTCGTGTAGTCGCGTCGGGGGAGGATGTTCGAGGGCGAGTTTGGGCGATTGCACGGCCGAGACGCGACGACCCACGCTGCGAGGGTCGCGTGAGAGAGCCGAGGGCGATTGATTTTAGGGGTTTGCGCGGGTGTGGCTCGCCCATCGTGGGGTTCGCGGCCGTGTGCGCTGGGCATTCATCGGCGACTCACTCTTTGTACTGGCACTTCTCGTACACGTGCCTCTCGTGCTCGCACTTCCACGGGAGGTAATAGCTCTTCCGCCTGCACTCGTTCAGCGGGATGAGGAGATGCGCGCAGAAGTCGCGGTACGCGAGGTCGATCTTCGCGTCGACGAGCTCCTTCTGGGTCGCCTGCATGGTGCTGCCGCCCATGTCTGTCCACTAGATGGAGGACGCCGCCTCGACCCTTTCCTCGGGTATGATGCCACGCGCGTGTGCTGACTCGCCGCGGATGCGATGGCTGCGCGCGCGTGAGGTGTGGTGGTGCGATGTGGTGGCACAGCTGTGTTTTCAGTTCACGGTCCGGGAACCGGGGCGAAACGAGTGGAAAATTAGCCGAGCACGATCTCCGAACTCTGGCTGGGTCTCTTCCCGATTAGGTGATGAATGCCGGGTCGCCGGGCGGCCACTAAACGTCGCGACCGGGCGAGGAGGAACCCGACGCGCGACACCAAGGCGCCGGTATCGGTCGACTGAACGAGCGAGGAACGCTCCAGGGGCTCGAGCTAGTCGACGCCCCGTTCGCACCGCCGAACCGCCTCCGTTCTCCGGGAGGCTGGTGACCGGCGCGACAGTCAGAACCAAGCGACGCCAAATAAGGCAATTCCTCGGGGTCAAGGGGTCGCCTCGAGAGAGAGAGAGGGAGAGGTAGGAGGTGAACTGGGTGAGAGGCGCATCCGGCGCGGTCACTAAACACAGACACCATGGCGGAGGAGGAGGAAGAGGAGAACAAGGTCCCGAAGGTCGATCCCATCGTCTTCCTCCGCGACTGGTTCAAGACTCGCGTGCTCTCCTCGCTCAAGTGCAAGGAGGACCTCGTGAACAAGCTCGTGGACATCGAGCCGTCCGCCGCGGCGGTGGACTCGTTCTGGAAAGAGAGCGAGACGCAGCGGCTGATCGTGTACTTCAAGGATGCGGACCTCATCGCGGTGCGTTCAAACCCAACCTCACATCCACCACCCCAACACGGGATCATCGGAGACCGTCCCCGACCGATCGCCCATTATTTTTTCATCGCCCCGATCCACAAACGTCACAAAATTTGGACGGTCCTCGAGGACGGGTCCTTTCAATCGCTCACGATCATTCACTGACCATCCAACCCCGCCCTCCACGCCCACGCACAGACGACGAACCCGCCGGATAAGTTCAAGAAGAAGGCGCTGTGCTTCCTCAAGCTCGCGCCCGTCAAACTCGACCCCGACAACGTCGACTCGAAGGTCATCTTCGGAGACTTCGGCGACGCCCCCTTGGAACACCTCTCCACGGTGGCGCAAGAGGTCTTCCTGCCCGTGATCACCAACCCGCGGAACCAACACGGGTGGCCGGAGGTCATCACGAAAGAGGTGATGGAGAACATGCACAAGTTCATCGCTTCCGTGTACGTGACGATCGGCCAGACCAAAGGCAAGACGCTGTTACCGATGCCGCCGAGCGAATCGTCCTCCTCGGGTGGAGCCGACGGGGCGTCCACCACGGACCAGATCCACGTGCTGGAGTCCGCGATCGTCACGTGGACCAGGCAGATCAAGGGTGTCTTGAAGACGGACCCGGAGCAGGCGCTTAACCGGGACGACGGAGAACATCCCGGACCGTTGACGGAGCTCGAGTTCTGGGAAGATAAAGCCGCCAACTTGAACGCGATTCACGAGCAGCTCTCGGGGCCTAAGATTCGCAAGGTGGTGACGGTGCTGGACGTCGCCAAGAGCTCTTACTTTCCCGCGTTTCAGAAGCTGTGCAAGGAGGTTGCGCACGCTCGGGTCGAGGCTAACGACAACTTGCTGTTTTTGAAGCCGCTCGATAAGTACTTCACGAAGCTGCAGAACAACCAGGACGAGTTCGAGGGCCTGGTGGAGCTGTTCAAACCGATCATGCACCTCGTGATGCTGGTGTGGAAGCACTCGCACCACTACAACACCCCGGGTCGGATCGTGGTGCTCATGCGCCAGATTTGCAACGATTTGATCATGCAGTCGCAAAAGTTCCTCCCCGGCGGCGAGATCTTCGGCCTTGAACCCCCCGAAGCGGTCGAGAAGCTCAAGCTCTTACTCAACGTCCTCGGTTCGTTCAAGTCGTTTTACTTCGAGTACAAAGGCCGAACGACGCGTGATACGCCGCAGAATCCTTGGAAGTTTCAAAACTCGGCGCTGTTCGCCAGGCTGGACGCGTTTCTCGAACGGTGCCACGATATTCTCGACTTGACGCAGACGGCGCTTCAGTTCAACAAGCTGGAGCGCGTCGAGGTTGGCGGCACGAAAGGCAAGGCGTTGTCCGCGAACGTCCGGCAGATCCACGCCGATTTCGAAGAGGCGCTTGAGAAGCTTCACCAGGTTGAGTACGACGTCATGGACGTGGAATCGAAGCAC
>Ga0209666_1002374_pt1 | contig 14080 bp, 30 predicted proteins | sample SaaInlV_125m_DNA_FD_184679 | JGI IMG/M metagenome (GOLD analysis project Ga0209666, IMG submission 184679) | Marine microbial communities from expanding oxygen minimum zones in the Saanich Inlet - Saanich Inlet SI037_S3LV_10m_DNA (SPAdes)... | ecosystem: Environmental > Aquatic > Marine >...
TCGTGCTCATGAGGTGAACTGAAGTGAGTATACTATGTATTGAGTTGTTTGTCAACGCTTGTAGAGATATCCACCTGCCCAATCAGCATGCTCTAACATCCAATTGCGTTGTGAAATGATAAGCATATTGAATCGTACTCCCTTGGCAGGTGCTTTGATAGATGCTGGTTTGTATACTTCACCAGTCTTACGATCAACAAATGCATGAACAGAACGTGAACCATTCGCATTCATCATGATCTTGTGATACTTTCTACCTGTATCAACTGTGAAGTTATAACCACAGCAACCATTTTGTAAGTCTTCAATGCATGCTTGGTGATACTCTTGATTATCAGCTGAAGGGAGCAAGAACTCATGACGACGAATCGATTCACTGATATAGTTTGAGACAAGTGCATTACATAACTCAAAGCAATACTTGGTGATATTGAGTTGAATTGTGTTCTGTGCATCACGTTGAGCACAATAGTCAGAAAACTCTTTGTTCAATGGTGTGGTGGTCATGAGTGCCTTGCTGATGTGTTTAGTATAATGGATGAGAGAGCGTTAGCCCTTGCTGACTGTGACACTATGCGTACCGTCCTTGTTCAGTTGACGGCAGAGCAATTCAGAATGTAGGCTACGTGCGAACTGCTGATCAAGAGTCTCATAAGATACCTCACCCTCTTCAGGAGTGACAGCACTGACCTTGTAGTATTCAGAGACGAGCATTGGTGTGGTTCCTTTGACTCTCTTAATATACAGCCCTATGGGGTCGCTGTCAAGCGTTTCCACCAGTTCTTGAACTGTCACCCATGATTGTCCATGAACTCATCCAGTGTGTAACCTTCACCAGTTGATGTTTCTTCTACCAATTCTTCCACAGTGAGTAACGCTAACTTCAAACGATACTCCTCTGGTGTGTCATCATCAGGATCGTAATCATCATGACAAAGATAGTCCCACTCATGCACGAGTGCATCAATTAGTTGTTCCTTGCTGTACGTTAGTGTCATCTGTTTCAGTTGGTTGAATCATTTCAGGGTTATCACCCTGTTGTGATGGTAGTGGTGCGACTGATGGTATGTAAGGACTACGATCACGGTTCTGAATCATAATGAATGCATCATGATTATACTTTACCTCACCAATCTGACTACCTGAAATTGTAATCTCAATGTCATCATCAAGTTCCCAATTCAACTTCTCAAACATCGAGAGAATTATCCTCTCTAGTGGTGATTGCTTATGTACTGTAGGATCATCATAGAGTCCAGGAGTACGATACTGATTCACATCATCTTCTATATTCATGGGCTTACATATGATTTGAGTAGTTGCATTGCACTGAATGCTGTGGTGCTGTTAACGTCAACAGTTTTACCTGGGCGTTTGTGATTAACTGGTGCAATGTAACACCGCTTTTTTGTATTGTAGAACCCCCAGATCGATCGGATAGGATCGCTAGTGTAACTATACCGAGCGTGATTCCTAATCCAAATGCTAGTGATGTTTGTTTTAAACTCTTCAGTTTCATAACTATAACCCTCTGGTGGTTGATGTGGGAAATCAGTTGGTAGTTCTTTCAATGGTTGATTCATAGTAGTTCATCATCTTACTATCACGATGTGCAAGGAACATCAAATAAGAAACAAGGGTAAATGTAATACAAATACCCGCGAGTGCGTACTGTGTGATTTTCATTATACGAAGGTTTGTGCAATTGCATCAGACTTGAATCGTCTGCATAACTTAAACAACAACTTCAGGTCATCTTCAATCACATAACGAAACGAGTCTGATTCAATGATAAACTTACCATCTTCCATCCAGATTTGTGGGAGTTGTTTCTTGTAGACTGGGAGATCGAAGACCATGATGATAATGAAAGAAAAGAATGAAGGTGGGCATCGAGCGTGTTGTCGTTGCCTCTTACTGTTTACCCTCGGATCAACCTACTGCCATCGGACGATACTCTGAACGAGGCATTTGTGACATGTTATATCCATTAACTGTAGCACCGTTAGCAATACGTGTCTCCCACTCGTTACGTGCTGTGAGTGCTGTGACAGTGCTGTAAGACTTGAGACCGTTAGCGTTGAAGGTGACACGCTTCTGGAAACGCTTGACGATCACGTCATCACCTTCAGCAATGAATGCCTCGGGAAAGAAGTCAACAGTGCAGACGTTGTTTGTGAGTTGCATTTGAGTGGGTTGGTTGCTGATGAATTAATTATAGGGCATCTGGTGCCCTGTGGGTCAATTGGTGGGCACTTCCTCTGCTGGCACACGGGAGACAGTGAAACTCTTGATCTCATAGGCTCTCCATGCATCACATGCCTCTTGCACCATGCGCTCGAACTGCCTCTCCATGCCCTTGGCAGTCGTACACTTGCCACACTTGCGGAAGTACGTGATAGGGTGCTGTGGGGATGCGAGAGGCTTGACCACGATCTTGTAGTGAGAGTGCTTGACTGCTGTGACTGTCATGGGGTGCCTTGCTTTGACTCTCTTAATATACACGGTTATGGGGTGCTGTGCCACAACAGTGGACACTTCACGAGGTGGTCAGCTTGGACATGCCGATGAACAAGAGGAATGCCAACATGATCACCACGTCCCATGCTTTAGTGCGAATGAAATACGGCACACTGATTAGATCAGCCACAAAATGAATGATCACACCAACTAATACATTTACATGCAAGACAATAAAATAGGCAGTGATGACTCCAACACTACCTATTACTCTTGCTTTACTATCAAGTCGCATTGATCAGTTGAGTACGAATAGTTTCGAGTGAAAATACCGCAGATTTGATGCTAGCAGCAGTCCAACCATATGCATATGCATACGAAGGAGCAGGAGAGTCGTCTAGAAAGTCCTTCAGAGCGTCTCCATCAGAGTTTACGGGGGAATCTAGGTCAGTAGCATTCTCACCCACTTGCAGGGCATCCTGAAGGGACTCGATGACGGAGAGCAGTTGAGTGTCGATCAGCATTTGTTCTGGTGTTGATAGCATCAGTATAGTCTGTGGTCAGAAGTCGTCCAGTTCTGGTGGTACAGTTTCCTCACTGTCCCACAGAATCTCCTGCGATGCCTCTCGTAAGATAGCATCACGGATTGCAGGATCGTCAGCCCAGTTGTCAAAGTTAATTTCGTTCATAATAAATCAGTTGTGTGTGTTGTTTCCGATTACAAGTTTTACATCATCAAACTGGTGCTTGTATATCACCCGACATACATTTCTTACTGGTTCATCGGGAAATACCTTGGTGCAAATAGTCATACATTCACCCGTTGGATCTACAAATTTTACAAATCCCAACACCCCATCAAATTCTACTTGGGTGCCTACAGGTAACATTGGTTCATCGTTTGGTGTAACTTTGTCTTGTGATTGGTTGATCATGAATGATGAGGAAGTCAGTGTCAGGGTACAGTTTGTGAGCAATGTACTGTGCTAGTTCTCTATCAGGTGCGACGAGATATGTTTCAACAGTATACACACCATTAGGTGGTTCTGCTTGTTCATCTTGCCATTGTTGTTCGAGTTCAACTTTCCACACATGACCACTATCTAAATGTGATTCAAGGTCATGAATAACATCAGCAGTCATAGAATCTATCATGCATGTCGGACATTTGTTGTTTGAGTTGTTCGATGTAAGCAGCTTGATCGTTGATCTTGTCTGCGTGATCTTTGATGAGTGATTTCATCTCATCTACCATGGATTGTTCGATATCAGTCATGGATGAATACTTGTGAATTATTCATTGATATGTATACTACAGAAGAAACTCTTCAATGTAATAATCCACTGTCACTTCATAATATGCTGCACGAGATTCTAATGCCATGGCAAATGCATCAGGTTCATCAGTGACAGCATTCTGCAATGATGAGTTTAACATCTGCGTAGTTTTGGTATCCATTGTATTTGACGAAATCGCAGACAGTTTGTGCAGTTTGTCGAGAAACGATGTGTCGTTGAAGAAATTTTCCACTGTTAGATTGAATGGTGAGTTCGTACTTTTGCATGATCAGTTGTTGTCGTCAGTGTTTGCTTCGTGCTCGTCAATCAACTGATCAATGTCTTCATCAGTGAGCGACAGAATGGATGGAATGTCATCACTTACATCATCGAAGTCGAAGATTTCACCCTCCATGTCGTTGATCTCATCCCACATGGTGTGCTCCTGTGTTGTGTACTTGCATATTGTAGAGTGTAGAGAGCGCACTACAACGAATGGTGTGCAGCTTTGCGTAGTGTCACAAGAGGTCTAGATCTTTTCCAGGTCTTCCTGTAGACAGGTAGTTGTTAACTTTAGTCGCTAACTTGGAGACACTACCATACTTTGTCATGACAACAGTCTCTTGTCCGCGTGTCATATACTGTAGTGCGCTCCAGATGATGTTTAGTTCTTCTTTGGTCAGTGTTACTTGAAGGGACATTGCCATGTTGCGTAGTCTTCATCAGATATTCTACCACAATTGTGTAGTGTGTCAAGGAAAAAGCACCAGTATAATTGCTTACCTGATGCATCTCCACGCAATTCTTTATGCCAAACCTTTATCATGCGCCGACAGATCCACACTGCCTCACGCTTCGTCAGGGTCTTTTGGGTCATTGAATGTGCCATATACTGATATGAAATTGAGAAATGAATTGATGCTGCGTTCTGTACATAATGATCGCTTCGCTTCTAACCAATACTCATATTCATCCTGTAAATCTGGTCCCAGTTCAATATTTATTCTTCTACGATTGGTCCCCATCTTCCATTATCTCCGAATTCGCGATTTTCAAGTTTGTCCATGATGCTATCCATTTGTTTCATTGAGTCGATCTTACTGATCATCTCTGCAATAGAACCACAAATGAAAGGTTTCTCTTGTCTTGCAGCAAATGCTAATGCATTACGTAGGTTAGACTCTGCTTCATCTAGTGAATTATTGACTGATTTTGATAGTGCCATTAGTAAATTTCTCCTTTGATAATACCTTCACGGTTCTTTAATTTCCATACGATGTAGTCCATGGTGGGGACACACTGGGGATTCCATCCAGCAAAAGTTGAATGTTCTCCACTTGGTATCTGCCAACAGGGTGACTCATCGTTTTCAAGATCTAGTGACTCACGATAGGCTTCGTCACCGAGTAGAACAACTGCCCTTTCTGCTTGATTCAAACTAGTGAAGCAAGCAAATGCATTCTTTTTAATAAGATCAGGGACATGGTGTTTCATTTAGTTTTCTTTCTTGATTGTAAATGATCCATCTTTGTTATCTATCCATACCAGTGTATCACCTTCATGCCAATCTAATTGATTCATCAGCTCATCAGGAAATGTGATAACACCCTCATCATCAACAGGAATAGTGTATTTCATTAAATCCAATCAGGTTTGCGGTTTGGTAGTCGTAAGTAGTTGCTAGATACCCATGGTTTAGAAGCAATATACATTTTATATGCTGTCAGTGTATCTATACTATCATCAAACTTGTACTCTTCAGGCATTGCACGAACAAATGGAGTATGATTATCCCATTTAACATAAGGAATGATTTCATCAGCAACAAGTAGAGTCCTGAAACATGTATGGATTTTACCATATCGATTGAAATACTCTTCACACAATGCTATACCATGAGCAAGCAACCATCTAGAGTTCTCTACAGTCTCATTCGCCCATTTAGTACAAGGATGATTACGAAATGCACCTTTATCAGTAGCATATGGATTACCATCTGCTTTAGGTATTGTTCCATAACTATGTCCCCACTTGTCAGAGCACACAATAGATAGCATCTGACATGTTTCTAATGGCATCTTGACAATATGCTTGTCAGGTAGACACTCTGCTGATTCAGTCGGATGCTGGCTCGTTACGAAAATATTCATCAGGTAGGTACGCACTCCTATTAATAGCAAGATTAAAGCTGAATGTCAACCTCATCTTATTACGATTCTCCTTACCCACCTTTACAGCATGTTTCAGATGTGGTGGGAACAACAATATATGTCCATCATGAATGTATGATGTCCAGAGTTCTTCGTAATAATCACAGATCTTACTATCACTATGCTTGAACAGTTGTTGTGTACGCATAGAAAGATCTGTTTTCTGGAATGTCAACTGTCCTTCACAACAATTGTTTGCAAAGTATATGCCAGACCAGTATGGGTTTATGTTATCAGGTGACAAATGATCGTGTGGTTCTTGACCATTCTCTTCATAGTATGCATTATACCAGAAACCGTTGTATCGTATGTCAACTGGCATATTATAGCAAGCAAGGACTTTCTGGCAATGCTCTAACACATCTCTCTTAACATTCTCCGCAGTCTCATGATCAACATACGGATCATCCTCCTTAATATCAGGGAATGATGTATTGAGAGGAGTAAACCATACATCTGGCTTTCTAACTACCTTGTCAAATGACTTCCATTCATATGATTCATGCTTTGCAAATTTAGTAAGTATCAATGGCGTTGCAAAGATAGGTATAGTAGCAATTTCTATTGTCTCGCCACTTATGTCATTACTAAATTGTTCCATCACAACTTGACACCTTGGGTAGTATTGACAACTCTAGTGTATAGATGTAGTGTACCCTCCTGTTCACATTTAAGATGCCAGCGTGTCATAACAGTGACACCATCTTTAGTAGCACCAGTCATCATCTGACGACCTTGCTTTGTCATTGTAGAATACAGTCCATACCTAGTTTCCCAGACATAGAAGCATTCATCGATGAGTTCTGCACCTTCAGGTACAATAACTTCAGTCACTTGCTCGCCATTGGTACTGTCCATTGTGGACTCCATAATTACTTTTTCTTGATTGTTGGTGGTCCTCAACTAATTCTAGAATATGTTGAGATATTTGTGATGCTGCATCATCGTCCCAGTCACTATCATCTAGTGTCCTGCCCATGTTAAACACTTCGTGCAGTTTGATGTTGATGGAGTCGATTAACATGTCATGTTTAGTCATGGCAATAAATGTAAACTTAAGTATATAGATTAGAATTCACGATTCCTTCTATCATCTAGGTAAGAAATAATATCAGCTCGCCACTCCATTAATTCATTGTAGCACTCTTGGTTGTGAGCACATGACCGAAGTCTATTGTCAGGCTTCAATACACTCTCGTAAAACAAACCGAATGCATCACGTCGTCTTTGTTGCTTAAGTTCTTCGTCAGTCATCGAATACCTTACACATAGGTGAACCAGGGTGATCATCACAGAACTTATCTAACACCTTATCTTGGTGACGATTCTCTGGATTAGCAATCTTGCCTTCTGTCTTTGGATCCCATTCATCAGGTGGGTGTGTCTCATTACAATGTAAATCTACCTTGTATTCATTCCACTTATCATTAGGATCATAAAGTGGATCGGATGGATCTCTTTGCTTTGGTTGTGACATTAGTCTTTATCCTTTTTGAATTGTTTACGACAGAGTTTAACTTCTTTGAGTTCATCCTTAATCATCTGATAGGCATCTTCAGGTGATATTTTCTTTGCCATTTCCATAGCAGTGATGATCTCAACTCTTGTTCCGAAGTGCTTAAGTGCTTCTTCAAAACAATTTAGTTCTTCGTACATAGTAACTCTTTCTCTGCTTTTGCTTCTGCTTCCTTGCGCTTGCGAGATTCTTCAACTACACTGTAGTCAACACTATCAGGGTAGACACGATTCAGAGCATCACAGATGCCCTTGAGAGAGTCCTCACGCTTCTTTGACTGTAATCCCTTCGCACGTAGTTCCTGACGTGTTGGAATGTCACCGTGAGGTGCTTGAGCACGAAAGAAAGGAGCGAGGCAGGCAGCGTCATGAATATTGAGCGCAGAACGGTCAGGCAATGAACCTTGCATTATGTAGGGGGTGGTCAACCCATGAATCATACAGCATCACGCCCTGGTTGTCAAGGGATCAGAGTCTCGATCTCTTTAAACTCGTGGTGTGTTGTCCTAAACAATAGAATATCTGCCAATTCATTGTTCTCAAACACAAACTCAAAGTCAACTCTAAAGTTCTGCAGTCCTCTTCTTGTTCCATTTTCAAATACTATTTGACGAGTGTCAGGAAATACACTATTGATATACTTCCCATGCTCTTCTGTCAAGAAATCACCCTTTGCAGATGATAATCCATATAGATGTTCTCTTGAAATCTGTTCATCTCTCAACTCAATCTTCTCGCGCATGCGCTCACTTGTCATCACACTTCTGGTCTCTTTAGCACTAGCCTTCCTTTCTCTCCAGAATGCTTCATGATATTGACAGTTTAATCTAAATGATTCTCTACCATTAGCATGGAAGATCATCTCACCATCTAGGTACAAAGGATTTCTTTTACAATGCGCGACAAGTCTAGACATTACTTCGTTACCAGTAATGTTATAATCCAGACCCTGACCTTGTTTCACCTTTATTGCGGTAGGAGTACCAGAGATATCATACAAATAACCAATAAATTGAGCGTTTTTATCACAACTTAAACGTGCGTCTGGATTGTTGTGATGTGTACGAAGAGCTTCTGTAGCCTTATCATATATGTCCCTCAAATGTGAGGTGTTTGTCTCATCGATTAGATGTTGTAACTTACGCTGTTGATACAGTGCATTGTAAGATAAGATTACATTACTCTCATAAGACAAGTGCTCATTACCATTATGATTAACACGAAGCTCCTTACACTCGTTTTGAATATTAGGAGCCACTTCGCTAATTAAATAATCAAATACAAAGATTTGATTTATATTATTACGAGCATCATCTGCTATTGCAGGTTGATACTTCACATCTTTCAATGATGTATACAACCACGGCATTGTCGAACTTGTGTATAGATGCTCTTGCCTCAATACACTGTATACTTCTTTTACTGTGTAAGTGTCGGAGAAGATCATTCGTTTGATGCGATAAGTTGTCCTAGATCATTATACAATGCATAAAACACATACATCTCTGGATTAGCAACAGCTGCTTGACTATCAGGGAAGTTGTCATCAAAGTAATCAAGGACACCCTGATCTAGTTTCTCAAGTTCTACAACCACATACTCTGATTCTTTCATGTCAGCAATAAGATCTGACTCTAACATTTTTGAATATCGAGCAATAGATGTATTGATAGCATCAACATTAGTGCTATTGTTCCATCCAGTGACTCTAATGAACGCCAATGGCACACCAGCTGTCATTGCATAGCGTCCAAGAATCTCTTGTAGATTGAAGATCTGATAGTTTTGGTTAATCATCGATAAACAGTTTCCAGGCGACAGTGACTCTTAATCCTTTGAAGTTTCTAGTACACGGTGCAGCACAGTGTGGTATTTTACCAGGAAACAATACTGCTTTGTTTGCTTTTGGGAATACACCATGGACTTCACCATCATTTATATAGAAATTAGTTGGACCACCTAGCATTGGATGCCATCTAGGGTTTACATATAACAATAGTGTTCTTCCGTTATCAGTCTGTGCATCAACATGAATTGATCCATCTTGACCGAAAGTATGCCCGTTAGCATACGTATGTTGTAGTTTGAATCGTGTATTTAGTTTCTTCTGTATCTTATTTAGAAGATGATCGTAGAAGAATGGATCTTCAGCAAAGTCTATCTTCCAGAATGGTGTGCAATTATGATACTCTGGATGCTCTTTACCTAATGAGGTGTGACCAAAAGACCATCGCGATCCGTGTCCTGTCTTATTCTGAATCTCTTCAAAATCTTCTTGATCGAAGAAATTAAAATATTGTACAACGTCATCAGTAGTATATGTCATGGTCTATCTACAAGTTCCCTAATCATGTTCATTCTTGCGGATTCAAGTTTCTCTAGTTGTTCATGACTAATGTCATCAGCAACATTATTAATTGCAAGCTTAAGATCAATAATATTCTGTCTAATAGTAGATTCTTTAATGTAACTCTCTGCCCAACCAATAGACACCTTTCTATCACCACTAGTGACTTCATTTACTTTATGCCAAAGACCAGTATTATATAAAATAACTGATCCTTTTGGTGGTTTAAATGATGATTCAGTATTACCAACACGAATAACTAACTCTCCACCCTCATATTCATCAGGGTCATTGAGAAATACAGTGAAACTATAGTGTGGTGCAATACCAGCGATAGGGAATGCATCCAAATGCCAATCATAAAATCCACCAGTTTCATACCAGAGAAAGTATGGTTGTCCAGATCTCCTGATTAGGTAATCATGTAATCCTTTTTGTAGAGGAGTATACAAAGTTTGCATACATCTCTGGTAGTCTGGGTCATCATAATTAAGTGCAAGATTTTTCTTTACATTCTGTTTGGGATTACTATCACTCCCACAATGAAATCTATGCTTTGTGTATACAGAAAGTATATTGCCTGACTCTGCAGGAGTCAGAACATTATTCAGTAACCATATCATCTAAATCTTCCTCACTATAAAATGCCGAATAATCGATACCGTTTTCAACGAAGTCTTCGACTCGCATCAACTTCATCAAATCTTGTACTCCTTGTGCTACCGCTCTCTTGGCGTTAGTAGATCTATCTCTCCATTCAATGATAGTTGTTAATCTATCATTGACATAATCTTTAGATGCATCAACGTCTCTTTCCGTCCATAACCTCGCATCATCTATATCAAGATTATATTCAATTGCATTACCAGCAGGATCTACATTATCAGGATATGCAATTTTATAAATTGCTGGGTCAATAGGCCATTTAATACCTTTAATTGCCTTGAAGAGATCCAGAGGATCATCATACTTTTTAGTGAATGCATCCATGTTACGAAGTGCCTTTCTCCACTTCTTCCACATCTCTTTCTCACCTTCGTAAGAATCTTCGATGTCAGGTAGGACACGCCAGTCAGAACCTTTGAGCATTGCTGTTCTTTCAACTAGCCTCTTATTCATAGTGGCATCATAAAACAATTGCTCTTCAGAAATTTTAGTAATCTTATCTCTGATTTGTCTTTCTCTCACAACATGAGAGGCAGCAGTAAGGTTTACTACTCTTTCACGCAACTCTGCAATTTGTTCTGTAGTAGCACCGTTGAAAATATATTGAATAGAGGTTGATTGATCAGTCGCAAAATCATATTTAAATTTTCTACGTTGAATAAGTGCAGTATTATCACTATAGAAAAGAACGTGCTCTAGCTCATCAACTGTGTCTGTATGAAACACATCACCGACAATCTCGTTCTTAAATCTCTCCATGATATCAGGAAGGATTTTAATTGGCTGACTGATTTTCTTACCATCAGGCAAGTTCAAAAGATGAGTAGAATCGATAATGAGATTGTTCAGTAAATCAATCTCCATTATCACCTTGTTAATATTATCTACTAATTCGATACTATCAGCCATGAGTTTTGATATACCAACCTGTTACTATATATTTATCCTTATCACCTAGAAGAAAACCACCCCTATGTACATGTGTTAGACCAGCAGGGAAAATAACTACTGTACCAACTGTAGGTTTAATCCTACGTTTCTGATACATGAACTCGGTTTCACCACCTTCTTCAATATCATTTAGATATATCATCCATGTCAATTCACGAGATGCACATTCAACTGTACCATTTTCATAGTGCCATGAGTGATATCCTCCACCAGGAGGAGTTTTTTGCATCTTAATATCAGAAGAAAACATTCTAGTCTTCTTTAATGTAGAAAAGTGATTGCAATAGTGATTAGCACATGCTTTCAACATCTGGTTAACATTACTAGTGTATTTTGCTGATGCATAGTTTAGCATGAATGCTCTATCTTGTCTAGTATATGCAGACCCATACATTTCAGAACCTTCCATGATTTTAGTCTCTGAAACTGAACCTCCTAGATCTGTATCATCCTCTTCGTTTAGGGCACTAGCAAGATCTTCATTAAAGATCTTTTCGCCATATGTGATAATTTGTTGACAGAGAGGTGCTGGTACAAAGTTTTCCCATACACCAATAAAATCTGTAAAATCACTCTTGGTGATTTTTGGATTTTGCATTAATTCAATTGGGCGGTAAGAGGGGACTGATTGTGTCATAATTATGAAATAATATTAGAATGCTTTGATTATATATTTGACTTTGTGGAACTCCTGTACGATAGGAACCTGTATGTTGGGTTGCATCCTGACACTAGGAATTGGTTTCTTAATGTTTTGATTAAGGGTGAACGTACCAGTGTTCAATACATATCCAACTGGTGGTGTGTTGCCAACAAATTGATTATTGTCAAAGCTGACGTTAAGCGTACTACCAAAACCACCTAATCCTGTTTTGAAAAGACCAGGACCATTTTGGTTACCATAACTATAATCTAGCGTTGGATCTAAAACAGGAGATAATCCCATTAAGTGATTGTGTGAAGAAGTTGTAGTGTCACTATCTTCTAGAATTGCTGGTGGAGTATATGCCTCAATTCTAAATCTTGTTCCAGTAACATCAATAGCAGCAGAAACAGCAGTTGCACCAGGTCCAGTCTGTCCGTATACACCTTCTGGATATCTACGTAAATTCTCATGATTTTGTGCGGTTGCTACAACATCATCAGGGTTAAGACCGTTGTAAGGTGATGGCCAGAATACTTTCGCAGTTAGTGTCAAACTAGCTGTTCCTGGAGGATCTCCCTGTCCAAGAGGAGCGTCTCCAAATGTTCCTGCCCATTCAATAATACGGTCCTTGAAACTTCTACTTTCATTTGACTGAAGAATATCATCCCAAAGTTGATCGAAGTACAGAGCATTGCCACCTGGTTGAGTTTTTGATTTCAACTCTGACAGATATAGTGGATACCATACTTCAGGTAGCTCTCGATAAATTTCATCTTCAGCAATACCGCCACCTCCAATGAAGTTAATATATGGACCGTCACCAGTACCAGTTGATTTATTACCCTGTCCAAGACCACTATTAGCAAGAACTTGAGTGCTCCATGGAATCAATCCTGTACCACCAAATCCTTCAGCAGTAAACGCAGTAACAAATAGGTGACTATGTGTAGGAACATCAATGATTTTCTCCTGCAACTGTCCAATCTGTGCAGTTACTGTACCATTAACAGTAAACTCAACATCAGACTGAATTGGTGCATTGAATTGTGTCTTAACTGTACCAAAGTTAAAGAAATTACTCTCGGTGCCTTGATCAGAATTGATTACTGCTGTTTGTGTTGTTGTTAATACTTTAATAGCAGGAGAAAATACAACAGTGCCACCACCAGGTGCAGCATTGGCGAATCCAATGTCCATCAAATCTCCAGGCACATATCCAGTACCAGGATCTAGTATTGACACAATTGTAAATCTTGTATCATTTGGATTGCCCGTACTATCCAAATCATTTGCTTCTGCTCTAACTCGCAATCGTAGTCCACTACCATTACCACCAAGAACTAGAATATCTTCCTCTACAGATTGACCGAATGCAGTCCAATAGTCAGGATTACCACCTTCACCTCTATTTACATATTGACCAACTGTTCTATCAATATATTCAGCACCAACTGTAGGTTTATTCTGCCACAATGCGAATGTCTGAACCCTACCTTCAGCTTGTGAACCACCTTGCAGTATTTGCTCGTAAGGATTATCACCAGCAACATCTACCTTATCAACATACCACCACCCACCAATGTTACCTGGTTCATTGATGTTATTTGTTGGAAGGAAAGCAGATGATGATCTATTACCATCAACAACACCAACTCCAGTAAGTTTCCTGTTTCTATAGTCAGGAACTTTAAAGTGTGTAGCTGCAGCTCCAGTAGTGGCAACACCATTAATATCACATTCTCCATAATGAGTATTAATAACAGCAAACAAATCCAGGTATTCAGTTTTTGATAGTTGTCTACCATCACACTCAATGAAACCAGGATATCTAGAATCTAGATTACCATCTATTGTACCATAAGATCCGTTTGGTTGCTTAAGAACGGAAAGAACTGTACCAATAGCAAGACCATCATCTTTCGCATTTCGTAATTGAACATCACCATTAGTATCTTCATATGTGTAAGAGTTCTTCCTACTATACCATGTTCCTTTTAATTCTGGTGC